>Ga0268257_1001517_pt1 | contig 19457 bp, 15 predicted proteins | sample AgamicAtPrz_FD_200249 | JGI IMG/M metagenome (GOLD analysis project Ga0268257, IMG submission 200249) | Agave microbial communities from Guanajuato, Mexico - At.P.rz (v2) (version 3) | ecosystem: Host-associated > Plants > Phyllosphere > Phylloplane/Leaf | place: Guanajuato, Mexico | collected... | reverse complement strand
GCGCTGCGTTCTTGTCGGCTTCGCTGATCTTTTCCTTCTTGATCAGGCGGTCCAGGCTGCCGGCCACGGTGGCCAGGCCTTTTTGCACGGCGGCCTCGGAGATGTCCACCATCACCACGTCGATGCCCGACACGGCGCAAGCCTGCGCGATGCCGTTGCCCATGGTGCCGGCGCCGATGATGCCTACGGTTTGGATTGCCATCTTTTTTGTCTCCATTCAGATAAGTGCGTTTGAACGGGAAAATGTTATCCCGGTTCTGACCGGGTTTGACCCTAGTCGGGCATGGTTGGCGTGTTAGGAGTCATCACGATGACAGTGTTTCTTCTGCACGACCGTGTTTTTCCGCGTTTCGCCGCTGCAGACCTCTGGTCAGAATTTGCAGCAAAAGGAGTGCGGACATGCGTGACTATCTGGTGGTGGGAGGCGGCTCCGCTGGTGCGGTTCTGGCAGCCAGGCTCAGCGAGAACCCACAGGTCAGCGTGACCTTGCTGGAGGCGGGTGGCGAAGACACAAGCGTGCTTATTCACTGCCCCGCAGGGCTGGCGCTGATGGCCAAGCAGAAAAACTACAACTGGGCCATGAGCACGGTGCCGCAGCCCGGGCTCGGTGGCCGGCGGGGCTACCAGCCGCGCGGCAAGGTGATGGGCGGCTCCAGTTCCATCAATGCCATGATCTATCTGCGTGGTCAGCCTGGGGACTATGAATATTGGAGCGCTCAGGGCAATCCAGGCTGGGGCTGGAGCGATGTTCTTCCCTATTTTTTGAAGGCCGAATGCAATACGCGCGGCGCGGACGCGCTGCATGGTGCCAGCGGTCCCTTGCATGTCTCCGATCTCTGCGACCCGAATCCGCTGGCCCAGGCCTTTGTGCGCGCAGGCGTGCAGGCCGGTCATGCACACAACCTCGACTTCAACGGCACTGCTCAGGAAGGCGTGGGTCTGTATCAGGTCACGCACCGCAATGGCGAGCGCTGCAGTGCGGCCAAGGCTTATCTGACGCCGGTGCGCGGCAGCCGGTCCAATCTGGAAATCATCACCGGCGCTCAGGTGCGGCGGGTTCTGATGGACGGACGCAAGGCTGTCGGCGTGGAATATGTGCAGGGAGGGCATGTCAGGCAACTGCTCTGCCGGCGCGAGGTTCTGCTCTGCGCCGGCGCACTGCAGTCGCCGCAGCTGCTGATGCTCTCTGGCATAGGTCCGGGTGAGCATCTGCAGCAGCTGGGCATCGATGTCGTCCACCACCTGCCTGGCGTGGGCGAGCATCTGCACGATCATCCCGATGTGGTCCAGGTGGTGGATGGCTCGCAGCTCAAGGACAGCTTCGGCATCTCGCTTGCCGGTCTCAGAAATGTCTGGCAGGGCATGGGGCGCTGGCGCCGTGAGCGCCGGGGCATGCTGACCAGCAATTTCGCCGAAGCCGGTGGCTTTATCCGCAGCCGCCCCCAGGAGCCGGTGCCCGATCTGCAGCTGCATTTTGTGGTGGGCAAGCTGGTCGACCATGGCCGCAAGACCTTGCTGGGCCATGGCTACTCCTGCCATGTCTGCCTGCTGCAGCCCAAGAGCCGGGGGCGCGTGAGGCTGGCATCTGCCGACGCGGGCACCATGCCGCTCATAGACCCGGCCTTTTTTGCCGAGGCTGACGATATGCAGCGCATGGTGCGCGGCGTGCACCGTATGCGCGACATTCTCGATCAGCCCGCGCTGGCCCGTTTCGAGGGGCGGGAGCTGGAGCATTCGGCGCAGGCGCGCAGCGACGAGGAGATTGAACAGTTCATCCGCCGTTACGCCGACACCATCTATCACCCCGTGGGCAGCTGCCGCATGGGCCCGGGCGCTCTGGACGTGGTCGATGCCAGGCTGTGCGTGCATGGTGTCCAGGCTTTGCGAGTGGTCGATGCCTCGGTCATGCCGCGCATCGTGAGCGGCAACACGAATGCTCCGACCATCATGATTGCCGAGAAGGCGGCCGATCTGATCAAGGCTGCCTGCTGACTCAGGCCAGCGGAGCCAGGTCGGATTCGAGAGGGTTCTCGTCGGGTGGAGGAGTCAGAGTAGTGCATTCCACCCGCCCTCGGCCCTGCTTCTTGGCTTGCTGCAAGGCAGCATTGGCGTGGCTGGACAGCTCGTTGAGGCTCAGGCCCTTCCAGGCCGCAGGGACCAGTGCGCAACCCGCGCTGAAGTCCAGCTCCACCTGCAGCTCGTATTGCGCGCCAATCTGCAGTGTGGATTTGATGCGCGTCAGCAGCGATCTGACGCCCTGCTGGTCTGCATGAATCAGCAGGCAAAAGGACTCCCCCTGCCAGCGGGCCACGACCTCGTCGCCGCGCATCTGCTTTCTCAGCGTGCGTGACATCAGCTGCAAGGCTTCGTCTCCGGTCTGATAGCCATGGCGGCGATTGATGTGCGAGAAATGATCCATGTCGATCAGGATCAAGGCCAGCGGCAGGTCTTCGCGTTGTGCCCGGTTGAGCATGTGGCGGGCCTGGTTGCGGATGGCCTGGCGCAGCGGCAGGCCGGTCAGGCTGTCTTCGGGCTTGTCCGCCTGCTGCCGGCGGTGTTCCTCGTCACGCCAGGCCATCAGGATCGCCACAAACAGGATGGCGGTGAACAGGGGCACCAGCCAGGACGGCGACAGGCCGGGATCGAGCTCTTGTTCAAAGCTGTAGACCCGATGCGCATGCAGAGCCAGATAGCTGCGAGCGAGCAGGGCCAGGGCTGTGCACAGACCGGTGCCGAAGAACAGATAGCGCCAGGTCCTGGCCGCCGGGGTACGCGGAAACAAGGCCAGGCTGGCCAGCGAGGCAATCGCCAGGCCATAGCAGATGTTGAACCAGAAAAGCCGGTAAGGCTGGCTTTGAATCAGTATCAGCTCGCCGGCCAGGGCAAGCAGGCAGAGCACGGCTAGCGCGCGCACCAGCGACTGTCTTCTGGGGCCCAGCCAGCCCTTGAGCGCCTTTTGCAGCTGCCACAGAGCGCTTGTCGAGGCGGCTGTCGCCGCCACCGACAGCAGCGTGTTCCAGGTCAGCGAGGTGGAGCGCGTGGCGCTGAGCACCAGCAGCCAGGCCAGGCCTTGCAGCAACAGGAATTGCTGCGCATTGCGGGCTGCCCGGCTCAGCTGGGGGCCCATGAACCATGGCAGGGAGAAGGCGACCAGCATCAAATTGACGGCGACCATCAATGTCATGGAGAACTGGTCGACCTCGAGCATGGCAAGGCCTTACTGGAAGGCCACCTCGTCAAAGCTGCGCAGCTTGCGACTGTGCAGGCGGTCGGAGCCGCCTTCGCGCAGTATGTCCACAGCACGCATGCCGATGCGCAGATGCTGGTCCACGCGCTCGCGATAGAAATGGTTGGCCATGCCGGGAAGCTTGATTTCGCCGTGCAGCGGCTTGTCGCTGACGCACAGCAAGGTGCCGTAGGGCACGCGGAAGCGGAAGCCGTTGGCGGCAATGGTGGCAGATTCCATGTCCAGCGCCACGGCGCGGCTCTGGCTGAAGCGGCGCTGGGGCAGGTTGTCGGGCAGCAGCTCCCAGTTGCGGTTGTCGGTGCTGGCCACGGTGCCGGTGCGCATGATGCGCTTGAGATCGGCACGCTCCATCTGCGTCACGTCGGCCACGGCCTGTTGAAGCGCGACCTGGATTTCGGCCAGCGCCGGAATCGGCACCCACAGCGGCAGCTCTTCGTCCAGCACATGGTCCTCGCGGACATAGGCATGGGCTAGCACATAGTCGCCCAGCTGCTGGCTGTTGCGCAGACCCGCGCAGTGGCCCAGCATCATCCAGGCATGGGGGCGCAGCACGGCGATATGGTCGGTGATGGTCTTGGCATTGGCCGGGCCCACCCCGATATTGACCATGGTGATGCCGCTGTTGTCCGCGCGCACCAGGTGGTAGCCCGGCATCTGCGGCAGGCGCGGCGGCGCATTTCCGAGTTCGTCGACGGCTTCCGCGGGCAGGCCCGCGCGGCGGGTCACCACATTGCCGGGCTCGACAAAGGCGATGTATTCGCTGTCCTCCTTGGCCATTTCGGCATGGCCCAGACGGATGAATTCGTCGATATAGAACTGGTAGTTGGTGAACAGCACGAAGTTCTGGAACCAGTCCGGGGCCGTGCCCGTGTAGTGGCGCAGGCGGTGCAGCGAGTAATCCACGCGTGGCGCGGTAAACAGGGACAGAGGCAGGGCCTCGCCGGCCGCCGCGCGCCAGGTGCCGTTGGCGATGCCGTCATCCATGGATTCAAGATCCGGCAGATCGAACACATCGCGCATCAGCATGCGGCGCTCCGGCGAGAGCGAGCCTTCGATATGGTCGTTGTCGGCGAACGAGAAATGGATGGGGATGGGCTTGTCGCTGAGGCCCACTTCGATGGGCACCTGGTGGTGCAGGATCAGCAGGCGCAGCTGCTCGCCGAAATAGCTGGCAAACAGGTCGGGCCGGGTCAGCGTGGCCTCATAGGTGCCGGGGCCCTCCACAAAGCCGTAGGTCAGCTTGGTATCGGCCTGCGCCACCGTGGTGGTCTTGATACGCACAAACGGGTAGTAGGCGTGAATTGGCGCTGCCGGGGTTTCTCCCGCCACGAAGCGCTGCATGGCAGCTCGCAGATGATCGATCTGTTCGCGGTACAACTGCTGCACATGGGCTAGCGCCTGGAGGGCGTCCGTATGGAACATGCTGCTGTTCTTATGAGAGGGTGTCGGTGTATTCGAGGCCATGCACTATTGTCTTTGTAGCAGTTGACAGTGTTGCGACATCCATGCCGAAGCCTGCTCGGCAGGTAATGGCGCTGACACGAGAAACCCTTGCATCATGGCACAGCCCATCTCTCTGAGCATGTCCAGCTGTTCAGTGCTTTCCACACCCTCGGCCAGAATCTCCAGATGCAGACTCTGGCCCATCTGCACGATGGCATTGACGATGGCGGCGGCATCCGGGTTGTGGGGCAGATCGGTCACGAATGAGCGGTCGATCTTGAGCCGGTCTATGGGGTGCTTGCGCAGATAGGCCAGAGACGAGTAGCCGGTGCCGAAATCGTCGATGGCCAGGCCCACCCCCAGCGCCTTGAGGGCATGCAGGGTCTGCTGCATCTGGTTGCCCGAGAGCATCAGCGTGGTTTCTGTCACTTCGATATGCAGATAGCAGGCTTCCAGCCCCGTGTCGGCCAGAGCCTGGGCCACTTCCTTGACGACATCGCGCTGGCGGAACTCTTGTGCCGACAGGTTGACGGCCACGGGGATGGCGGGAAAACCCTGTTGCTGCCAGGCATGGGCCTGACGGCAGGCCTGATTGAGCACCCAGCGATCCACGGCCGCGATCAGCCCCCGGTTTTCGGCAAAGCCGATGAATTCGTCGGGCGAGACCAGGCCACGGTGCGGGTGCCTCCAGCGCACCAGGGCCTCGAAGCCTGCAAGCTCGCCGGTCTGCATCAGGGTCTGCGGCTGGTAATGCAGCTCGAACTCGCCGCGTTCCACGGCGTTGCGCAGCATCTGCTCCTGCATCAGCATGCGTGTTGCGCGGCTCTCGAGCGCCGGCGTGTAGAACTGGGAGAAACTGCGGCCGCGGCTCTTGGCCATTTGCATGGCGGCCTCGGCATTGCTCAGCAGGGATGCCGGGCATTTCCCGTCCTTGGGATACATGGCGACGCCGACACTGACGGAAATCACCAGCTGGGTGCCCTCTATCAGATAGGGCGCTTCTGCCGTGGCGCGCAGTCGCGCAAGCAGGGCCTCGGTCTCCAGCAGGCTGGGGTTGTCGGGGAGCACGATGACAAAGTCGTCACTGCCGGTGCGGGCCACGATATCCTGAGTGCCGACGGTGCTTCTGAGCCGCTGCGCCAGCTCGCACAGCAGCAGATCTCCTGCCTGATGGCTGAGCGAATCGTTCACCGACTTGAACTGGTCCAGGTCCAGCGACAGCACTGCCAGGCGCGACTGCTCGCCGGCCGCCCTGGCGATGGCATCGGCCAGCAAATGGTTGAGGCGGGCCCGGTTGGGCAGATGCGTCAGCAGGTCATGCTGGGTCAGATAGTCCATGCGCTGCCGGGTCTGGAGGTTTGCGGTCAGGTCGCGCAGCAGGACGATGCGGTGCCGGTCCTTTTCCCCGGGCATGGTGCTGGCTTCTATCTCCACCGGGACGAGCTGGCCGTTCTTGTGCACGACCACGGACTCAAGACGATCTTCACGTTCGCTGCGCATGTTCTGCAGCGCCCGCAGACGTGCCTCGGGCGCCACGTAATCGAGCACCGGCGTGCCGCGTAGCTCGTCGAGCGAATAGCCAACCAGCCGGGAAAGCGCATCATTGCCGTCCATGATGACGCCATCGCGGTGCAGCACGATGGCTTCGGTGGTGATGGCGGCGAACTTGCGCATGCGCTCTTCGCTGTCGCGTATCTGCTGTGTTGCCAGATGATGGTGGCTGACGTCGGTCATCAGCGCCACGACCCCTTTGAGCACGCCTTTTTCCTCATGCGGGCGCAGCACCGCCTCGATGTGCTGCAGTCGGCCGGTCTCGTTTTCGACCTGGCGCGTATAGCGCAGCGTCTGGGTGCTGTCCACCGCCACGGAGTTCAGATAAGGTTCGATCTGTCTCCAGACCGGCTCGCCCACGATGTCGCGCACATCCATGCCCACGATGCTTTGCATGGTGTGACCGAAGTGCTCTGCGTAGCGCGCGTTGGCAAAGCGGCAGGCACGGGTTTCGGCATCAAAATAAGCCAGCATTGCGGGTGCTGTATCGGCCACCAGTCGAAGAATGGCGTCCTCATCCCTCGCTTGCTGTGCTGTCGACGTATCAGGCATGCGCCTCCCTTTTTTCTGGGAGTATTTATATAGGAATCAGGCCGGCCTCGACCATGACATGTCCATCACGGGAGGGATTGTGAATTGCTTTTCAGACAACTTGCAAAGACTATTGATGTATCAGAACACTTGGTGATATAGAGGCCCAGGAACCCGAATATGCTCAATTCCGACCTCTCAAGCTCTTCAAAATGGCTGCAGCCGCACAATTTGCTGCGCCTGTCCGTGGTGGTGGCGCTGCTCACCATCGTTCTCAAGACCCTGGCCTGGTGGCTGACCGGCTCGGTGGGCCTGCTGTCCGATGCGCTGGAATCTTTTGTGAATCTGGCCGGTGCCATGTTTGCACTGACCATGGTGACCGTGGCCAAGCGACCAGCGGACACCGAACATCCCTATGGACATTACAAGGCGGAGTACTTCTCGGCCGGTTTCGAAGGCGTGCTGGTCATAGGCGCCAGCCTGGCGATTGCCTGGGCGGCGCTGTCGAGGCTGTGGAACCCGCAGCCCCTGGAGCAGCTGAGCTGGGGCCTGATGCTGTCGCTGCTCAGCACGGTTTTCAACGGGCTGCTGGCATGGGTCATGCTGCGCTCCTCGCGCAAATACCGTTCGATGGCGCTGGAGGGCGATGCACGGCATCTGCTCACCGATGTCTGGACTTCGGTGGGCGTGGTGGTCGGCCTGCTGGCTGCGGCCCTGACGGGCTGGCTGTGGGTGGATGTCGTGGTGGCTCTGGCGGTGGCCGTGCATATTTGCGTGCAGGGTGTGCAACTGGTCTGGCAGTCCTCACAAGGCCTGATGGATCAGGCGCTGGATGCGCCGCAGCGCCTCAGGATAGACACCTTGCTGGACAGCTTCGCCAGGCGTAGCGAAGGCGTGAGCTTCGACAATATCTCCAGCCGCCAGGCGGGGGAGCGCAGCTTTGTGGACTTTCACATGCATGTTCCCGGCCAGTGGAGCGTCCAGCGGGCGGCACAATTGCGCTCCGAGATTGAAGCCGCGCTGCTGCAGGCCATACCAGGCCTGTACGCCCGCATCGAGCTGCTGCCCATGGGCATGAACACGGTCAGTGAAGTGGCCGATGGAGAGCAGGGCGGCGAAGCACAGGGCGCGGCCAGGGAAGGTTTCAGTACATGATGAGTGTGATTCAGCGCGTCAAGCAGGCGCGCGTTGAGGTCGACGGCCGCATTACCGGTCAGATCGGCCAGGGTCTGCTGGCGCTGGTCTGTGCCGAGCGCGGCGATACCGAGGTCGAGGCCGACAAGTTGCTGGCCAAGATGCTCAAGCTGCGCATCTTCAGCGACGAGGCCGGCAAGATGAACAAAAGCCTGCAGGACGTTGGCGGCGGGCTGCTGGTGGTCAGCCAGTTCACGCTGGCGGCCGATACCAGGGGCGGCAATCGCCCCAGCTTTACGGCCGCCGCCGCGCCCGACGAAGGCCGGCGCCTCTATGAATACTTTGTGGACCAGGCCAGGCTGGCCCACGCTCAGGTGCAGACCGGTGAGTTTGCTGCCGACATGCAGGTACATCTGGTCAATGACGGCCCCGTCACCATTCCCATGCGCATGGAGCCGCAGGCCTAGGCAAGGCCAGGCCTGCGAACCCATCCGCCACCACGATTTCAACAAGAGCTGTCCATGAAGCCATCCTGCAAGCCCTCTTTGCCCCTCATCGCCGCCGGCCTGATTCTCGGTCTGGCAGGCGTCAGTCTGCCCATCCAGGCGCAGACCTTGAAGAAACCCGCGCTGGACGCCCTGATCGCATCGTCCGCTGCGACCCCGTCCGAATCCTTCAAGGCCTTTGCGCAACAGGCCGCCAGGGCCGAGCCTGGCGTGGCGGCTGCCGTGCAGCGCTATACGCGCGGCCAGACGCTGTCGGACGGCGAACTCGCGGATATCGCCCGGTTGCTGGGGGTGTACAACCGCCTGACCCAGGAGACAGCGGTGCTGGAAAGCCTGCAGCGCATGGTGGCGCTGCCCACGGTGCGTGATTCCAAGGTGCCTGCGCATGAGAGTCCGGCCATCCTGGACTTCGGCAAACTCGTTGCATCCATGGCTGCCGAGTTCGGGCTGCGCTTTCGCAATGTGGACAACCGCATCTTTGAGGTGACACTGCCTGCCAATGCGGCGAGCCGCGCCAGCGAGGCCGCCGAGTTCGGCATCCTGACCCATGCCGATGTGGTGCCGGTGGTGGCCGCCGAGTGGGTACTGGACGGCAAGCAGATCAATCCTTTCCAGGTCACCCGCGTGGGCGACCGGCTTTACGGGCGCGGCACGATTGACGACAAGGGCTCCATCGCCACCGTGCTGTATGCGATGAAGGCAGTCAAGGACAGCGGTCTGCCGCTGTCGCGCAGCATTCGCCTGATGATAGAGACCACCGAGGAAACCGGCGGCGATGCCATGAAGTACTACCAGAGCAAGACCTCGCTGCCGCAGTACAACATCGTGCTGGACAGCAAGTACCCGGCCGTGGTCGCTGAAAAGGGCACGGGCGCGCTCAAGGCCTTGTTTGCAGATGTCGCCGTGGATGCCGCCAAGCCTGCCATCACCGCCATGGCCGGCGCGGCCTCGGCCAACTCCGTTGCGCAGACGGCCTCCGCCACCGTCTCCGCCACCGATGTGGCTGCGCTGGATCTGATCGCGCAGCGGCTGTCCAAGGACAAGGACGACTTTGTGCGCCGGTACGAGGTTCAGGGGAAGTTCTCCATCGATGTGCAGCGCGCCGAGGGCCAGGTCACGGTCAAGGTCAGCGGCGCATCCGCTCACGGCTCGCGCCCCGAGGAAGGGGTGAATCCCGTGCCGCGCCTGGCGCTGTTCCTGCAGCAGAGCCTGATGCCCGAACAGGGCGCAGCACTGGTGCAGCCCAATCAGTACAGCCAGGCCCTGCGCTATATCAATGGCGTGTTCGGTCTCGACTACTTCGGCAAGCAGCTGGGTATTGCCTATGCCGATGATTTCATGGGGCCGCTCACGCTGTCGCCCAATCTCATCAAGTCGGCGGACGGCAAGCTGGAGGTGACGGCCAATGCGCGCATGCCGCGGGGCAAGACGCCGGAGCAGCTGCGCGCCGAGGTGGAGCAGGGCATTGCCCGCTGGAGCGATGCAGCCAAGGTCCCGGTGACCGTGCAGTACACGCAGGGCAACTGGATGGCCCGCGACCCCAAGGGCGCATGGCTGAGCACTTTGCTCAATATCTTTGGCGACACCACGGGGCTGGATGCAAAGCCCGTTCCTACTGCCGGCAGCACCACGGCCAAGCTCATGCCCAACGCCATCAACTTCGGCCCCGCCATGCCCGGCAAGAAATACACGGCCCACAATGCGCTGGAGTACCAGGAGCTGCCGGATCTGCGCACTGACATGCAGATGTTCACCGAGATGCTGGTGCGCATCGGCAATCTGCAGCAGATGCAGTAACGGCAGCCCCGGTGGCGGGGCTGGCTTGCGATTACTGCATCACGTTCATGACCGCCAGGGTCATGGTTTCCACGCCGGTCTTGAACGTGGGTTCGGGTTCCGGGGCGAAGAAGGGTGAGTGATTGAAGGGCAGGGGCTTACCACCGGGCTGACTGGCCTCGGCCACCTTCTTGGGGTCGTACACGCCCAGGGTGTAGAACATGGATGGCACACCCTGATTGATGAAGTCCGAGAAATCTTCGCTGGCCGTGATGGGTGAGATGGGGATCACATTGCGGTCTCCGAGTGCGGCCTTGAACAGCTTGACCGTGCGGCCTACCAGTGCCGCGTCATTGACCACGGCATCCGAGCCCTTGACCAGCTTGACCTCGGGTGCAGGAGCGCCCGACATGGCGGCTTCGGCTTTGGCCGTGCGCTCAATGCCTTCGTGCATTTTTGTGCGCACCTCGCTCTTGTAGCTGCGGATTGTTCCGAGCAGCCGCGCCTGGTCGGGAATGATATTGCCCGCGCTGCCCGAGTTGAAGGCGCCCACGGTGACCACACCGAACTCCATGGGATCTTTTTCGCGGCTGATCACGCCCTGTACATCGACCACAAAGCGTGAGGCCATGAGCACGGGGTCAATGCCTTTGTCCGGCATGGAGCCATGGCTGCCACGGCCATGAAACGTGATGTCCAGCGAGTCCGAATTGGAGGTCGCCGGACCGGCCACATAGCCGACCATGCCGTAGGGCATGGAGCCGGTATGCAGAGCAAAAGCGTAGTCGGGTTTGCCGAATTTCTTGAACAGACCGTCGGCCAGCATGGCCTTGGCTCCGGTCACGGTTTCCTCGGACGGCTGGGCCACGAACATCAGCGTGCCCTTCCATTGGTTCTTCAGGCCCAGCAGCGCCTGCGCCGTGCCCAGCCAACTGGTCATATGCAGGTCGTGGCCGCAGCTATGGGCGACAAAGCTCTCCTTGCCGTTGTACTGGGCCTTGGCCTTGCTCGCATAGGGCAGGCCGGTTTTTTCCTCCATCGGCAGGGCGTCCAGCTCGGTGCGCACCATGACGGTGGGGCCCGCGCCATTGCGGTAGATGGCGACCAGGCCGGTCTTGCCAATACCCTCGGTGACTTCAAAGCCCAGCTTGCGCATCTCGGCAGCCAGCCTGGCGGCGGTGCGCGTTTCCTGAAAGCCCAGCTCGGGATTGGCATGCAGGTCTTCGTAGATTCCGCGCATCTGCGGATACATCTGGGCGATCAGCTGCTGCAGCTGGGGCTTGAGCGGCTGGGGATCCAGCTCCGCTGCCTGGGCCGAGCCCAGAGTGACGGCCAGCGCGGCGACGGCGCAGAACTTGCGGGTAAGGCTAGGGTGCATGTGAGGGTCTGTGGTTGGCTTCAAGCAGAGGCAGCTCATGGAGAGCGCGCTTTCAGACTAGGAGCATGGCCGGCTTGAATTGAAGAGGGGCAACCCGCAAATGGCACCGTGAATAACGATGGCACAAGGCTTTTGTGGCGCAGGCCCGGGATAATCCGCTCCCATGAATACCTCCACCAGCGCCGCCCAGGCCTCTGATTCCTCCGCTTTCTCGGCGCTGCCCCTGTCCCCCGAAATGCTGGCCAATCTCCAGCAGCTCGGCTATGCGCAGATGACGCCCATCCAGGCCGCCAGCCTGCCGCTGACCCTGCAGGGCAAGGACCTGATCGCCCAGGCCAGCACCGGCAGCGGCAAGACGGCTGCCTTCGGCCTGCCCATCGTCGATCGCCTGAACCCGCGCTGGTTTGCCGTCCAGGCCCTGGTGCTGTGCCCGACGCGCGAACTGGCCGACCAGGTCGCCACCGAAATCCGCCGCCTGGCGCGCGCGCAGGACAACATCAAGGTCGTCACCGTCTATGGCGGCGTGCCCTCGCGCAACCAGATCGCCTCGCTGGAAAACGGCGCCCACATCGTCGTCGGCACACCCGGGCGCGTGATGGATCTGATGGAGCGCGGCAAGCTCGATATCGGCAACCTCAAGACCCTGGTGCTGGACGAGGCCGATCGCATGCTGGACATGGGCTTTCTCGGCGACATCGAAACCGTGGTGCGCCAATGCCCGGCGGATCGCCAGACCCTGCTGTTCTCGGCCACCTACCCCGAAGGCATTGCCTCGCTGGCCAGCCGCTTCATGCGCGACCCGCAGACCATCAAGGTCGCGACCCAGCACAGCGCGAGCAAGATAGAGCAGCGCTGGTACGAAGTCGGCGCCCGCGAAAAAGTGGGTACGGTGGCCAGGCTGCTGGCGCACTTCCGTCCCGAATCGAGCATTGCCTTTTGCAATACCAAGCAGCAATGCCGCGACGTGGTGAGCGAGCTGCAGGCCCAAGGCTTCAGCGCCCTGGCCCTGTTCGGCGAGCTGGAGCAGCGCGAGCGCGACGAGGTGCTGGTGCAGTTTGCCAACAAGAGCTGCAGCGTGCTGGTCGCCACCGATGTGGCGGCGCGCGGCCTGGACATCGCCGACCTGTCTGCCGTCATCAATGTGGATGTCACGCCCGACCCTGAGGTCCACATCCACCGTATCGGCCGCACCGGCCGTGGCGATGCCGAAGGGCTGGCGCTGAATCTGGTGTCCATGGACGAGATGGGCAGCGTGGGCAAGATCGAGCAGCTGCAAGGCCGTGCTTCGCAGTTCTTCCCCGTGGACGAGCTCACGCCGGCCGCTGGCGGCGAGCTGCTGCCGCCCATGATGACCATCCAGATCATTGGCGGGCGCAAGGAAAAGATCCGCGCCGGCGACGTGATGGGTGCCATGTGCGCCGACTTCGGCTACAGCCGCGACCAGATCGGCAAGATCAGCGTCAACGACTTTTCCACCTATGTGGCCGTGGACCGCAAGATCGCCTCGGCGGCCTGCGCCAAGCTCAATGCGGGCAAGGTCAAGGGCAAGACCGTGAAGGCGCGGCTGCTCTAAGAATCAGCCGTCAGATTGATCTCCAGCGCTTGTCCACAAGGCGCTGGATGCTCACAAAAAAGCCTTCTCGTGACCGAGAAGGCTTTTTTATTTTGGCGGCGCTTCAGCCTCTGGCGAAGAACAGCCCGGCCATCACCAGCCCCGTGGCCACAATGCCCCAGCGCAGGACATGGGGTGCAATCTTGCGCGCCGTGCGGGCTCCCAGATAGCCGCCCAGGGTGGCGGCCACCATCATGATGAAGGCCAGCTTCCACTCCACAATGCCGCCCACGGCGTAGATCACCACGGCAATCGCCGTCAGCAGGGCCGAGACCAGGTTCTTCATGCCGTTCATGGCGTTCAGCGAGGTCTGGCCCAGCAGCCCGAACAAGGCCAGCAGCAAGATGCCCAGGCCGCCGTTGAAGTAGCCGCCGTAGATGGCCACGATCAGCATGCCTGCAGCGGCCTTGGCTGCAGATGTGACGGCGTGGTCGGCATTCTTGCCCGAGGCCCAGGCGCGCAGTTGCGGGCCGAAGGCGAACATGGCGGTGGCGGCCAGCAGCAGCCAGGGCACGACCTTGCGGAAGGTGGCGTCGGGCGTGAACAGCAGCAGCGCCGCGCCGGCGGAGCCGCCGATCAGGGACAGAGCCACCACCTGCTTCATGGACAGGCCTGGCGGGGACTGCATATCGTCCTTGAAGCCCCAGGCGCCCGCGATATAGCCTGGCAGCAGGGCCACGGTGCCCGTGGCATTGGCAATCACGGGCGGCACGCCCGTGAAGACCAGGGCGGGAAGGGTCAGAAAGCTGCCGCCACCGGCGACGGCGTTGAGCGTGCCGGCCGTGAAAGCTGCGGCCAGCAAAAGGGCAAGGTGGCCCAGGTTCTCCATGTTCTTGTCTCCTGATTTTCTCTGTCGGCTTTGCGCCTTGTGAATGGGGCGATCTTAGGTGCAGGCCTGCGTCGCCTCTGTTCTTTTCTTGCGTGGTTAATTATTTTTGGAAATAAAAGAATTTGAAAACAGTATTTTGAGGAATAAGTGATTGTTTTGACAATCAACTCCTTAGTTAAGGAGTTTTGCCGTGAACCTGCCCCGTTTCCTCTCCCGCACTGCATGGGCCATGCTGGCCGCAACCTGGGTGTCGGGCGCAGCCATGGCGCAGCAGCCGGAGTTTCCGGCGCATTCCGTCAAGCTGGTGGTGGCCAACGGCCCCGGCAGCGCTCCGGATCTGCTGGCCCGTCAGGTGGGCAATCTGGTGGGCAGGGACTGGAAGCAGGCCATCGTGGTGGAAAACAAGGGGGCGGCCGGCGGCGTCGCGGCCGTGGATGCCGTGGTCAAGGCCCAGCCCGACGGCTACACCTTGCTGGTGGGCGGCGACAGCGCCATCACCATCATGCCCAATGTGCAGCGCAATCTTCCCTATGACGTGAAGAACGATCTGGTGCCGGTGACCAAGCTGGGCCAGTCCGATTTCGTGCTGGTGGCCAATCCCAGGAAGGGCTTCAAGACCTTGCAGGATTTTGTGGCCTACGCCAAATCCCACCCGGGCAAGATCAACTACGCCTCCTCGGGCACGGGCGGTGCCCAGCATCTGGCCATGGAGCAGTTCAAGCAGCGCGCAGGCTTTTTCGCCACGCACATTCCCTACCGTGGCGGCCCTCAGGGCCTGCAGGATGTGCTCGCCGGCCAGGTCGATGTGATGCTGATTGCGATCGCTCCGGCGCTCACCCAGATCCAGAGCGGCAAGCTCACGGCGCTGGCCGTGTCCGGCCTGCAGCGACATGCTCTGCTGCCCCAGGTGCAGACCCTGGCCGAGAGCTACAAGGGCTTTGAGGCCGGTGCCTGGTTCGGCCTGTTCGCACCCAAGGGCACGCCGGCTGCCGTGGTCCAGGCCATTGCCCAGGATACCGACAAGGCGCTGAAGGACCCCGAGCTGCGCAAGAGCCTGCTGCAGCAGGGCATCACTCCCGTGGGCGAGGGCCAGCAGGTGTTTGCCAGACAGATCAAGAGCGAAGATGTGCGCGTGGCCCAGCTGGTGCGCAGCATCGGCCTGAGCGTGGAGTAAGCCCGGTCGGGGTACTCTCATAAAAAGAGCTGCCTGCGCTGGTCATTCTTGAGTTTCAAGGCTAAATGCCTTTGAAACACATGATTGACATGCGCAGGCAGCTCTTTTTTCAGGAGTCCACGGCACGTGGGCCGATGCCTGTGCGCTATTTGGCGTAGGGGTCTTCGTAGCCCATTTCCTTCATGATGTCGGTCTCGTAGGCCTCCATCTCTTCGGCGTCTTCCTCGCTGGTCTCGTGGTCCCAGCCCTGGGCATGCAGCGTGCCATGCACCAGAAGATGGGCGTAATGCTCCTCCAGCGTCTTGTTCTGCTCCTGGGCCTCGCGCTCCACCACGGGGGCGCAGAGCACCAGATCGGCCATCACGCTCGGCTCCTGCTGATAGTCGAAGGTCAGCACATTGGTCGCGTAGTCCTTCTGGCGGTACTCGCGGTTGAGCTTGCGGCCTTCCTCGGCATCGACGATGCGCACCGTGATCTCGGCATCCACGGCCAGCGCATGGCGGATCCAGCGCGTGACCCGGCTGCGGCTCAGCAGTTCGCGGTGGGCGGCCGCCTCGGCGCTGGGGCCGAATTGCAGCGATAGTTGCAGTTGATTCAAGGTCATTTTGGCTTTTAGCCCTTATTTGGTAAGTGCTAGTAGCTATGGATTTTGATTAAAGCTCGTCGGCCGTGGGCAGGGAGCGGGCCGTACGCGGGCTGCTGCTGCGGTGCTTGGGCGCCGAAGTGCCTTCGGACACGCGCCCGCGCGCGTCGTACGCGTCCACGATGCGGGCCACCAGCGGGTGGCGCACCACGTCGGCGCTGGTGAAGTGGTTGATGGAGATGCCCTTGACACGCCTGAGCACGCGCTCGGCATCGACCAGGCCGCTGGGCGCGCCCTTGGGCAGGTCAACCTGGCTGACGTCGCCCGTGACCACGGCCTTGGCGCCAAAGCCGATCCGGGTCAGAAACATCTTCATCTGCTCGGGCGTGGTGTTCTGTGCCTCGTCGAGGATCACGAAGGCATTGTTCAACGTGCGACCACGCATGAAAGCCAGCGGCGCGATCTCCAGCGCATTGCGCTCGAAGGCCTTCTGCACCTTCTCGTAACCCATCAGATCGTAGAGCGCGTCGTACAGAGGGCGCAGATAGGGGTCCACCTTCTGCGTCAGGTCGCCGGGCAGAAAGCCCAGGCGTTCGCCGGCTTCCACGGCGGGCCGGGTCAGCACGATGCGCTGCACGGCGCTGCGCTCCAGAGCGTCCACGGCACAGGCCACGGCCAGATAGGTCTTGCCGGTGCCGGCCGGACCGATGCCGAAGCTGATGTCGTGATTGGCGATGTTTTCCAGATACAGCGCCTGGTTGGGCGTGCGGGCGCGCAGATCGGCACGGCGCGTGGTCAGCTGCGGAGCCGTCAGGTCGGCCTCCAGCATCTCGACATCGCCGGCCAGCATCAGCTGCAGCGTGTCTTCGGCGATCACGTAGTCGGCAATTTCATAGAGCGCCTGCAGCAGCTCCAGCGTCTCATTGGCCTTGGCCTTGGGGCCGTCGATCTTGAACTGCTCGTGACGGTGAGCGATCTTGACGCCCAGCGCGACTTCGATGGTGCGCAGATGCGCATCCGCCGGGCCGCAGAGATGGGTCAGGCGCGTATTGTTATGGGGAGTGAAGGTATGGCGCAGGATCACGCGGATAATTTCTCAAAAGAATCGCCGCACGGTGCGGCAAAGGATTTCAATGATAGGCAAATTGACGGGAACGCTGCTGGAAAAAAACCCGCCCGAAGTTCTGGTGGACTGCGCTGGCGTGGGCTACGAGGTGCAGGTGCCCATGAGCACCTTCTACAACCTGCCCGCCAACGGCGCCAAGGTGGCCCTGCTGACCCATTTTGTGGTGCGGGAAGACGCCCAGCTGCTGTTCGGCTTTGCAACGGCCCGCGAGCGCCAGACCTTCCGTGAGCTCATCAAGATCACCGGTATCGGTCCGCGCATGGCGCTGGCCGTGCTCAGCGGCATGAGCATCGATGATCTCGCGGACGCGGTATCGCAGCAGCAAGCAGGGCGATTGGTCAAGGTGCCGGGCATCGGCAAGAAGACCGCCGAGCGTCTGCTGCTGGAGCTCAAGGGCAAGATCGGCGCGGATACCGGTGCGCAGTCGCTGTTTGCCAACAACAGCGAGCAAAACGATATCCAGCAGGCGCTGATGGCGCTGGGCTATTCCGACAAGGAAGCCTCGGCCGCCCTCAAGAAACTCCCACCCGAAGTAGGGGTGAGCGAGGGCATTAAGCTCGCGCTCAAGGCTTTGACCAAATAGCTCCGCTGGCCCTGCGCCAGCCCGATCGTGAACTGCAGGAGAACACGATATGCATTGGTGGATACAGGGCAGACGCATTCCCTCCCGATGCGCAGGCCTGATGCTGGTGGTGCTGACGGCTTGCGGCGGCGGCGGGGGTGGAGGCAGTGTTCCGGACCCCGGTCCCGGCCTTGGGGGCGGGGCCGGGGGCGGCAATGGCGCGATCATCGGCGGCGCGGCAGAGATCAGTTCTCCTTTGGGGCCGCCCACGGCCGATGTGCTGGATTCACTGATCGTGCCCGCCGCCCAGGCTGCGGCGGCGGCCAGAAGCGTGGCGGTGGCATCCGTGGCGGTGCGGCCCAAGGCCGTCAGCCTGGCATTGCCGCAGTGGAGCGACGCGCCTTCGCCGGTCATGCCCATGCCCGGCCTGCCCATGCAGATCGGGGCGCCACGCGAGCTGGCTTCGCTGCAGTCCGCAGGCGATATGGCGCGCACGCTGCACTGGTCCGAGACCCCGGGGGGCGGTCAGGTGGCGGCGATCAGCATCACCTCGGCCGGCGCCCATGGCCTGCGGCTGGGGCTGGTGGTCGACGCCATGCCCGATGCCGCCGAACTCAGGCTGTACCGCAAGGATCGCAGCAAGACCGGGTTCGAGACCACGGGCCAGGCCATCAACGAGGCCATTGCGCGCAACCGCCGCGCCGACGGCGACACCCGGGCCGCCGGCATCTGGTGGACTCCCGACCTGGGAGCCGATGAGGTCACGCTGGAGATCGCACTGCCTGCGGGACTGTCGACATCGCAGCTGCGCATTGCCATTCCCACGCTCACCCATGCCTATGTCAATCTGGCCCTGCCGACGGAGCTGGAACTGCGCGACAGCCTCGTGCCCCGGAATGTGGGAGATGCCGCGGGTTGCGAGCTCGATGCCAGCTGCGCCGATCAGTACGCCACCGAGCGCAACGCCGTGGCGCGCATGACCTATGTGGGCTCCGACAATCGCTACTACTACTGCACGGGTTCCCTGCTGAACAACACGCGGCGCGATTTCACGCCGTATTTCCTGTCGGCCAATCACTGCATCTCCACCCAGGCATCTGCCACCTCGCTGCGCACGGACTGGTTCTTCCGCTCGGCCAGCTGCAACAGCTTCGAGCCCAGTGCCCAGACCACGGCGCTGCAGAGCGGTGCCACCTTGCTGTATGCCACTGCGGCGCACGATGCCACGCTGATGCGGCTCAATGACGCAGCGCCCGCTGGTGCGACGCTGGCCGGCTGGGATGCGAGAGGAACGGCGGTGACGGGGACGGCCATCTACGGACTGCATCACCCGCAGGGCGATTTGCTCAAATACAGCGAAGGCCAGGTGCAGAGCTACCGAAACTGCACCCTGGGCGCCGGCAGCATCACCTGCAACCCAGGCAATGCCCAGAGCGATTTCGTGAATGTCGGCTGGAGCAAGGGCGTGACCGAAGGCGGCAGCAGCGGCTCGGCCATGTTTGCGAGCGGACGCGTGGTGGGCACGCTGTCCGGCGGCAGCAGCTCGTGCACGGTCAGCGGCGGCTCGGACGTCTACAGCCGCTTCGACCGGACCTTCAGCAGCCAGATCGGGAACTGGCTGGCGCAGTGATGGAGGGCCGGTTCAGGCCGGGCAGGGCTATTTCCCCTGCAGCTGCCTGACGGCTGCCTTGGTCTGCTCCACATGGGCCAGCGGGTCGCTGCTGACAAGGGCGAACTTCACCTTGCCGTCCTGGCCCACCACATAGGAGATGCGGTCGGCCCTGGCCGGATTCGATGCAGCCCCTGCGTCATAGGCCTTGATGGTGACGGCCTGCGGGTCCGAGGCCACGGCAAACTGGTCGCGGCAGGCCTCGGTGGAAAAGCGTTTGAGGGTGTCGATATCGTCATGCGACATGCCCACCACCGTGGCTTTCATGGCCGCGAACTGGGGCGTGGCTTCGGCAAAGGCATGGGCTTCCAGCGTGCAGCCCTGGGTGAAGGCCTT
>Ga0268257_1001510_pt1 | contig 19530 bp, 14 predicted proteins | sample AgamicAtPrz_FD_200249 | JGI IMG/M metagenome (GOLD analysis project Ga0268257, IMG submission 200249) | Agave microbial communities from Guanajuato, Mexico - At.P.rz (v2) (version 3) | ecosystem: Host-associated > Plants > Phyllosphere > Phylloplane/Leaf | place: Guanajuato, Mexico | collected... | reverse complement strand
TGGTGCTGGTGCTGGGCCTGTTCTCGATCAGCGAGATCCTCCTGCTGCTGGAAAAGACCCACCACGGCCACGTCGCGGTCAAGGCCACCGGGCGCATGCTATTCAACCTCAAGGAAGCCTCGTCGGTATTGATGGTTAACCTGCGCTGCAGCATCTCCGGTTTTATCATCGGCGTGCTGCCGGGCGCCGGTAACACCCTGGCCAGCGCCGTGGCCTACATGACCGAGAAGCGCATGGCCGGCGCCAGCGGCAACTTCGGCAAGGGCGACATCCGCGGCCTGGCCGCGCCGGAAACCGCCATCGGCGCCTCCACCTGCGGCGGTCTGGTACCGATGCTGACCCTGGGGGTTCCCGGCTCGGGCACCACGGCGGTGATGCTCGGCGCATTGACCCTGTACAACATCACCCCGGGCCCGCTGCTGTTCGAGCAGCAACCGGACATCGTCTGGGGGCTGATCGCCTCGCTGTTCATCGCCAACGTCATGCTGCTGATCCTCAACGTGCCGATGGTCGGCCTGTTCACGCGCATCCTCGCCGTGCCGAGCTGGGCACTGGTGCCGGTGATCGCCATCATCACCGGGATCGGTGTGTATGCCGTGCACGCCACCACCTTCGACCTGTTCCTGATGGTCGGCATCGGCGCGATGGGCTACATCATGCGCAAGCTGGATTTCCCGCTGTCACCGGTACTGCTGGGCTTCATCCTCGGTGGGCTGATGGAGCAGAACCTACGCCGCGCGCTGTCGATCTCCAACGGCGAGCTGGGCATCCTGTTCTCCAGCCCGATCACCATCGGCACCTGGGTACTGGTGGCCGCGATGATTATGCTGCCGATGTGGCGCGGCTGGCGCCGCCGGGTGCGTCGCGTGCAGGCGGCGGCTTGAGGGTTGCCCAATTGCCACTAACTGGCGTCAGCCCACATGTAAGTGCACTTGCCTAATAAAACAAAGCCCCGATGCCAAGCGGCATCGGGGCTTCTTGTTTCCAGTTAGCAGCACAACGGCTTGCGCTTAACCCAGATCCGCTGCCTGATGCCGCTCTGGCACTTGCTCGGACTCTTCTCCCCAGGTGCGATTGACCCGGCGGCCGCGTTTGACCGCTTCGCGTTCGGCGATCTCGTTGGCCCAGCGTTGTACGTGGGTGTATTCATGGGCCGCGAGGAATTCGGCGGCGCCGTAGACGTTGTTGCGCACCAGCTCGCCATACCAGGGCCACACGGCGATATCGGCGATGGTGTAGGTGTCGCCGGCCAGGTAGCGATTATCGGCGAGGCGCTGATTGAGCACGTCCAGTTGGCGCTTGGCTTCCATGGTGAAGCGGTTGATGGCGTATTCGAATTTCTCAGGGGCGTAGGCGTAGAAGTGGCCGAAACCGCCGCCCAGGTAGGGCGCCGAGCCCATCTGCCAGAACAGCCAGTTGAGGGTTTCGGTGCGGCCGGCCGGATCCTTGGGCAGGAACTCGCCGAACTTCTCGGCTAGGTACAAGAGGATCGAGCCGGACTCGAACACGCGGATCGGCGTGTCGCTGCTGCGGTCGAGCAGCGCAGGAATCTTCGAGTTCGGGTTGACGCCCACGAAGCCGCTGGAGAACTGGTCGCCTTCGCCAATGCGGATCAGCCAGGCGTCGTACTCGGCGCCGCTGTGCCCCAGGGCCAGCAGCTCCTCGAGCAGGATGGTCACCTTCACGCCGTTGGGCGTCGCCAGGGAATAGAGCTGCAGCGGGTGCTTGCCGACCGGCAGCTGCTTGTCGTGGGTCGCGCCGGCAGTGGGGCGGTTGATCTTGGAGAACTGGCCACCGGACGCTTCAAGGTGCTGCCAAACCTTGGGCGGAACATAGGTTGATTGACTCATCGAATCCTCACTCTCGGCGTTAATGGGCAATACATATGAACGCGAGGCTAGCCGGATTGCGCCGGTTATTCGAGCGTCTGCGGCGCATGGTGGGTATCGAGCCGGTTGATGTGGCGGTGTTCAGTACATGGATTTTCGCCGGCTCAGTGGGCGAATAACGGTGCGGTAGTGGCAATTTGTAACTATTGGGTCAAGTTATTAATGCAGGCGCCGAAAGGCTGGTAGCGGCAGCGATTCGGTCGCCACCGACCTGAGTGCCAGGGTGCATCCTTGCAGGGCTATCGGAAGAAATATTTTGTTGCAACCACGCTGGAGGCCGGTTGTCACAGCCATATCGCCAATAATGGCTTATTGCCATTCTGGGTGGGCGACCTTCCAAAAGAAGGCGTATCCAGGCAGTACGAGCACGAGGCGGTTTACCGACCAGCCGCTGTGAGCGCCATAAAACACCAAGCCGGTCCTATGAGATCAGTGAGAAAACCATGATTATCCTTGCTCCTGCCATGCACCTGACCAGTCGGCTGCGTTTCCCGATCAAATTCGCGATTCTCGCCGTGATCGTGCTCATTCCGCTGACCCTGCTGGGCCTGCGTGTCATCAACCAGATCAATGCCAGCATCGACACTATCCGCGGTGAGCAGGTGGGCCAGCGCTACCTGCTGGATGTCACCCCCGTATTGCGGCTGTCGATGCTGCAACGGGCCCTGACCAATCGCGTGCTCAGTGGCGACGTCAGTGGCCAGGGCGATCTCGCCGCCAACCAGGCGAAATTGCAGGAGGCGTTCACCAAGCTGGAGGCTACCGATCGTGAACTGGGCGCCACGCTGGAAACCGGTGACCGTGTGTCGCGTCTGCGTACCGACGCGTTTCAACTGATCGAGCAGGCCAAGGGCAGTGCCGACCCGGCGGCGATTTTCGATGCCTGGAACGAGCAGCTCGGCAAGACCCTGAATTTCGTCTATCTGGTCAGCGCCACCTCCGGCATGGTGCTGGACGAGGACTACGACTCGCTGTTCATGATCGACCAGAGCACCCTGCGCCTGCCGCGGCAGATCAATGTCGTCGGCCAATTGCGCGGTCTGGCCAGCGGGCTGCGTGAAGGCCAGCCGCTGAGCGCCAGCACGCGCTCGTCGCTGCGGGTATTGCTCAAGCAGGAACTGCAGATCCGCCAGGAGTTGCTGCAAAGCCTGACGCTGCTGCGCCGCAACGAACCGGCGCTGGCCGATCGGCTGAAAGCGCCGATCAACAGCGCTTTGCAGGCGCTGGACAGCTTCCGCGCCGACCTTGGCCGAGTGCTCGCCGATACCGGCAGTACCATCAGCGGTGTACAGGGCCTGGCGGCCAATGGCAACGCCGTGGTGGCCGATCTGTACAAGGCGCAGGACGTGCTGCAGGAAGAATTGACCAGCGCCCTGGATTATCGGGCCCATGAGCGGGTATCCGAGCGCACGATGATCATCGCGATGTTCGTGTGCATGGGGCTGCTGGTGGCCTATGTGTTTGCCGGTATCTACAGCTCCATGCGCAACGCCATCGACCAGGTGCTTGCTGCTTCGCGTCTGATCGCCCAGGGCGATCTCACCGCTCAGGTGCAAGTGCGTGGCAAGGATGAAATGGCTGACGTGGGTCATGGCTTCAACCATATGGTGCAAGCCTTCCGCACGTCGCTGACCCAGGTGGAGCACAGCTCCCATGCGGTATCGGAAGCCTCGCTACGCCTGGGGGCGTCCATCGGCCGAGCCAAGCAGTCGATGAATGGCCAGCAGGGCGAAACCGAGCAGGTGGCCACCGCCATCAACGAGATGACCGCCAGTGTCGCCGACGTGGCGCAGAACACCGAAGGCGCTGCAAGGGCGGCCGGGCAGGCCAGCCAGGCGTCCGCCAACGGCCTGGCAGTGATGCGCGAGACTCGTCAGACCATCGAGGCGCTGGCCAGCGAGGTGGAACTGAGCGCCGAGAAAGTCTCGGCGCTGGCGGTACACAGCCAGGAGATCGGCGGGGTCATCGAGGTGATCCGCAATATCGCCGAGCAGACCAACCTGCTGGCGCTCAACGCCGCCATTGAAGCCGCGCGCGCCGGCGAGCAGGGCCGCGGCTTCGCCGTGGTGGCCGATGAGGTGCGTACCCTGGCGTCGCGCACCCAGGGCTCGACCGAGGAAATTCGTCGCATCATCCAGGAGCTGCAGCAGGCCATGTCGGCTGCCGTAGAGCAGATGAAAACCGGTCAGGACAAGGCCCAGGCCTGCGTGCAGTCGGCGGATCAGGCGGCCAAGAGCCTGGGCGCGATCAACGACGAGGTCGAGCAGATCGTTGGCATGAACACCCAGATCGCCAGCGCGGCGGTGCAGCAGCACGCGGTTTCCGAGGACATCAACCGCAACGTCATCGAGATTCGCAACGGCAGCGTGGTGCTGATCGAAGGCATCGAGGAGAACGCTCAGACGGCCGACGAGCTGTCGCGCCTGGCCGGCGAACTGCGCACGGTGGTGTCGCGCTTTAAGATCTGACCGGCTTCGGTCACCGTGGCGCGCCCGGCAGATCAGCTGAGCGCTGCCCGCTGGTCGTGGTCTGCTCTTAAGACGGCGGTCGCTAACGCGCGCCATAAAAGGGAGCAGCCTCGGTGACTGAAAAACGCATAACTGCAGAGCAGCTGGGGCTGGCTACGGGCCTCGCTGGGGCGGACGAGAAGGCGCTGTTCAAATGGCTGCTGGCGAGCTTTCTGTTCGGCAAACCAATCCAGCAGGCGGTGGCCGAACGGGCCTATCGAATCCTCGTCGAGCAACACTGGATGGACACGCCCGCCAGGCTCGCCCGCTGCAGCCAGTTGGAACTGGTGCGGTTGCTCGGGCAGGCGCGTTACGTGCGCTACAACATTTCCACGGCTGACCGCCTGCTCAAGCTCAGTCGCAAACTGCTGGCCGAGTACGACGGCCGCATTACCGCCATTCACCGGCAAAGCACCGATCGGCATGATTTCGCACAGCGCTTGCTGGCCTTCGAAGGCATAGGCCCGAAGACGCTGGAGATCTTTATGCGTGAGGCCGAAGCCGGGCTTTATGGGGGCGCCTGAATGCGGCGTGCTCAGGCGCGGGCGCCGCGCGCATTCTTCTTCTGCAGAATCTCCGAGGCCTCGTTGTAGGCCGACTGGAACGTCTCGCTGCCGATCCATTTGACCGCTGCGTCTTCGTCCTCTTTATGGAAGAGGCCGCGATAGACGATCAAGAGGCCCATCATGAAATCGCTCGCCGCTTGCGGGTCTTCCTCGGCGACGACCAGTTCCAGCACCGGGTATTGCAGGAACACCAGGCACAGGGCGAGCAGGCTGATGGCTTCGGCCTTGTGCATGGCCTGGAACAGGTCGTCGAAGTGAGCCGGGTCGAAGCCGTTTTCCTCGATGTCCTTGAAGTCGAAGGTGCTGAGGTCGATCTCCACGTCATCGAAGGGCTCGTCGATCAGCGGGTTGGCCAGCACGGGGTGGATGACCGGCGCCTTGGGCTTGCCCATGCGGTTCTGCTTGGCCTTGGTCTTGGCCCGCTGGGCGCGTTTTTTCTGCTTGTCGGGGGAGGCCATGGCGGCGGAGTCCTTGTACGGAGCTGAAAGCGGATGCGCATTGTATGCAGTCTTGTCCGCTCTGTTGGGCAACTTTATGGAACAGCTCGCAGATATACAGCAGCCTGCGAAGTCGCCCCTTGGCAAAGCCAGTGTCCGGCTCTAGATTGCCGGCAGCGCAGCTCGCGTTCAGTAGAGGGATTTACCGTCATGCTCATTCGCCAGATGCTCGCGATGCTCATGCTGTGCAGCCTTTCTGCCCAGGCACTGAGCCAGGTGTACACCTGGGTGGATGAGAACGGCCAGAAGCATTTCGGCAGCCAGCCGCCGCCGGCTCAGCGGCAGGTCGAGACCGTCACCATCAAACCGGGATACGCCGGTGAAGCGCGCACCGCTGCGCCTGAAATGCCCGCCCGGACGGCGCCGACTGAGGCTGCTCCAGCCAAAACTTCCCGGCGCGAAATGTGCCAGAGCGCGATGCGCTGGACGGTCGTCGATCTCAAGAATCTGCGCGAGATCGCAGAGGAGCGCAAAAGCGCCGGGCGCATCACCGCAGCCGAATACGCCCAGGCGCAAAAGAACCTGGACGGCGTGGAGCAACGGATCAGCCTGCAGGACTGCGTCACCAGTTCGGGCGAGGATCAGCAGCGCTACGAATGCCTGTCGAAGGGTGCCGGCGTGCTGGTGTGTTCCGGGCTGATGTCTGCAGCGATGGAGGACGCTGAGAAGGAGGCCGCGAAGCGTACGGGTAAGCCGTAGGCAGCCGTTGAGGGCGTGGTTGAAAAAAAGCCCCGGCGGTGTACTCGCCGGGGCTTGTGTTTATTCACTTCTGAAAACTGACCGAGTAAAAGGTCCCGCTGCCTTTACACCTTGAACTGATCCATCAGTTTCATCTGTTGATTGGCCAGGCTGTTGAGTTGGCTGCTGACCTTCGCCGACTCGGTGGCTTGCTCGGTCAGGGTTTCGGTGACGGTGCGGATGGCCGCGACGTTGCGGTTCACTTCTTCGGCCACGGCGCTTTGTTCTTCGGCGGCGCTGGCGATCTGCAGGTTCATGTCGCTGATCACCGATACCGCGTCGCTGATCCGGCCCAGGGTCTGGGCGGCGTTCTTGATCTGCTCGACGTTGGCCTGCGCGTGCTGATGGCTGGTGTGCATGGTGGTGACCACGCCGCGGGTGGCGCCCTGGATGCGCTCGATGACCTGGCGGATTTCCTCGACCGAATCCTGGGTGCGGCGGGCCAGGTTGCGTACTTCGTCGGCGACCACCGCGAAGCCGCGGCCACTGTCGCCGGCACGGGCTGCTTCGATGGCGGCGTTCAGCGCCAGTAGGTTGGTCTGCTCGGCGATGCTGCGGATCACTTCGAGCACCGAACCGATCTGTTCGCTGTTCACCGCCAGGGCTTCGACTTCGTTGACGGCCTTGCTGATTTCATCGGCCAGGGTACGAATGTCCTGGCTGCTGCGCTCGATGATGGTGCGGCTTTGCTGAGCTGACTCATCGGCGCCGCGAGCCGCTTCAGCAGCGTTGGAGGCGCTGCTGGCGACCTCCTGGGCGGTGGCGCTCATTTCGTTGGAAGCGGTGGCGACCTGGTCGACTTCGCGAAACTGCACCTGCATGCCGTCGCTGGTCTGGCTGGCGATGTGGGAGGACTGATCGGCGGTGGCGCGTGCCTCGGTGATGCTCTGCTTGATCTGCGCGATGGTCGGCTGCAGCTTGTCGAGAAAACGGTTGAACCAGCTGGCCAGTTCGCCCAGTTCATCGCGTTTGTTGTAGCGCAGCCGCTGAGTCAGATCGCCTTCACCGCTGGCGATGTCTTCGAGCATATGGGCCACCTGGTTGATTGGCCGGGTCACGCCGGAGGCAGTCAGCCAGATGAGGATCAGACCGATCAGGCAGGCGACCAGCGCTACGCCTACTGCTTTGGCGGTACCGCTGGTCTGGGCCTGATCGAGCAGGCCCTGCAGCTTCACCGCATCGGCCAAGAGCACTTCTTCGGGTAGGCCGATGGACACGCCCCAGGCTTTGGTGTCGGCGATGGGGCTGACCGGGTAGACCGTATAGATATAGTCGCCCTGCTTGAGAATGCTCGGCGCACTGGCGCCAGCGGCCGCCAGGATCTTCTTGCCTTCCTCGCCCTGGGTTTCGCCGATGTTCTTGCCGATCTGACTGTCATCGGTACTGTAGGCGGCGAGGGTACCGCTGGGAGAGACGATCAGTACCCGGCCGGCATTGTCGAACAGGCTGCGCTGGGCTTCGCTGGCCGCTGCCTGCAGTGCGGCGAGTTCCAGATCGACGCCCATGGTGGCGATCACCTTGTCGCCGTCCATCAGCGGGATGGTCATCGAGGTCATCAGCGAGCGCTTGCCTTCCTGCGTATCGGCGTAGGGCTCCAGCAGGCAGGCGGCCTTGCGCTCGCGCGAACAGGTGTACCACGCGTTGTAGGGCGCGCCGCTGATGCTCAGCTCGGTTTTGTTGATGTCACCTTCGGTAATCATGATGTTCATCGGCTGCGGCGTGCTGCGCGTCCAGGCACTGGAAAATCGACCAGTTTCGTTGGAACCGTGGGCCTCATCGTTGACGAACTCGCTGTCGCGGCCATCCAGTGCATTGGGTTCGAATACCAGCCAGACGCCAAGCACCTTGGTGTTGTGTTCGAAGGTGGTCTTGACGTTCTGGTTGATCGCGGCGCGCAGCTCGCCGGCCGGCATGTCGATGCGGCTGGCCAAGGCGCGCAGATCCTGCACCTGATCGGCCAGGCTGGTGATCGCCAGCAGGTTCTCGTTGAAGGTGCGCTGCAGCCTGACGGCCTGTTCGGCAGCCCGGGCCTCGAGCAGGCGCTCGACGCTGCCGGTGAGCATCTGCTTGCTCGATGCGCTGGTCAACTGGTTGTTCTGGCCACTCTGGTACAGGTTCATCCCTACGATTAACGCGGTCACGCCAAGCAGGCAAAGCCCGGAGAGCAAAACGATTTTCAGCCGGATGGACATGGAATTGAACATGGCGCTATCTCTGCAGTGTGCGGTCGTTCAGCAGTGCCGAGCGGGCACCGATGGGAACCTTCTTGGCTATCGGCTTGGCGACTCTTTTCATGAGCCCAGGGCTGGGAAATTAATTCGTTATGCACCGCGCCCGAAGATGTCATATAGACACTAGCCGAGCGGGTGGCGAGCGCCACTTCGCTACTGGCGAGTGGCCTTGAGTTTTTGCCAGGTGCTGTCGAGCGCGGCCTTCTGGGCATCGCTCAAGGATTCCAGCAGGTAGCTGGCGCGCCGCTGCTTGGCGGTCATGACCTGCATCGGATGGTCGGCGGCAAAGCGCTGCATGACAGGTGAGTCGCTCGCCAGCGGCGGATAGAAATGGGTGATGCCGGCATTGCGAACGGCATTTTCCGGGGCGATCAGAAAGTCGATGAAGCGATAGGCCAAGTCGGGATTGGCGGCATTGGCTGGAATGGCCAGGGTGTCGATGTACATCGCGGCGCCTTCATCGGGGATCATATAGCTCAGCGTCGGGTTGCGTTCGATGGCCCGCAGGGCATGGCCGCTCCAGCTCATGGCCAGGCACAGTTTGCCCTGGGCCAGTGCATCGATGTACGCCCAGTTGTCCAGTTCGGCGAACTTCGGCATCAGTGGTTCCAGCGGCTGCAGGGCCTTGGCGATTTGCCGTGGGCTGCTGACCGCCGGGTTGCGGCCCTTGTAGTTGAGCATCAGCGAGGCCACTTCCTGGGGCGCGTCGATCATCCCGACGCCGCAGGCGAACAGTCGCGAAACCTGCTGGGGCTCGAACAGCAGGCTCCAGCTGGACGGCAATGGCCCTTGGTACGCGGCCTGAGCCAGGGGGGCGTTCACCACCATGCCCACCGACCCCCACAAGTAGGGCACGGCATGCTCCTTGGCTGCGGGTTGCCCGGCCAGCATCGACAGGAGCCAGGGGTCGAACTGTTTGTAGTTCGCCAGGCGGCGAGTATCCAGGAGCGCCAACTTGTTGCCGGCCACCAGCTCATTGAGCATGAAGTGCGACGGTACGATCACGTCATAGGCCGTGCTCGACTGCATGGCCTGCATCAGTTCTTCGGCGGTGGTGAAGCCCTGGTATTCGACACGCACACCGGTAGTGCGTTGAAAGTCTTCGATCACCGCAGGATCGAAATAGTCCTGCCAGCTCAGGAAACGGAGTACTTGCTGGGCGTGAGCATTGCAGCAGGCGAGCAGAGTAAGCAGGCAGAGCAGAGTCTTCATGGCGTTGCTCCTTGGATGAGTGCCGCGCTCAGCACTCCAATGGGCCAGTTTAGTCAAGGCGTATGGCTGGGTAGGCTACTCAGCACGTCGAGCAAAACGGCGTGGTGCTCATCGCTCAGCCAGGTAAGCGGCAGGCGAATGCCCGGACCGATCAGCCCCATTTGGTGCAGGAGCCACTTGGCCGCAATCGGATTGCTTTGCACGGCGAGTGCGGCATGCAAGACGCGTAGTCGGTTGTCGAGCTTCATCGCGGTGCGGACATCGCCACGGCGTACCGCTTCGTATATCTCGGCCATGGCCCGCGGTGCGATGTTGGCGGTGACCGACATGCAGCCGACGCCGCCCAGCAGCATGGTGTCCAGCGCGCTGCGATCATCTCCGGCGTAAAGGGCAAAGCCTGGGGCGCAGCGTTCCACCAGCAGCCTGACACGCTGCAGATCACCGGTGGCGTCCTTGATGCCGACGATATTGGCGATGCGCGACAGGCGCGCGACGGTCTCCACGCTCAGCTCGCAGCAGGTGCGAGCCGGCACGTTATAGAGAATCTGGGGAATGTCGACGGCGCGCGCGATAGCTTCGAAGTGAGCGTAGAGGCCATGCTGGGGAGGGCGCAGGTAATAGGGCGTGATCAGCAGGCAGGCGTCGGCGTCGGCCTGCTTGGCCGCCAGGCTGAGTTCGATGGCTTCGCGGGTGCAGTTGCTGCCGGTGCCGGCGATGACCGGGATCTCGCCCTGCACACAGTCGACCACGCGTCGGATCAGGCCGATGTGTTCATGGAAGTCGAGCGTTGCGCTTTCGCCCGTGGTGCCGGCGACCAGCAGCCCGTGGGTGCCTTGGCGCAGGTGAAAGTCGACCAGCCTGGCCAGGCCTTCGTCGTCCAGCTCGCCGCTGGCGTTCATGGGCGTGACGATGGCTGCGATGCTGCCCCGAATCATGGTGAAGGCCCTCAGCCGGGTCGTTATTGTTGTTATTGGTGATGGCCAGGGCGGCGGCCGTGCTGATCTGCTGCCGATCCGGTTAGGGACGATGGTAGGAGTGAGTATTGGCGCGACGTTATCCCGAATCGGCAATGGCAGCAGGTATGCATGAAGGGGGCGCGAACCATATTGGGATGGGCCTGTTTCTCGGCTGCCAATTTGGGATAACGCCCCTCAGGGGAAGGGCCTAGGATCATTTTCGACAGCCAATAACAATTGCGTTTCGGTCGGCCAGAAGGGCGCGTCGCCTTCTTCCGACCCTTGCAAACTGCCTCATAAAATAAGGTCAAGAGAATGAGCGTATCCACGAGTGTGCCTGCAGGCTCGAACGAGCTGCGGCGCGGTGCCTTGAGTGTCGGTTTCATCATCTTCTTCGTGGTCTCGGCAGCGAGCCCACTGAGCGTGCTGGCCGGCGGTTTCCCTATCGGCATCATGCTGGGTAGCGGTGCCGGTACGCCCGCGCTGCTGGTGACCGCCCTGCTGGTGCTGCTCGCGTTCGCGGTGGGCTACACCACCATGGCGCGGCACGTCACCAATGCCGGCGGTTTCTACGCGTTCTCCTCGCGCGGCCTGGGTGGCCTGGCGGGCGGGGCGGCCGGTATGCTGGCGATGTTCGCCTACAACATCCTGCAGGTCGGCCTGTATGGCATGTTCGGCGGCGTGATGGCTGGCACCATGTCCAGCGTGTTCGCCATCGACCTGCCGTGGTGGTCGTACTCGCTGATGGCCATGGCCAGCGTGGCCATTCTCGGCTATCGCAACATCGATCTGTCGGCGCGAGTGCTGTCACTGATCGTGGTTGCCGAGTACCTGGCCATCCTGGTGCTGGATATCGCCATCCTGCGTAGCGGTGGCGACGCCGGGGTGAATTTCGATTCCTTCAAGGCCGAACACGTGTTCAGCGGCAACCCGTCGATCGGTCTGCTGTTCTGCTTCGCGGCGTTCATTGGCTTCGAGGCGACCACCATCTACGGTGAGGAGGCCAAGAACCCGCAGCGTGCCATCCCCGTCGCGACTTATGTATCGGTGCTGCTGATCGGCTGCTTCTACGCCATCTCGATCTGGTCGATGGTCGTCGGCGTGGGCACCGACAAGATCGTGCCGACTCTGCAGGCGCTGACCGACCCGACCACCTTCATCTATGGGCTGTCCGATCATTACGTCGGCGCCCATCTGACCCAGGTGATCCGCGTGCTGTTCGTGGTCAGCATCTACGCAGGGCTGCTGGCCTTCCACAACTCGGCGGCGCGCTACTTCTACGCCATCGGCCGTGATGGTCTGCTGCCCAAGTCGCTGGGCCTGACCCACCGCATTCACCAGAGCCCGCACATGGGCTCGGCCCTGCAGAGCCTGATCGCCGCGGTGGTGGTGCTGATCTTCGCGGTGATGGAAGCGGACCCGATCCTGCAGCTGTTCGCCTGGTTCTCCAGCCTAGCCACGCTGTGCCTGTTGCTGCTGATGGCGCTGACCTCGGCGGCGGTGCTGATGTACTTCAAGCGCAACCCGCAGCTGAAGCTGGGTCTGCTGCGCCGCCTGATCCTGCCGGCTTTTTCCTGCGCGGCTCTGGGCATGGTGCTGGTCATCGCGGTCATCCATTTCGATGTGCTGACTGGCTCGAGCAAGGCGATTTCCTACGCGCTCTGTGCGGTGATCCCGGCAGCGCTGATCGGTGGTGTGCTGCTGGCCATGCGTCTGCGCCGCAAGTCGCCGGAATGCTTTGCCAAGCTGGGTAGCCACAAGCTCTGAGCCGTTTCCCTTCTCATAAAAAACAGCCCACCGTGCAACATCGCGGCCGGTGGGTGTCCATGACCCCGCTTGTATCCAGCGATTGTCGCTGCCAGCGACCACGCCGAGGAGCAGGCCGGGTCATGTACAAACCGGCGATGGCTACATCAAGGACCTCCTGCCAATAACGATAATGGACGTGAAAGGAGTATCACCATGGAATATCGCAAACGGGCAATTCGCCTTTCCAGCGGCGGCCTGGCAATGAGCCTGGCAATGGGGCTGGCTGCGCCGGCGGGCGCTGTCGAGCTGTACAGCGACGACGATACCCACCTCAACGCCGACGTGCTGGCCGTGTTCGGCATGATCAACAGCCGCAAGAACTACGACGGCACCAGCGGTGGTTCGACCTGGCGCGAAGGCTTCATCAAGTACGGTGTGAGCGGTGATCAGGGCCTCGGTGCCGCCGGCACTGCCTACGGTGCCTTCAACCTGGTGAGCTCGGCGACCTGGGGCGATGGTGACCCGGCCGGGCTGACCGACGGCACCGAGCGCACCACCAAGATCGAAGAAGCCTACCTGGGCTGGCGCTCCGGAGATCTGTTCCCGGCGCTCGGCAAGGATGGCGTGGACTTCTCCGCCGGCCGCCAGGTGGTCAAGCTGGGACGCGGCTTTTTGATCAACGACGACGGCACCAACCTGGGCAAGGGCCCGGCCGATGGTGCGCTGAACCGCGGTGGCGCCTACTACATCGCCGCACGTCATGCCTTCGACCGCACGGCGGTATTGCGCCTGGGTGGCGAGGAGGGCGTGCATGGCTCGGCGGTGTGGCTCAAGTCCGACAACCGCGCCCAGGCCGAAGTCGAACTGGCCGCCGGTACGCTGGATTACACCAACGATAAGGGCACCCTGGGTCTGACCTGGATCCATGGCCTGGACGTCAACAAGCGCTGGGCCAGCGAGATCCAGGCGCAGCGCGAGAACATGAACCTGTACAGCATTCGCGGTGAAGGCAGTGCCGGCATCGAGAATGCCAATTTCGCCTTCGAGTACGCCTGGCAGGATGTCAAGACCGGCGTGGAAAAGGCCTGGTATACCGAGGCGGGCTATACCTTTGCCGATGCACCCTGGGCGCCGAGCCTGACCTACCGCTACACGCGTTTCTCGGGGGAGTGGGATTCGCTGTTCACTGGCCTGAGCACCGGTTACGGCACCTGGTTCCAGGGTGAGGTGGCCGGCAACTACGCGGGGCCGCTGAACACCAACACCGGCATCCACCATGTGGGCCTCAAGGCCACGCCGCTGGAGGGCCTGACCCTGGGCGCGCTGTTCTTCGACTACACCACGTTGCACGACCGCGACACCATCAACCGCGATGCGCGTGAATTGGATCTGTACGCCGAATGGGCGGTCAGCGATCACCTGATCATCACGCCGCTGGTGGGCCTCTACAAACCGAGCAAGAGTGCCGAGGATGGTGTCGGCAACCAGGTCGGTGGCAATGGCACCAATGTCTACAGCCAGTTGATGGTTGTGGTGCCGTTCTGAGGATTTGGGGCCGTTATAACGCTGAAGCAGTGGCCGCTGATCCAGTGTGGGAGCTGTGGCCCGTGATTCTTCGCGGGCATGACCCGCTCCCACTGGATAGGGGCCCGGCCGGTATCGCTGCGTTGCAGCCGAGATGAGCCCAGCATGAAGATCGTAAATTACGTGCCACCCCAGCGGCCGTTCACCTAACCCTCTTGGCGACCTGCTCCACGCACTTGGTCGCACGACTGCCCGCTTGCGGGCAGTCGATTTTCCTATTCCCTCATCCTTCTCAGGCAGCCGGTATCGAGCGCTGGGCGTGGATGTTCTGGGCGATACGCCTGGTGGTGTCGATCAGCATGTCGAGCACCGTCTCCTGACGCAGCAGGCGAAAATTGGCCGTGGTGCCCACCGCGGAAATACTGCCCATCACTTCCTTCTCATCGACGCTGACGATGGGGGCGGCGATACCGGTGTGCCCGGTGTTCAGTTCGTCGTGGGTGATGCTGTAACCGTCCTTGCGGATCTTCTTGGCCATGCGCGCGAACTCCGACCAGCTGCAGGTGCTGTAGGGGTTGCTGGGATCACGGGCAATTTCCTCGTGCAGCTTTTGCAGGCGTTTGCCCTTCTGCGAGGCCACCAGCACCTTGGACTGCGCACCGCGAAACAGTGGCAGCGGGTGGCCGCGGCCGAAGGCGAAGTGCGAGGCGTCGTGGGATTCGGTGATGTAGGTGTTGATGATGTGGCCGTCGTAGAAAACGCTGGCGAACACCGCCAGGCCGGTCTTGTCGGCCAGCTCGTGCATCAGCTCACGGCCGGCGCTGAGGATCGGGTCGTACTGGCGCATCATCCAGTCCAACTCGATGATCCGCGGCCCCAGGCCATAGCTGCCGGCGCCGACGCGGGTCAGCAGGCCCGCCTCGCAGAGGTCCTTCACGTAGCGGTACACCGTGGCCCGGGAAAGCCCCATGCGCACGGCGATGGTTTCCGGATCCACCTGCAACTGCTCGGGGCCGAACAGGTCCAGCACGCCCAGGGTCTTGCTCAAGCTGCTCATGTCACTCCTCGCGCGGCGGCCGTTTGCCGCCATCCATATGCCGAACCTGCCTCATCAGCGAGCTGACGAGAGCTGCCGCGTGCGCGAATGGCGCAGGTGAGGGCAGAGAATCTCGCAGGCTGAGAATTGATTGTCAAACTACCCCTAGAAATCTCATTTGTCTCGTATTTTGAGTAAAACAATAAAAATAACTTGTTGGGTTTTTCTTTTGGTGGAATAAATCTCAAAAAACAACGCAAGCCTGCGAGGGCAGACGAATGAATGGTGCCGAATTACTGATCGAAGCCGCTGCCGCCAGCGGTGTCGAATACTGCTTCGCCAACCCCGGAACCACCGAGATCCCCCTGGTGGCCGCCATCGCGAAGCATCCTGCGCTGAAACTCAAGCCCGTGCTGTCGCTGTTCGAAGGTGTGTGCACCGGCGCCGCTGACGGTTACGGGCGCATCGCCGGCAAGCCGGCCATGACCCTGACCCACCTGGGCCCGGGCTTCGCCAACGGCATCGCCAACCTGCACAACGCCCGCCGCGCCAACACGCCGATCGTCAACGTGATCGGTGACCACGCCTCCTGGCACGTCAATTACGATCCACCGCTGGCCAGCGACATCGAAGCGCTGGCCGGTGCGGTGTCCGGCTGGGTGCGCACCTCGCGCAGCGCCGAGCGGGTTGGTGAAGATTTCCAGAGCGCCGTGCAGGCCGCCTGGCAGCCACGCGGGCAGATCGCCAGCCTGATCCTGCCGATGGACCTGCAGGCCAATCAGGTGTCGGGCGCTGCTGCGCACTTCGCGCCGCTGCTGGCGCCGGTTCGTCGCCTGGCCGGCGACAAGGTCGAGCAGGTAGTGGCGGCCCTCAAGGCCGGCAAGCGCCTGGTGTTCATCGTCGGTGATAGCGGCCTGACTGCTGAAGGGCTGGAGGCCGCTGGCCGCCTGGCTCACCTGCCGGGTGTGCGGTTGTTCGCCGAGACCTTCCCGCGGGTCAGCCATCGCGGTGGCGGCCTGCCGGATCTGGACCGCCTGCCGTACTTCCCGGAAGTGGCCATCGAGATTCTCGACCAGTACGACTTGGTGGTATGCGCCGGTGTGCCGGAGCCGATCAGCTACTTCGGCTACGAAGGCATCGCTTCACGCCTGGCCGAGCGCGACCGTCTGCTGTCGCTGGCCGAGGTCGGTGACGATGTGGTCGGCGCCATCACCGCGGTAGCCGACGCCCTGCAGGCGCCTGCTCACGTGCCTGTGCCGCAAGGCATCGAGATGCCGCCGGCCGAAGACGCGCTGTCGCCGCAGTCCATCGGCAAGGTGCTGTCAGCGGCCCTGACCCACGACTGCATCGTCTCCATCGAAGGCGGCACCTGCGGTTACCCGTTCTTCACCGCCTCGGCCGGCGCGGCCCGTCACCGCGTGCTGACCAATACCGGCGGCGCCATCGGCCAGGGCATCCCGGCCGGCTTCGGTGCAGCCCTGGCCGAGCGCGGCAACACGGTGTTCTGCCTGCAGTCGGACGGCAGCGCCCAGTACACCATCCAGACCCTGTGGAGCATCGCCCGCGAGCAGCTGCCGGTGATCATCCTGATCGCCGCCAACCACCGCTACGCGATCCTGCAGAACGAGCTGCGCCGCTACGGCGTGACCGACTTCGGCCCGCAAGCGCTGGCGCTGACCGAACTGGATCGCCCGCGGGTGGACTGGAAGGCCCTGGCCAAGGGCTACGGCGTGCCGGCGAGCAGCGTGCGCACCAACATCGAACTGCGTCAGGCACTGGCGAGCGCCATCGCCAGCGCGGCGCCCTGCCTGATTGAAATGGAGCTGTGAGCCATGAGCGAAATTCAACTGCTACCTGCCGTCCGTGAATTCCTTGCCACGCCCAAGCGCCTGCTGATCGGCGGCCAGTGGGTGGAGGCGGCCAGCGGCAAGCGCTTCGCCGTCGAGAACCCGGCCACCGCCACCCAGCTGTGCGAAGTGGCCGAAGGCGAGGAGGCCGATGTCGACGCCGCCGTTGCCGCCGCCCGTGCCGCCTTTGAGGGCCCATGGCGCTGGGAAACCCCGGCGCGCCGCGGCTACCTGCTGTTTCGCCTGGCCGAGCTGATCGACGCCCACCGCGAAGAGCTGGCGCAGCTGATCACCCTGGAGAACGGCAAGACCATCGCCTCCGCCCGCGGTGAGGCCACCGCCGCTGCCAACATCGTTCGCTACTTCGCCGGCTGGCCGACCAAGATCGAAGGCAGCACGCTGCCGGTATCGCCGGCCAGCGGCGCGCCGATGCTCAACTACACCCTGCGCGAGCCGGTGGGCGTGTGCGCGCTGATCGTGCCGTGGAACTTCCCGCTGAACATGTGCGTGTGGAAGCTCGGCCCGGCCCTGGCCACCGGCTGCACCGCGGTGCTCAAGCCTGCCGAGCAAACCCCGCTGGTGGCCGTGCGCCTGGTGCAGCTGATCGAGGAGGCGGGCTTCCCCGCTGGCGTGGTCAACCTGCTCACCGGCTTCGGTGTCCGCACCGGCGCACCGCTGTCGCAGCACGCCGATGTCGACAAGATCGCCTTCACCGGTTCGACCCACGTCGGCCGGCTGATCGCCCAGGCCGCCACCAGCAACATGAAGAAGGTGTCCCTGGAGCTGGGCGGCAAGTCGCCGAACATCATCCTGCCCGACGCCGACATCGTGCGCGCCGCCAAGGGCGCCGCCGACGGCATCTTCTACAACCAGGGCCAGGTGTGCACCGCGGCATCGCGCCTGTACGTGCACGAATCGGTGCTCGACCAGGTGCTCGAGGAGCTGCGCAAGCACGCCGCCGCCCACGTCATCGGCTCCGGACTGGATAGCCGCAGCACCCTCGGCCCGCTGGTTTCCGAGCGCCAGCTGGGCACCGTCAACGGTTACCTGCAGCGTGGCGTGCAGGAAGGCGCCGAGCTGATCTGCGGCGGCAAGCGCCCGGCGCACCTGGAGCAGGGCCACTTCATCGAGCCCACGGTGTTCTTCGACCGCGCCGAGCAGGCCTGTGTGGCCCGCGAGGAGATCTTCGGCCCAGTGCTCACGGTGATGAGCTGGTCGGACGTCGACGAACTTGCCCAGCGTGCCAACGACTCGCCCTACGGCCTGGCCGCCGGTCTGTGGACCCGCGACCTGCGTTCGGCGCACCGCCTGGCGGCACAGCTCAAGGCCGGTTCGGTATGGATCAACTGTTGGAACGTGGTCGACCCGGCCTCGCCCTTCGGTGGCTACAAGCAATCCGGCTGGGGCCGGGAAATGAGCAAGAACGTGATCGACGCCTACACCGAGACCAAAAGCGTCTACGTCGATCTCGCCTGACCACACGACAACAAGAGGAATCATCATGGATCTGCAACTCAAAGACCGCGTCGCCATCGTCACCGGCGGCGGCATGGGCATCGGCAAAGAAGTCGCGCGCTTTCTCTCCGAGGAAGGCTGCAAGGTGGTGATCTGCGCACGTCGCATGGAATACCTGCGCGCCGCTGCCGAGGAAATCACCGCGCAGACCGGCAACGAAGTGCTGCCGCTGTTCTGCGACACCAACGACATGCAGGCCGTGTCGACCATGGTGCAGCAGACTGTCGAGCACTTCGGTCGTGTCGACATTCTGGTCAATGGCGCCGCTGCGCCGTCCGGCGTGGTGCGCAACGACATCGAGCACGCCGGCGACGACGAGCTGCTGTCGGACCTCAACACCAAGGTGATCGGCTACTTCCGCTGCGCCAAGGCGGTGACCCCGCACATGAAGGCCGCCGGTTTCGGTCGCATCATCAACATCGGTGGCCTCACCGGCCGTGGCAGCAAGGTGCTGTCGGGCATGCGCAACCTGGCCATCACCCACATGACCAAGACCCTGTCCGACCAGCTCGGCCCGTCGGGCATCACCGTCAACCTGATTCACCCCGGCGTGGTCGACACCCCGCACATCCACGAGCTGTACGAGCGTGAAGGCGTCAAGCAGGGCAAGACCCCGGAGCAGGTCGAGCAGGCCTACATCGACGCCACGCCGATCCGCCGCACCCTGCAGCCGATCGAAATGGGCTGGCTGATCGGTTTCCTGGCATCCCCCAAAGCGGCCGCCGTTACCGGCGAATCCATCGGTATCGATGGTGGCCTGACTCGCGGCATCTTCATCTGAGGAGGCAATCATGAGCAACGGAACCCTGTTGGTGGCCACCGTCGGCCAGGCCGTTATCCGCAGCGCCGACGACGGCAAGACCTGGCATCGCCTGGGCCTCGGCCAGGACATCGAGTTCGATGCCATTACCCGCTCGCTGAGCGTCAGCCCGCAAGCGCCGGAAGTGATCTACGCCGGCACCGACGTGGGCCTGTGCGTGAGCCATGACACCGGCGGCAAGTGGACCCGTGTCGACTCGCCGTTCAATGGCGAGACCGTGTGGAAAGTGGCGGTCGACCCGAAAGACGCCAAACGCATCTTCGTCGGCACCGGCGCGCCGTCGCGTGCCGTGCTGTGGCGCACCCTGGACGCTGGTGCCAGCTGGTACCGCGTGCCGGTGGAAATTCCCGAATTCTGCGAAGGTGTCAGCAGGCCACGCCTGCTGGCCTTCGCCTACGACCCGACCGACCGCAACCAGGTGTGGTTCGGCCTGGAAGAGGGCG
>Ga0268257_1001505_pt1 | contig 19562 bp, 15 predicted proteins | sample AgamicAtPrz_FD_200249 | JGI IMG/M metagenome (GOLD analysis project Ga0268257, IMG submission 200249) | Agave microbial communities from Guanajuato, Mexico - At.P.rz (v2) (version 3) | ecosystem: Host-associated > Plants > Phyllosphere > Phylloplane/Leaf | place: Guanajuato, Mexico | collected... | reverse complement strand
AGGGCGAACGAGCGCAGGCTGACCAGGTGTTCCTGGGTGATGTACTCGCGGCGGTCGAGGCGTTCGCGCTTGAAGCGCTTTTCCCGCGACAGGCGCGAGAACCAGTACAGCAGCTCGTCGGTGGCGCCTTCGGGTTCCTGCTCCAGCAGCCAGACCATCAGGTCGGGCAGCGGCAGGGCCTGTTCGCAGCGTTCGGCCATTTCCTTGACCGTGCGCGGTGCACGGGGCAGGGCGCCGGACTGGGTCTTGTGGGCCTTGGGGAAACGCGCCGGCTTGGGCTCGAAGCGGGCCAGGGCGTAGACATAGGCTTCCACCTGGCTGGCGCTGCCGAGGAAGGTGCTTTGCGGGCGGGTGAACATCGGCATGGCCGCTTGCGGTACGGCGTCGATGCCCTTGCGCCGGATCACCGACAGGGCCAGCGCGGCGCCACGGGTCACGGCGTTGTGCCGGCGGGCTTCTTCACGCAGCGGCAGCAACAGTTCGCGGGCGTGACGCAGGGTCAGCTGGGCGCTGGTCTGCATTTCCAGGATGCGCGCGTGGGTGCGCAGCAGCATGTCGTCGTCGACCAGGTGGCCCAGGCGCGCCTGTTCGCCCAGCAGCTTCAGCAGCACGGTCTCGACCTTGCGCACGCCCTGTTCGAAGGCGCCGTCGGCGTTGACCAGCTGGATCATCGGCTCGACGTACTCGTCCCAGGTCGCCAGTACTTCGGCATAGCGCTGGCGCAGCGGGATCTGGCGGTTGCTGGTCTTGGCCCGCTCGGCCACGGCCACCAGTGCCTGCTCGTCGTTGTCGAGCTTCTTCAGTACATCGCGCACGCGCATGTCGAGCAGGCGCAGCTGGCGTGCCAGGTCGTCGCTGTCGCGGTTGTCGAAGGCGTCCTGGATATGCCCGGCCAGGCGTTCCAGGTGGCGCAGGTAGGCTTCGATCTCCAGGCACAGGCCCAGCCGGTGTTCGCGGCGCAGGTAGGCGAGGAAGTCATGGATCTGCGCGTTGAGCTCGAAACGGTTCGGGCTCTTGGCCACCGGGACCAGGATATCCAGACGGATCCACACGTCGAGCAGCTGGGTGATGTCCTGCGGGGTGCTCTCGACCTGCTGGCGGCCCACATGCTGACGCAATTCGACCAGGCTCAGGGTGCCCTGGTCGAAACGCTCGCACAGCGGCTCGATCAGGGCCCAGTGTTCGGCTAGGGCGCGCAGGACGCGCTTGGGTTCGATCATTGGCTTCGACTCGTTGCCAAGAAAAAGGGGGCGATTGTACTGCATCCGGGGGGGAGGTTTTCACCCCTTGGTCTGTAATGAGCGATAACCTTGATCCGTGCAGGGGATTCACTGGCCTCTTCGCGGGTGAACCCGCTCCCACAGGCACTGCACAAGGCCCTGTGGGAGCGGGTTCACCCGCGAAGAGGCCGGTACAGACAACAAAAATCCGCTGACCAGTTGCGGCACTAGAATGCCAACAGCGTTAGAATGCCCCACTGTCTCCACCCCTCGGATACCCGCTCTTGCTCACCGAACCCCGTCGCCGCGCCTACCTTTCCGCCATGCAAGTGGTGCACTGGCTGCCGCGCGCCGAGCTGCCGTTCGCCGCACCGTCGCGGCCCGAGCTGCTGATGCCGGTGGCGCCGGTCGAGGACCTCGATTTCGACGTCAGGCCGGCACCGGCTACTACCGAGGCACCAGCCGCCCCCCAGGCTCGCTCCGGCGAGCGGCCGAAAATCGAGATTCCGCGCCCGGGCAGTGCGCCAAAACCGGCCACCAAACCAGCCGAGGCCGAGGAGCAGGCCGCGCCACCGCGCCCGGCTCCCGTACCGCCTCCGCGCTTTTCGCTGCAGCTGCTGCGCGCCGGCAGCTGCCTGCTGCTGGTGGAGCTGGCCACCGGCCAACCGTTCCAGAGCCGCGACCCGTCCTACCTGTTGCTCAAGGACATGCTGCGCGCCGCCGGGCTGCCCGACGCCCCGCAGATCATCGGCGAGCCGGTGCGCTGGCCGCTGCTGGTGCGCGGCAACATGGACCAGGGCCCGGAGGCCGCGCGCGATTTCGTCCAGGGCTTTGTCCAGGCGCGCCTGGAAGAGGCCCCGTGCAGCTGCCTGTGGCTGATCGGCCTGCCGGCTTTGCGCTTTGCCGCCAACGCCGATGGCGAAGCCTATTACCAAACCCTGAAGCTCGAGGGCCTGGGCGAAGCCTGGGCCTTGCCGGGCCTTGAACTGTTGATGGACGAGCCGCAGCGCAAGGCGGACGTCTGGAAAGCCATGCGCCAGCTGATGGCGCGCTGGAAGAGCGTTGAATGAGTGACTCGATCAGCTTCCGCCCGATGACCGAGGCGGATCTGGATGCCGTACTTAAGATCGAATATGCCGCGTTCAGTCATCCCTGGACCCGCGGGATCTTTCAGGATGCGCTCAAGTCGTACGAAGTCTGGCTGATGTTCGACGGCCAGCAGCAGGTGGGCCATGGCGTGATCAACGTGATCATCGACGAGGCGCACCTGCTCAACATTACCGTCAAGCCGGAAAACCAGGGCTGCGGCCTGGGCCTGCGCCTGCTCGAGCACCTGATGGCCCGGGCCTACCAGCTCAATGGCCGGGAGTGCTTCCTGGAAGTGCGCGCAAGCAACCAGTCGGCCTATCGTTTGTACGAGCGCTACGGTTTCAACGAAATCGGCCGCCGCCGGGACTATTACCCGGTTGCCGGTGGCCGTGAAGACGCCCTGGTGATGGCCTGCACCCTGCTCGAGGACTGACCTTGCAGGGGCTGGCGCTGTCACGCAGGCAAACCCTGATGAGGCAACGACCATGCACGACCTGCAGGAACTGATCGACAACAACGCCCGCTGGGCCGACGCGATCAACCAGCGCGACCCCGACTTCTTCGCCAAGCTGGCCCGCCAGCAGACTCCCGAATTCCTCTGGATCGGCTGCTCCGACGCCCGCGTGCCGGCCAACGAAATCGTCGGCATGCTGCCGGGTGATCTGTTCGTCCACCGCAATGTCGCCAACGTGGTGCTGCACACTGACCTCAACTGCCTGTCGGTGATCCAGTACGCGGTGGAAGTACTGAAAGTGCGGCACATCCTGGTCACCGGCCACTACGGTTGCGGTGGCGTGCGCGCCGCCATGCAGGATCGCCAGCTGGGCCTGATCGACGGCTGGCTACGCTCGATCCGCGACCTGTATTACGAAAAGCGCGCCGAGCTGGCCAAGATGGACAACGAAGAGGCCAGGGTCGACCGCCTGTGCGAACTGAACGTCATCCAGCAGGTGGCCAACGTGGCTCACACCAGCATCGTGCAGAACGCCTGGCACCGTGGTCAGGAGCTGTCGGTGCATGGCTGCATCTATGGCATCAAGGATGGCCGGTGGAAGAGCCTGGACACCACCATCAGCGGCTTCGCCCAGCTGCCGCCGCAGTATCGGTTGCGGGCGTTGGAGTAGTAACGGTTACCAGTTTGACGCGGCCCCTTGCAGGGATGGTCAAGGAATGAAAAAACTGCTGCTGGCTGCAAGCCTTCTGATAACGGCCACTGCCCACGCCGACGAACGCGACCTGTGGATGTTCGCCCAGTGGGCTGGCGACCATCACACGCGTCCCTTCCGTGAAATGCTGGTGGATGCCCGCCTTTACGGCATAGTGCCTATCAATCAGCTGCTGCGTTCGGCTTCGGACTGGAAGCTGTGCCACGCGTCCCCCTTCGCCGTGCCGCCTGCCAGCAACTGGCCGGCAGTGCGTTCTACGCTCTCGCTGATCAAGGCGCTCGACGACCAGGGCATCCTGCGCCAGTTCGAGGTGGTTTCGGCCTATCGAGACCCACGCCTGAACGTCTGCGCCGGCGGGGCGGCCAACAGCGCCCATACCCGGGCGTTCGCCGTCGATATCCTGCTACCCGACTGGGCGGACCCCAACCCGCTGTGCCGTTTCTGGCAGCAGTATGGCCAGGCCTGGAACATGGGCCTGGGGCGCTATCCGTCCGGGCGTATTCATGTGGATACCGCGGGTTACCGCACCTGGGGTGGTGACGGCCGTGCAGGTTCGTCGTTCTGTATCAAGCCCAGATGAGCCAGGCAGCTCCTGCATTCGCCCATCACCCACGTGGCGAAGCGCTGGCGCTTGCCGTCGTCTTCCAGCGGCTGAGGGCTGAGCAGGTGGTAGGCCGAGCCGTCACGCACAAAACCGAACGGCGCCTGCAACTGCCCGCTGTCGAGTTCGTCGCGCACCATGAGGGCTGAGGCCATGGCCAGGCCCAGGCCTGCGCTGGCGGCCTGAGTCGACAGGTAGAAGTGCTCGTAGTCGCTGCGCTCGGTATGCCGGGCTTGCTGGCCGCTCAGGCGCAGCCAGTCGGGCCAGGCGCCGGGGCGGGTGGCGCTGTGCAGCAGGCGTTGGCCTTCAAGTTGGATGGGGGCGGTGGGGTGGCAGACCGGGCCGATCCATTCGTCGCAGATCTTCTGGTTGTACAGCTGCTTGTCCCAGTGGAAGTCATCGCGGCGAATTGCCAGGTCGACACCACTGCGGGCGAAGTCCAGTGGCCCGCCTGCGGCCACCAGGTGCAACTGCAGGTCGGGATGGGCGGCATGAAAGCGGGGCAGGCGCGGGATCAGCCAGCGCATGGCGATGGTCGGCTCGCACGACAGCACCAGCACGTTGTCGCGGGCCTGTTGTTGCAAGCGCTGCACGGCACCTTCGAGCTGCTCGAAGATCGCCTGGGTGGTGCCCTGCAAGGCACGGCCGGCAGGTGTGAGGAAAATGGCCCGGTTGCGGCGCTCGAACAACTCCACACCAAGGCTTTCTTCAAGCAGGCGCACCTGGCGGCTGACTGCGCCATGGGTGACGTGCAGGTGCTCGGCGGCGCGCACGAAACTCTCGGTTTCGGCGGCGATGTCGAAGTAGCGGAAGGCATTGAGTGGCGGCAGTTTCATGGCATCCCTGTTTGCCTGTGCTGGCCTCTTCGCGGGTAAACCCGCTCCCACAGGGACTTCACCAAACCTGAGGGCGGCGCATCACCTGTGGGAGCGGGTTTACCCGCGAAGAGGCCAGCACAGGCGCTATGTATCTGTGAAGAAAACTATCAGATTTGCCTCACTATAAATCGATTTTTCCTTGGCCATAAGCTCTCGATAATTACCTGGTCTGTGCATTTCCATCGCCTATCGAGAGCCATCAGCATGACCGAACTCATTGCCGTCGCCCTGTTCACCTTGCTTGCCGTCATCAGCCCCGGTGCCGACTTCGCCATGGTCACCCGCAGCAGTTATGCACAGGGCCGCAAGGCCGGGCTGGCTGCTGCCGTGGGCATTGCCCTGGGGGTGCAGGTTCACGTTCTGTACACGGTGCTGGGCATCGCGGTGATCATCAGCCAGAGCCCGGCTCTGTTCCTGGGCATGAAAGTGCTGGGCGCGGGTTACCTGGTCTACCTGGGTTACCAGTCGCTGACCAACACCCGGCGAATCAGCCTCGACGGGGTCGCCGCATCCGCCGCCAGCGTAACGCAGGCCCTGCGCACGGGCTTTCTGACCAACGCCCTCAACCCCAAGACCATGCTGTTCGTCATCAGTGCCTTCACCCAGGTAGTGCAGCCTGGCAGCTCGCTGGCGCTGGATTTTGCCTACGGCGCTTTCATGTCCGTTGCCCACTGGCTGTGGTTCAGTCTGGTGGCGGTGTTCTTCTCCAGCACGGCATTGCGCAAGGCGATGATCGAGCGGCAAAGGCTGGTGGACCGGGTAATCGGCCTGGCGCTGATCGGGTTGGGCCTGGCTGTGGCGGTGACCGGCATGCGTTGAGGTAGCGATTGCATGGCCTGTGGGGGAGGGGGCAGGCCTGTGGTATTTTTCGCAGGCAAAGAAAAAGGGCTTACCTTGCGGTAAGCCCTTCGTCTTGTTTGGTGGCTACACAGGGACTTGAACCCCGGACCCCAGCATTATGAATGCTATGCTCTAACCAACTGAGCTATGTAGCCGATGGCGCGCATTATTCTCTTGAACGGCCCCCCTGTCAACACTCATTTCAAAAAAAATTTGCACGCTTTCAAAAACTTAGCGGCCAGACCCCCGGTTCTGCCTTGCCCAACGGCATGTCGCCGGCTTTCTACTGCCCGTTGCGCCAGCCATCGGTGCCCTTGAGGTCGGCTTTCTGTAACGGGCCGATACGCCCGCCATCGAAGGTTACCCGCTCGCCCGCCGATACAAGGCGCTGTTCGCCACCCTGGATAACCATGGCCTTGCCACTGAACACCACCAGTTCGTCCTGCCCGGCATGGCGGGCGACCTGCAGGCGGGTACCGAACACCTGGATGCGCGCATCGCCCACTGTCACCTCCATGGCCCGGCCGTCGAGCATCACTTCCAGGTATACCCGGCCCTGCACCAGCTGCACCTGGCGCGTGCGGCCGCGCAGGTCGGCGTTCATCGCGCTGGCGCTGCCCAGGTGCAGGGTGGTGCCATCGGCCAGGCGGATACTGCGGCGTTCACCTGCATCGGTGTGCAATTCGCTGCCCAGGCGCTGCATCAGCGGCCAGTACAGGTAGGCTGCAGCGCCCAGCCCCAGCAGGAATAGCAGCGCCAGCCATTTGCCCATGTGGCTGCGGCGCGTGTTGATCTGCCGAGGGCGGGGGCGGTCAGGCTGCAGCTGATTGGCGAGCATCTGGCTCATGGGTTCGATCTGCTCGCGATAGGGGCCGTTTCGCCCAACGATGACAGGGGTATGGGCCAAGGATGCTAATTATATTGATAACCATTTTCAAGTGCGTCACGACAGAGAGATAAAAAAGGTAGCTATGTATCTATTTGTTTCCCGATAATCGGATCCCAAACTGCTGACGGAGATTCAGGCACATGGCTATCAGTAGCGCCTCCACGGCGTCCACCAGTGCGGCGGCGAGCCAAGCCACGCCGCTGGTGATGCGCATCATCGGTTTCTGCGCCCTGGCGCACCTGATCAATGACCTGATCCAGTCGGTGCTGCCGGCGATCTACCCGATGCTCAAGGCCAACTACGACCTGAGCTTCGCCCAGATCGGCATGATTACCCTGACGTTCCAGATCACCGCCTCGCTGCTGCAGCCTTGGGTCGGCTTTTTCACCGATCGCCGACCGGCGCCGAACCTGCTGCCGCTGGGCACCCTGTGTACCCTGGTGGGTATAGTGATGCTGGCCTTCGTCGGCAGCTTCCCCATGATTCTGCTGGCCTCGGCGCTGGTGGGGATCGGTTCGTCGACCTTCCACCCGGAAACCTCGCGTATTGCGCGCCTGGCCTCGGGCGGGCGCTTCGGCCTGGCCCAGTCGACCTTCCAGGTCGGCGGCAACACCGGCTCTGCGCTGGGTCCACTGTTGGCGGCGGCCATTGTCATTCCGTTCGGCCAGAGCCACGTGGCCTGGTTCGGCCTGGCTGCGCTGTTCTTCCTCGGCGTCACCCTGATGCTGCGTGGCTGGTACAAGGAGCACCTCAACCAGGCCAAGGCGCGCAAGGCAGTGCAGGCGACCCACGGCATTTCCCGCGGGCGGGTGGTCGCGGCGCTGATCGTGCTGGGCCTGCTGGTGTTCTCCAAGTACTTCTACATGGCCAGCTTTACCAGCTACTTCACCTTCTACCTGATCGAGAAGTTCGATGTGTCGGTGGCCAGCTCGCAGCTGCACCTGTTCCTGTTCCTCGGTGCGGTGGCGGCAGGTACCTTCTTTGGCGGGCCGATCGGTGATCGCATCGGGCGCAAGGCGGTGATCTGGTTCTCGATCCTCGGCGTGGCGCCGTTCACCCTTGTACTGCCGTATGCCGACCTGTTCTGGACCACCGTGTTGAGCGTGGTGATCGGCTTTATCCTGGCTTCGGCGTTTTCCGCGATCGTGGTGTATGCGCAGGAGCTGGTGCCGGGCAGCGTGGGCATGATTGCCGGGATCTTCTTCGGGCTGATGTTCGGCTTTGGTGGCATCGGTGCGGCCTTGCTGGGGTATGTGGCGGACCTGCGTGGCATCGAGTACGTGTACGAGCTGTGTTCGTTCCTGCCGTTGTTCGGGTTGCTGGCGGTGTTCTTGCCAAGTACCGGCAAGCGCTGATATTGCCGGGGCTGCTTTGCAGCCCATCGCGACACAAGGCCGCTCCTACAGGGGACCGCGTACTGTTGTAGGAGCGGCCTTGTGTCGCGAAAGGGCCTCGTAGAGGCCCCCTGGGCAATTGACGAGCCAACCTGCGGTGGCCTAGAGTCCGCCTTTCCCCAACCACCTGCGTAGTAGTCAAAGCGATGTGCCGTAACCAGTCCCTGCCAAACGCCCGCCAGCCTGCCTTCCAGGCCCTGCGTTGTGCGTGGCCGAGCGATACGGTGCTCAAGCGTCGCCGCAGCGTGCTGTTTGCCTTCACCTTCTCGCCACACCTCGCCTGAACTGATCTGCGCTTTCGCGTCGCTCGCCACCCTGGCGTGCGCGCCTGTGTCTGCACGTCTTTTCGGTTTGCAAGGAGTGGTACATGAACATGCGTTTGCTGGCGGGCCTGTTGTTCGCCGTTTCGGTCGTGGGTTTCAGTTTGGGGGCCAGCCTGCCGCTGGTGTCGTTGCGCCTGCATGAAGCCGGTGCGAGCACTCTGGAAATCGGCATCATCTCGGCCATCCCCGCTGCGGGCATGATGCTCTCGGCGTTCCTGGTCGACGCCTGCTGTCGCCACCTCACCCGGCGCACCATCTACCTGCTGTGCTTCAGCCTGTGCACGCTCAGCATTGGCTTGCTCGAGTCGGCGTTCGGCTCGCTGTGGCTGCTGGCGTTGTTGCGCCTGGGCCTGGGGCTGGGCATGGGTATCGCCATCATCCTCGGCGAGTCGTGGGTCAACGAACTGTGCCCGGAGCACAACCGCGGCAAGATCATGGCCCTGTACGCCACCAGCTTCACCGGCTTCCAGGTGCTCGGCCCGGCCATGCTGGCGGTGCTGGGCGCCGACAGCCCGTGGATCACCGGTGTGGTCACTGCCTGCTATGGCCTGGCGCTGCTGTGCATCGTGCTGACCGTGCCCAACGACCATGTGGAACATGAAGAGGGTGAAAAGAGCTTCGGCCTGGCCGGTTTCTTCCGTGTGGCGCCGGCGTTGTGCGTGGCGGTGCTGTTTTTCTCGTTCTTCGATGCCGTGGTGCTGTCGCTGCTGCCGGTGTATGCCACCAGCCATGGCTTTGCCGTGGGCGTGGCGGCGCTGATGGTGACCGTGGTGTTTGCCGGTGACATGTTGTTCCAGTTGCCGCTTGGCTGGTTGGCCGACCGGGTGGAGCGCACCGGGCTGCACCTGGTATGCGGGCTGCTGGCGATGGCGATCGGTATCGGCCTGCCCTGGCTGCTGAACCTGACCTGGCTGCTGTGGCCGCTGCTGGTGCTGCTGGGCGCCGTGGCAGGGGGCATCTATACGCTGGCGCTGGTGCTGATCGGGCAGCGTTTCAAGGGGCAGGACCTGGTTACCGCCAATGCCAGCGTGGGCTTGCTGTGGGGTGTGGGTAGCCTGGTCGGGCCGCTGGTCAGCGGTGCGGCGATGGATGTGGCGCCGCATGGTCTGCCCATCGCGCTGGCGCTGATGGCCGGGTTGTTCGTGTGCTTTGCCCGGCAGTCGTACCGGCGCGCGGGGCGGTTGCGGGCGGTGGCGGACTGACGTCCTCCAGGGCTGCGCAATACCTGTGGGAGCGGCCTTGTGTCGCGAAAGGGCCGCAAGGCGGCCCCAGCAACCTGGCCGGCGCAGTTGAAACCCTGGGCCGCTTCGCGGCCCTTTCGCGACACAAGGCCGCTCCCACAAGGCGACCGTGTTGCCCTGTCAGAAACTCCCGCGCAAGGTCACCGACACATTGCGCGGCTCCCCCCAGTAGTACCCCGTCGCCGTGGTACCGATCTGCCGGTAGTACTTCTTGTCGAAGATGTTGTTGGCGTTCAGTTGCACTGAGTAGTTGTCGTTGATGCGATAACCGAGCATGCCGTTGTACACCGCATACCCCGCCTGGGTCGCCTTGGCCGTGCCGCTTTCGGAATAGATGTCGCTCTGCGCCTGCACGCCGCCGCCAATGGTCCAGGCATCCAGCGTGCCCGGCAGGCGGTAGCTGGTGAACAGCCGCAGCATGTGCTCCGGGTCGGTAGTGCGGATCGCGTTGCCATTGGTGGCTGCCGAGTTCTTCAGGTACTCGGTGGTGTTGTAGGTGTAGCCACCGGTGACCTGCCAGCCCGGCAGCACTTCGCCGGAAATCTCCAGGTCGATGCCCTCGCTGCGGCTCTTGCCCGAGGCGATCTTGCAGCGGCCGGTGGTGCCGTTGCAGCCGATTGGCGTGGACAGGTCATCCACCGGCGTACCGACCTGGTTGATACGGAAAAACGCCAGGCTGGTGTTCAGCCGGCCATCGTAGAACTCGCCCTTGATACCCGTTTCGTAGGCTTCGCCGATGATCGGGTCGAGCACCGAGTTGTTCTTGTCCACCACTGTCTGCGGGCTGAATATCTCGGTGTAGCTGGCATACACGCTGAAGTGGTCATCCAGGTCGTAGATAAGCGCCGCATACGGCACGATCTTCTCGTCGACGCTGAACTTGCCGTTGGCACCGGTGTTGTTTTCCTGTTCGTAGTCATACCAGTTGGCCCGTGCGCCGATGATCGCGGTCAGCGGTTCGGCCAGCGAGATGCGCCAGGTGGCATGCGCCGCTTGCTGGGTGGTACGGGTGCGCACCGGATGCGCGGTGATGTCGATGTCCGGTTCGGGCAGGCTGGTTTTCGGGTCCCAGTAGCGGATGTCGTACAGCCCGGAAATCACCCGGTTGGTGGCCGAAGCGTAGGAGTCGTTGCGAATCCGTTCGACGCCGACCATCAGCTCGTGGGTGCGGCCAAACAGGTCGAACGGGCCGTTGAGGGTGGCGCTCAGGTTGTTCTGCAGGCTCTCGCCGCCGTCGCCTTCGGTAACCTGGTATTGCATCAGGTACGGGTTGCCGGTGGGGTTCAGGTTGGCCGGTGCGCGCTCCATGTAGGTTTGCTTGAAGCCATGGTCGTCCAGCTCGAAGTGGGTACGGAGGGCCATCAGCTTCAGGGTCCAGTCGTTGTCGAAGCGGTATTCCAGTTCGGCAAAGGTGTTCAGGTTGCTGCGGTCCCAGCGGTTCCAGTCGGCGCCCAGGTAGGTGCTGCGGCCGAAGGGCAGGGGGGCGCCGCTGGCGTCGGCGGGCAGGTTGCCCCAGGCGCCGGTGGCGTCGAGCTTGGTCCACTCGACACCGGTGGTCAGCGTGGTGCTGTCGTCCAGGTCGAAGGCCAGCGAGCCGCCGAACGCTTCCTTGCGCTCCATGCGCGAGTCCTGGAACAGGTCGCGGTCGTCATGCACGGCGATTACCCGCCCGCGTACGTTGCCGGTTTCGGTCAGCGGGCCGGAGATATCGGCCACATAGCGCTGGGCATTCCACGAACCCAGGGTCACGCTGCCCGTAGCCTGGAAGTCATGGGTCGGGCGCTTGCGCACCAGGTTCACCGTGCCCGACGGGTTGCCGGCGCCACGCAGCATGCCGGTGGCGCCGCGCAGCACTTCGGCGCGGTCGATGAACGCCGAGTCGGTCTGGATGAACGAACCGCCACCGCTGCTCTGCACCACGGTGGCGCCGTCATACTGGATGGCATCGATGGCAAAGCCACGCGAGTAGTACTGTACCCGCTCGCTGTCGGTGTAGTTGACCACCACGCCGGGTGTCTGCTCCAGCAGGTTGGTCAGGTTGGTGATGTTCTGGTCATCGATGCGCTGGCGGGTTATCACACTGACCGATTGCGGGGTATGGCGCAGGGTTTGCGGCATCTTGCCGATGGTCACTTCGCCGGTAGTGTAGGAGCCGGTGTGCTCGGTGGTTTCGCCCAGGCGGTCGCTGGAAATGCTGGTCGCGCCCAGCTCAAGGGCGTTTCCCACATCCAGCGCCGGGATCAGCAGGAAGCTGGTTGCGCTTTCCTGCTGGACCTGCACGTTGCTACCCTGCAACAGGATCGATAGTGCCCCTGCACTGTCATGCCGGCCCTGCACGCCGCGGGTGGTCTTGCCCTGCAGGCTGTTCGCGTCGAACGACAGGCTCAGGCCGCCCTGGCGGGCCAACTTGTCCAATGCCGGGGCCAGCGGGCCGGCCGGGATGTTCCAGTCGGTCTGCTGGCTCTGGCTGGCCGCTGCAGCCTGGGCCATGGCCGGGAAGGCACCGCCAGCTGCCAGGCCAAGGCCGAACACGGCCGCGCGCACGGCACGGCGCAGCCTGTCGTTGCGAGGGGAACACGGGGCAATCATGAAGCGCTCCTGAAGGTTGTGAAGACCACTTTTCGGGTTTTGTTCCTTCAGGCCGGACGAGAATGAGATTCCACCTCATTTATTTTCGGAAATTTTTCAGGCCGCACCGATGCTCACCCAATAACGCGTGCGGTAGTCGACCCGTACCGGCAGGCTGCGGGTGAGTAGCTGCAGGATCTGCCCGGTGTCGGCCAGCTGGTAGGTACCGGACACCTTCAGGTCTGCCACTTCGGGGGCACAGCGCAGCAGGCCCGGGCGGTAACGCGCCAGCTCGGCGATGAACTCGCCCAGCGGCATCTGTTGCACGCTGAGCACGCCGTCTGTCCAGCCCCAGGGGTCGCCGTGCAGCGTCACCGCCTGGAAGCTGCCGCTGGCCCACACTTGCAAGGTTTCGCCTGGCAGCACCCGACGTGGCGAGGCCGAGGTGGGGAACAGCGTGACCTCGCCCCGGCGTACCGCCAGCAACAGGCCTTGGTCGTTCTCGCGCAGCAGCAGTTGGCCGTCGAGGGTGGCCAGTTGGCCAATGCGGGTGTCGATGCGGAACGGGCGGTTATCGTTGGGGTTGCTGTCCAGGCTCACCTCGCCACGCACCAGTTGCAGCCGGCGCTGCTCGGCGCTGTAACGCAGGTCGATGGCGCTGGCGGTGTTGAGCTGGATGCGGCTGCCATCGCTGCCTTGCAGCTGGCGGCGTTCGCCGGTGGCAGTGCTGCTGTCGGCCAGCAGCTGGGGTATGCCCAACGGTTCGCGCGCGGCCCAGCCCAGGCTGCCGCCCACTGCCAGCACGGTCAGCAGCTTGAGGTGGTCGCGGCGGTTGATGCGCTGGCGCTGGCTGCCATCCAGAGTGCGTCGGCTCAGGCCCTTGGGCAGCCCGGCCAGTTCGTCACTGAGGTGGCTGACCCGCTGCCAGGCCAAGGGGTTGTGCGGATGGCTGGCCAGCCAGTGCTGGAACTGCTGCTCGGTACGCGGGCAGGGGCTGTCGAAGCGCAACTTCACCAGCCAGTCGATGGCCTGGTCGACCTGCGCCTGCGCGGGCGCGTTGTCAGGCGTCGGCATAGCGCAACCGGTAGCAGACGCCCAGGGCCTTGGCCAGGTCCCGCTCGACGGTGGCCCGCGACACACCCAGGCGCAGGGCGATCTGCACGATGCTCAAACCATCGAGCTGAGCCAGCAGGAATGCCTGGCGGGCACGCGGTTTCAGCTGGTGCAGGGCACGGTCGAGGCGCGCCAGGGTATCCAGGATGACCAGTCGATTTTCTTCGCTGGGCACTTCGGCTTCGGGTAGGTGAGACAGGCTTTCCTGGTAGGCCCGTTCCAGTGCGCGGCGGCGGAACTGGTCGATCATCAGGCCACGGGCGATGCTGCTGAGGTAGGCGCGTGGCTCCTTCAGCGGCGAAAGCTGGCGGGCCCGCAACAGCCGCACGAAGGTATCCTGGGCCAGGTCGGCGGCGTGCTCGCTGCAACCGACCCGGCTGCGCAGCCAGCCGCTGAGCCAACGGTGGTGGGCCTGGTAGAGCAGAGCGACCTCGGTCGGCTTGAGCGTGTCGTTGATCTGCATCTTGGCGAAGGCCCGGTCCTGTGGATATATGCGATTGTGAATAGTTCTCAATTCTATGCGGGGACGATGGCGCGGAGCAATGGCACGCCAGGAATTAGCCGCGCAAGAACCGGCGTTTGCCCGATGAACGGCTGCGCTAAGCTGGACCTGCAATCGACTTGATGGAGGTGCCATGATCCGGGCCGACCTTTCGCCTGACGCGTACCGCGAGGCCACCGAATACCTGGCGGCGCTCGACCCGGACTGGTCGCGGCATATCGCGGCGACCGGGCCTTGCCTGCACCAGGCCACGCCGGGGCGTGAGCCTTACGAAGTGTTGGTACGGGCGATCGCCTACCAGCAACTGCATGCCCGTGCTGCCGAGGCAATTCTTGGGCGCTTGCTGGCGTTGTTCCCGGAGGCTGCGTTCCCAGGGCCGGAGCAGTTGTTGGCGGTTACACCAGAAACCATGCGCGCCTGTGGTTTTTCCGCGAGCAAGATGGCGACGATCCAGGTTATTGCCCAGGGCCGGCTGGATGGCCTGGTGCCGAGCCGGGACGAGGCACTGACCATGGCTGACGACGCGTTGATCGAACGGCTGGTGGCATTGCGCGGGGTAGGGCGGTGGACGGTGGAGATGTTGCTGATCTACAGCCTGGCGCGTTCGGACGTTCTGCCGGTCGACGATTTTGGCGTGCGCGAGGGGTATCGGCGGCTGAAGGGGCTGGACAAGGCGCCGACGCCGGCGCAAATGCGTTCGCTGGGTGGCGGCTGGCGGCCCTACCGTACCGTGGCGGCCTGGTACCTGTGGCGGGCCTGAGGTCTTGCACCGCCTGTGCCGGCCTCTTCGCGGGTAAACCCGCTCCCACAGGTACTGCATAGACTTACAAAGCTGTGGAAGTGCCTGTGGGAGCGGGTTTACCCGCGAAGAGGCCGGCACAGGCAACAACCTATCTGGACATTTACCAATGAACCCCTACACCACCCCCGACCAACGCTGGCAAGCCGTAGAATCCCGCGACACTACCGCCACCGGCCACTTCGTCTACGCCGTGCGCACCACCGGCATCTACTGCCACCCCGGCTGCAAATCGCGCCTCGCCAAGCGAACCAACGTCGAGTTCTACGACACCCCAGCCGCCGCCGAAGCCGCCGGCTACCGCGCCTGCAAACGTTGCACCGCCACCACCAGCGCCAGCGCCACCCGCCACAGCCAGCTGGTCACCCGCGCCTGCCGGCTGATCGAAGCCAGCGACCCCGCGCCCAGCCTCGATCAACTCAGCGCCCAACTGGCCGTCAGCCCTTTCCATCTGCACCGCCTGTTCAAAGCCGAAACCGGCCTCACCCCCAAGGCCTACGCAACCGCTTTCCGTGCCCGGCGCCTGCGCGCGCACCTGGAAGATGGCCAGCGCTCTGTCACCGATGCCATCTATGACGCCGGCTACAACTCCAACAGCCGTTTCTACGAAAGCGCCGACCAGCGCCTGGGCATGCGCCCGCGGCAATACCGCGCCGGCGGCGCCGGGGCAACCATCCACTTCGCCCTCGGCCAGTGCTCTCTAGGCGCGATTTTGGTGGCCCAGAGCGAGAAGGGCATTTGCGCGATCCTGCTGGGCGACGACCCCGAGACCCTGCTGCGCGACCTGCAGGACCAGTTCCCCAAGGCCCACCTGGTCGGTGGCGACAGTGCCTACGAACGGTTGGTCGCCGAGGTGGTGGGCTTCGTCGAAGCCCCGGCGCTGGGCCTGGCCTTGCCCCTGGATGTGCAAGGCACTGCGTTCCAGGAGCGGGTGTGGCAGGCCCTGCGCGAGGTGCCGGCCGGCAGCCGGGTCAGCTACACCGACATCGCCGAGCGCATCGGCGCGCCCAAGGCGGTGCGTGCGGTGGCCATGGCCTGCGCGGCCAACCACATCGCTGTGGCCATCCCTTGTCATCGGGTGGTGCGCCGGGACGGCGACATCAGCGGCTACCGCTGGGGTGTCGAGCGCAAACAGCAACTGCTCAAACGAGAAACGGCACTCTCCTGATCGCGTGAAGCCGCGTAGAATCCCCCGCCAAATCGAATTGTAAAGAGGAATATTCGATGAGGCGTGTCAGCCTTGCCCGTTTTTGCCCAGGCCTGATGGTTTTCATGGCCTTGATGCTGGCCATTGCCAGCCCGGCCTGGTCGGCCCCGGCCACGCCGTTGTCCAATCTGGCGGTTGCCGAAGCGAACGCGCTGGATGAAAACGCCAGCATCGAGCAGTTGAGCGATCGACTGGACCAGATCCGCCAGGGTGTCACCAGCGAGGCCAATGACGATCTGCTGTCGCAACTGCGCCTGGGCGCCATGCAGGTCCAGCGCCAGGCCGACGCGTTAAGTGCCCTGCGCACCACGGATGTGGAGAAAGTCGACGACAAGCTCAAGGTCATCGGCCCGGTCCAGCCGGACGAGGCTGCCACCCTGACCCAGCAGCGCAAGGAGCTGGAGGCCGAGAAGAAGGCCTTGGTAGCCCAACGGGACCAGGCGACCAAGCTGACCCAGTCGGCCCGCGACCTGTCCACGCAAATCGTCAACCTGCGCCGCAGCCAGTTCAACTCGCAGATCACCAGCCGCGCGGCCTCACCGCTGAGCCCGGCGTTCTGGCAGAGCATCATTCGCCCCACCCAGGACGACGTGGCACGCCTGCGTGACCTGCGTGGCGAGACTGCCGATGCCATTGCCAGCGCCTTCAGCGCCGAGCATCGCTGGCTGTTCATTACCAGCCTGGTGGCGGCAATCCTGGTATGGACCCTGGTGCGCCGCATGCTCGAGCGCCTGCTGGCCGGCGCCATGGTCAGCTGGCTACCCGAAGGCCGCCTGCGCCGCAGTGCGTTGGCGCTGGGGGTGAGCCTGGCAACCCTGGGTACCATCGCCGGCTCGGTCTCGCTGCTGCGTTGGGGGCTGGAGAGCAGCGCCGAGCTGGGCTCCGATATCGCCAGCCTGGCCAACCATGTGCTCGCGCTGGTGGTGTTCAGCGCCTTCATCACCGGCCTGGGCCGCGCCATGCTGATGCTGCAGCGCCCGTCCTGGCGCCTGCCGCCGATTCACGACGAAGTGGCCAGCGCCCTGGGCTGGTTCCCCAAGGTGCTGGCGTTGGCGCTGATGGTCATGATGACCATGGAACGCATCAACAGCGTGATCGGTGCCAGCCTGGCGCTGACCGTGGCGGTCAACGGCCTGACCGCGCTGGTAGTGGCGGTTACCTTCGCCGGTGCGCTGCTGCGTTACCGCCGCACCCTGCGCAAGCATGACCTGGAGCGCCCCACGGGCCTGGCCGGGCTGATCCCGTTCGTGATGGTGATCTGGCTGACGCTGATCCTGCTGGCCCTGCTCGCCGGTTACCTGACACTGGCCTACTTCCTCACTGCCAAGCTGCTGTGGGTCAGCCTGGTGATCACCTGTGCCTACCTGCTGACCACCTTCTTTGGCGACCTCTGCGAAACCCTGCTGTCGCCCCGCCAACCCGGCGGCCTGGCGCTGGCCTCGACCCTGGGCCTGGCGCCACGTCACCAGGCGCAGGCCAGCACCATCCTGGCCGGCATCGGCCGCACCGTGGTGCTGTTCCTGGCGTTGTTGCTGGCACTGATGCCATCGGGCACCAGCCCCAGCGAGCTGCTGCTGAGCCTGGGTGATTGGGACGAGACCGGCGGCAAGCTGCTGGGCAACATGAACATTGTCCCCCAGGACATTCTGTTGGCAGTGGTGATGTTCCTCGGTGGCCTGTTCGCCATCCGCGTGGTCAAGCGCTGGCTGAGCGATCGCCTGCTGCCGGAAACCGACATGGACGCCGGCATGCGTGCCTCGCTGGTGACCCTGGTGGGTTACCTGGGCTTCATCTTCCTGGCCATGCTGGTGATGTCGACCCTGCGCATCAACCTCACCAGCCTGACCTGGGTGGTCAGTGCCCTGTCGGTGGGTATCGGTTTCGGCTTGCAGCAGATCGTGCAGAACTTCATTTCCGGCCTGATCCTGCTGACCGAGCGCCCGGTCAAGGTGGGCGACTGGGTCAGCCTGGCGGGCGTCGAGGGCGACATTCGCCGTATCAACGTGCGCGCCACCGAGATCCAGATGTCCGACCGCTCGACGGTTATCGTGCCCAACTCACAGTTCATCTCGCAGAACGTGCGCAACGTGACCATGGGCAATGCCCTTGGCGTGGTCGGCATTACCCTGACCATGCCGCTGGAGACCGATGCCAACCGCGTGCGTGAACTGCTGCTGGCGGCTTACCAGGAGCACGAGGCGATTCTGGATGCGCCGGCCACCTCGGTCACCTTCAAGGACCTGACCAGCAGCGGCATGGTGATAGGTGTGAGTGGTTACGTGGCGGGGCCGCGGCAGGTGTCCGGTACGCGCAGTGACCTGTTGTTCACCATTCTTGGGCGCCTGCGTGATGAAGGTATTGCCCTGTCGTCGCCGCAGAGCATGGTGTTGGTGCAGGAGGGCGCTCGCTCGGCTGACGAGTCGGTGTGAAGCCAATCGCCGGCAAGCCGGCTCCCACAGGTACTGCGTATGGCTTGAAGTCGACGCGGTCCTTGTGGGAGCTGGCTTGCCGGCGATTGGGCTGCAAAGCAGCCCCAACCTCAATGCTGCTTGGCCTGCCTGATCCTCAGCAAAATCACCAGCAACACCAACAGCACAGGCGGCGCCATGGCCAACAGCCCATCCCGCGCCGTCAGCCCCAACCCAAGCACATTCAGCCCGCCATACAGCAGCTTGAACAGGTTCAGCAGGTAGTAGGTGATGGCGATGATCGACAGTCCCTCCACCGCCCGCTGGATCTTCACCTGGGCATCGGCCCGGGCGTTGAGGCTGCGCAGGATCTCGGCGTTCTGTTCTTCCATCTCCACCTGTACCCGTGCCTGCAACAGGTCGCCCAGGTTGGCCACATTCTTCGCCAACTGCTCCAGGCGCTGCTCGGTGGCCGCGCAGTAGCGCACGGTCGGTTTGAACCGGCGTTCGATGAACACCCCCAGGCGCTGGCAGTCGCCCACATGGCTTTCCCGCAGCTCGCCCAGGCGCTCGAACACCAGTTGCGCATAGGCTTGCGTGGCGCCGAAGCGGTGGCGGGTCTTCACCGTGCGGCTGACCACCTGGCGTGACAGGTGGGCAATGGCCTCCAACAACCCTTTAGAATCATGGTCATCTACCCCGGCACTGCGCTCCGAGAGGCTGACCAGGGTCTTGTCGAAGGCATCCAGTTCCTGGCTCAGGTCCTTGGCCGTGGTCAGGGTCAGCGAGGCCATCATGCGGTAGGTCTCGATCTCCAGCAGGCGGCGGATCATGCGGCCCTGGCGGTAGGCATTGAGGCGACGGTTGATGAACAGGAAGCGGTTGGTACCGTCTTCGGTCAGGCGAAAATCGCTCCACACCACCGCATCGCCACCGCCGACGCAGGAGCCGCACGGGTCCTTGAAACCGTAGTGGGGCAGGTCCAGTTCCTGTTCGTCACGGACCAGCACCTGCACGGCGTTGATCACCTGCGCCGCTTGCGGGGCGATAGCCTCGGCCAGCACCGGCGGCAGCGTTTGCCACTCGGTGTCGGCGGCAGTGCAGGGCACCACCAGGGTCAGGGTGAAGAACTCGGTGTGCCGTTCCCACTTGAACGGATGGCCATCCAGGCGGGTGATGCCTTGGGCGGCAGCGGTGTCCAGGGCATCCGGGCAGCAGCGTTGCAGCAGTGCCGCACAGGCAGCATCGCCGCCGAGCAAGGCCAGGTGGAAGACATGCGCCGGGCCGTCGAAATACAGCGACGGGCGGGCGTGCAGTTCGTTGT
>Ga0268257_1001503_pt1 | contig 19587 bp, 20 predicted proteins | sample AgamicAtPrz_FD_200249 | JGI IMG/M metagenome (GOLD analysis project Ga0268257, IMG submission 200249) | Agave microbial communities from Guanajuato, Mexico - At.P.rz (v2) (version 3) | ecosystem: Host-associated > Plants > Phyllosphere > Phylloplane/Leaf | place: Guanajuato, Mexico | collected... | reverse complement strand
TGGGGATGCGGATGTAAAGAGCGGGAGTATACCCGATTCGCCTCGCCCTCTACGTTATTGGAGCCTTATGCCACGCTGCTTTTGGTGTTCCGACGATCCGTTGTACCAGGCCTATCACGACCACGAGTGGGGAACGCCGCAGCGCGACCCGGCGTTGCTCTTCGAGATGCTTTTGCTCGAAGGGTTCCAGGCGGGGTTGTCGTGGATCACGGTATTGAAGAAACGCGAGCGCTATCGCCAGGTGCTGGAAGGTTTCGACCCGGTGAAACTGGCGCGCCTGAGCGACGAACGCATCGAAGAGCTGATGCAGGACCCCGGCATCATCCGCAACCGCCTCAAGCTCAAGGCCGTGCGCCGCAACGCCCAGGCCTGGCTGGCTGTGGACAACCCCGCCGAGTGGCTGTGGTCGTTCGTCGGCGGCGCGCCGAGGATCAACCATTTCCAGGGCCGTGGCGACGTGCCGGCGGTCACCGACGAGGCCAAGGCCATGAGCAAGGCCCTGCAGAAGGCTGGCTTCACCTTTGTCGGGCCGACCATCTGCTATGCCTTCATGCAGGCCACCGGCATGGTCATGGACCACACCAGCGACTGCGATCGCTACGCCGCGCTGGTGCGCTGACGGGGTACAATGCGCGCCTTGCTGAAATAAGGAATTCGCCTGTGGAAAAGTTCAAGGGCGCCCTGATGGTCGGGGTGCTGCGCCTGTTTGCCAAGCTGCCCTGGGGCGCTGTGCAGCGCGTCGGCGCCGGTATCGGCTGGCTGATGTGGAAAATCCCCAATGGCTCGCGCAATGTCGTGCGCATCAACCTGGCCAAGTGTTTCCCGGAGATGGACCCGGTCGAGCGCGAGCAGCTGGTTGGCCGCGCGTTGAAGGACATCGGCAAGTCGTTCGTCGAGAGCGCCTGTGCCTGGATCTGGCCGCCGCAGCGCTCGCTGGAGCTGGTCAAGGAAGTGCACGGCCTGGAAGTGCTGGAACAGGCCCTGGCCTCGGGCAAGGGTGTGGTGGGTATCACCAGCCACCTGGGCAACTGGGAAGTGCTCAACCACTTCTATTGCAACCAGTGCAAACCGATCATCTTCTATCGCCCGCCGAAGCTTAAGGCGGTGGATGACCTGCTGCGCGAACAGCGCGTGCAGATGGGCAACCGCGTGGCGCCTTCGACCAAGGAAGGCATCCTCAGCGTGATCAAGGAAGTGCGTCGGGGTGGTCAGGTGGGGATTCCGGCCGACCCGGAGCCGGCGGAGTCCGCAGGTGTGTTCGTGCCGTTCCTGGGCACCCAGGCGCTGACCAGCAAGTTCGTGCCGAACATGCTGGCCGGCGGCAAGGCGGTCGGGGTGTTCCTGCATGCCCTGCGGCTGCCGGATGGCTCGGGTTTCAAGGTGTTCCTGGAAGCGGCGCCGGAAGAGATGTACAGCGAGGATGTGACCGTGTCGGCGGCGGCCATGAGCAAGGTGGTCGAGCGTTATGTGCGCGAGTATCCGAGCCAGTACATGTGGAGCATGAAGCGCTTCAAGAAGCGTCCGGCTGGCGAAGCTCGCTGGTATTGAGAACCTGGGGGCGCTTTGCGCCCCTTTCGCGGCACAAGGCCGCTCCTACACAGGCGACCGCAATCCTCTGTAGGAGCGGCCTTGTGCCGCGAAAGGGCTGCAAAGCAGCCCCGGCGATCTCAAGCCTTGTTCAGCTTCTTGAGAAAAACAGTCATCTCTTTCTCAGCCTGCTTGTCGCCATGGGCCTGCGCCGCGACGATCCCCTCTTCCCAGGCCTTGCGCGCCCCGTCGAGCTCTCCGCTCAACTGATACGCCTTCCCCAGCAGCTTCCACGCCGCCGAGTACTTCGGATCCTGCTTCACACAGGCAGCCAGGTGCACCGCCGCTTCAACCCCATTGCCCTCGTCCAGCCAGGCCTTGCCCAGCCCGAACCTCAGCAGCGGGTTATCCACACCCTTGGCCAGCATCTTCTCCAGTGATTCGCGCATGCCCTTCCCTCCTAGAAGAAACTCAGGCCCACGTGGAACAGCTTCTCCACGTCCCGAATATGCTTTTTATCCACAACGAACAGGATCACATGGTCGCCCGACTCGATCACCGTGTCGTCGTGGGCGATCATCACTTCGTCCTCGCGGATGATTGCGCCGATGGTGGTGCCCGGCGGCAGGTTGATGTCCTCGATGGCCTTGCCGACCACCTTGCTCGACTTCGAATCGCCGTGGGCCACGGCTTCGATGGCCTCGGCCGCGCCACGGCGCAGCGAATGCACGCTGACGATATCGCCACGGCGCACGTGGGCCAGCAGGGTACCGATGGTGGCCAACTGCGGGCTGATGGCGATGTCGATGTCGCCGCCCTGCACCAGGTCGACATAGGCCGGGTTGTTGATGATGGTCATCACCTTGCGCGCGCCCAGGCGCTTGGCCAGCAGCGACGCCATGATGTTGGCCTCGTCGTCGTTGGTCAGGGCCAGGAAGATGTCGGCGTCGGCGATGTTCTCTTCGAGCATCAGGTCCTTGTCCGAGGCGCTGCCCTGCAGCACCACGGTGCTTTCCAGGGTGTCGGAGAGCTGGCGGCAACGGGCCGGGTTCATCTCGATGATCTTCACCTGGTAGCGGCTCTCGATGGCCTCGGCCAGGCGCTCGCCGATCTGCCCGCCACCGGCGATGACCACGCGCTTGTTGCTCTCGTCGATGCGGCGCAGTTCGCCCATCACCGCGCGGATGTCCTTTTTCGCTGCGATGAAGAACACCTCGTCGTCGGCTTCGATCACCGTGTCACCCTGTGGAGTGATCGGCCGGTCGCGGCGGAAGATGGCCGCCACGCGGGTGTCGACGTTGGGCATGTGGGCGCGGATCTGGCGCAGTTGTTGGCCGACCAGCGGCCCGCCGTAGTAGGCCCGGACCGCCACCAGCTGGGCCTTGCCCTCGGCGAAGTCGATCACCTGCAGGGAGCCGGGGTGTTCGATCAGGCGCTTGATGTAGTTGGTCACCACCTGCTCGGGGCTGATCAGCACATCCACCGGAATATGGTCGTTGTCGAACAGTTCTTCGCGGGTCAGGTAGGCCGACTCGCGCACCCGGGCGATCTTGGTCGGGGTGTGGAACAGCGAGTACGCCACCTGGCAGGCGACCATGTTGGTCTCGTCGCTGTTGGTCACCGCTACCAGCATGTCGGCGTCGTCGGCGCCGGCCTGGCGCAGCACCGTCGGCAGCGAGGCGCGGCCTTGCACGGTGCGGATGTCGAGGCGGTCGCCAAGGTCGCGCAGGCGCTCGCCATCGGTATCGACCACGGTGATGTCGTTGGCTTCGCTGGCCAGGTGTTCTGCCAGTGTGCCGCCTACCTGCCCTGCGCCGAGGATGATGATCTTCATCCACTACTCCCTACGTTCTTGTGCTTACCGCGAGGCGGCGATCTTGATCAGCTTGGCATAGTAGAAGCCGTCGTGGCCGCCTTCCTGGGCCAGCAGCTGGCGCCCGTGGGGCTGGCGCAGGCCGGCCTCGGTGGCCAGGTCCAACTCGCGGGCACCAGGGGTGCGGGCGAGAAAGGCGTCGATCACTTCGGTGTTCTCGGTCGGCAGGCTCGAGCAGGTGGCATAGAGCAGCATGCCGCCCACTTCCAGGGTCGGCCAGAGGGCATCGAGCAGTTCGCCTTGCAGCGCGGCCAGGGCCGGAATGTCGTCGGCCTGGCGGGTCAGCTTGATGTCCGGGTGGCGACGGATCACGCCGGTGGCCGAGCAGGGGGCGTCGAGCAGGATGCGCTGGAACGGCTTGCCGTCCCACCAACTGGCGGTGTCGCGGGCGTCGCAGGCGATCAGTTCGGCATCGAGCTCGAGGCGGTCGAGGTTCTCGCGCACACGGGCCAGGCGCTTGGCCTCGAGGTCGATGGCGACCATGTGCGCCAAGCCCGGTTCGGCTTCAAGCAGGTGGCAGGTCTTGCCGCCCGGAGCGCAGCAGGCGTCGAGCACGCGTTGGCCGGGGGCCAGTTCCAGCAGGTCGGCGGACAACTGTGCGGCCTCGTCCTGCACGCTGACCCAACCCTCGGCGAAGCCCGGCAGGCCACGCACGTCGCAGGCCTCGGCCAGGACGATGCCGTCACGGCTGTACTGGCAGGCGCTGGCGCTGATGCCGGCCTCGGCCAGCAGCGCTAGATAGACGTCGCGGCTGTGATGGCGGCGGTTGACGCGCAGGATCATCGGCGGGTGGGCGTTGTTGGCGGCGCAGATGGCTTCCCACTGCTCAGGCCAGAAGGCCTTGAGCGATTTCTGCAGCCAGCGCGGGTGAGCGGTGCGCACTACCGGGTCGCGCTCCATGTCGGCGAGCAGTGCTTCCCCTTCACGCTGGGCACGGCGCAGCACGGCATTGAGCAGGCCCTTGGCCCACGGTTTCTTCAGCTTGTCGGCGCAGCCGACGGTCTCGCCGATGGCGGCGTGGGCCGGAATGCGCGTGTAGAACAGCTGGTACAAGCCGACCAGCAGCAGCGCCTGCACGTCGGCGTCGGCGGCTTTGAAGGGTTTTTGCAGCAGTTGCGCGGCCAGCAGGTCCAGGCGCGGCTGCCAGCGGGCAGTGCCGAAGGCCAAGTCTTGAGTGAGGCCGCGGTCGCGCTCATCGACCTTGTCCAGTTGCGCCGGCAGCGAGCTGTTCAGCGAAGCCTTGCCGCTGAGCACAGCGGCAAGGGCACGGGCGGCAGCCAGGCGTGGATTCATTGGCCGAGCACCTTGCCACTGGCGAATTTCTCGCGACGGCTGTTGAACAGGTCGGCGAAGTTCAGGGCCTTGCCACCCGGCAGTTGCAGGCGGGTCAGGCTCAGGGCCTGGTCACCGCAGGCGACCACCAGGCCATCTTTGCTGGCCGAGAGGATTTCGCCGGGGGCGCCCTGGGCTGTGGACAAGTTGGCGGCCAGTACCTTCACGCTTTCGCCGTCGAGGGTGCTGTGGCACACCGGCCAGGGGTTGAAGGCACGGATCAGGCGTTCCAGCTCAACGGCCGGGCGGCTCCAGTCGATACGCGCTTCGTCCTTGTTCAGCTTGTGGGCGTAGGTGGCCAAGGCATCGTCCTGGACTTCACCTTGCAGCGAACCGTCGGCCAGGCCGGCGATGGCCTGGACTACAGCTGGCGGGCCCATCTCGGCGAGGCGGTCATGCAGGCTGCCGCCGGTGTCGTCGGCACTGATCGGGGTGACTACCTTGAGCAGCATGGGGCCGGTGTCCAGGCCGGCCTCCATGCGCATCACGGTCACGCCGCTCTCGGCGTCGCCAGCTTCCACGGCGCGCTGGATCGGCGCCGCGCCGCGCCAGCGCGGCAGCAGCGAGGCATGGCTGTTGATGCAGCCCAGGCGCGGGATGTCGAGTACCGCTTGCGGCAGGATCAGGCCGTAGGCCACTACCACCATCAGGTCGGGCTTGAGCGCGGCCAGTTCGGCCTGGGCGTCGGCGTTGCGCAGGGTTGGCGGCTGGAACACCGGGATTTCATGGGCCATGGCCAGCTGTTTGACCGGGCTCGGCATGAGCTTCTGGCCACGGCCGGCGGGGCGGTCGGGCTGGGTGTAGACGGCCACGATCTCGTACGGGCTGTCGAGCAGGGCCTTGAGGTGTTCGGCGGCAAACTCTGGGGTGCCAGCAAAGACGATGCGCATGGTGTTCTCGCTGCAAAAAAGAAAAAGGCTTGCCGGAGCAAGCCTTCTGGAAGGTGGGGATCAGGCTTGCTGGCGGTGCTGCTTTTCCAGCTTCTTCTTGATCCGGTCACGTTTGAGCTGCGACAGGTAGTCGACGAACAGCTTGCCGTTGAGGTGATCGAACTCGTGCTGCACGCACACCGCCAGCAGGCCTTCGCATTCCAGCTCGTAGGGCTTGCCGTCGCGGTCCTGGGCCCTGACCCGCACACGCAGCGGGCGGTCGACGTTCTCGTAGAAGCCCGGTACCGACAGGCAGCCTTCCTGGTACTGGCCCATGTCGTGGGTCAGCTCTTCGACGCTGGGGTTGATGAAGACGCGCGGTTCGCTGCGGTCTTCGCTCAGGTCCATCACCACGACTTGCTGGTGCACGTTGACCTGGGTGGCTGCCAGGCCGATGCCCGGGGCTTCGTACATGGTTTCGAACATGTCGTCGATCAGCTGGCGCAAGGCATCGTCAAACACCGTTACCGGTTTGGCAATGGTACGCAGGCGCGGATCGGGGAATTCGAGAATGTTCAAAATGGCCATGGCGGTCAGGCAGTCACTGTGCGGTCGGTTGAAAACTGAGCACACATAATAAAGGGAAATGGGGCGTTCGGCACCTGTGAAGCTTGGCTAGGGTCTCTATGGGCTTGATAGCTGCCATTTAATGGACAGCTTTTCAAAGTGTTACTCACAAAGTTATCCACAGGCTGTGCCACGTATGTGGCCCCCTGTCGATCAAGGATGATCCACCATGAATCCATCCCGTTCGTCGCCTTGTCCGCCTGCGGAACTGGAGGCGCGGCTGCGTCTTCATAGCCTTCCGGATATTGGCTTGCGTCGTTTCCATACCCTCATCGAAGCGTTCGGCAGTGCCTCGTCGGCCCTCAGCGCGCCGGCTAGCGCCTGGCATGCATTGGGGCTGAAGGCTGCCAGTATAGACGCCCGCCGCAGCCCGCAAGTGCGCGATGGTGCATTGGCTGCAATGCGCTGGCTAGAGCGTCCGGGCCAGCATTTACTGATGTGGGACGAGCCTGGCTACCCCGCGCTGCTGACCGAGATAGACGATCCGCCGCCGCTGTTGTTCGTCGCGGGCGACCCCGCTTTGCTCGAGCAACCGCAACTGGCGATCGTGGGCAGCAGGCGTGCTTCACCCCCGGCGCTGGATACCGCAGGCGCGTTTTCCCGATGCCTTTCCAAGGCGGGTTTCACCATCACCAGCGGGCTGGCACTGGGCATCGACGGTGCCGCTCATCGGGCCGCGTTGAAGGCTGGCGGGCACACCATAGGGGTGCTCGGCACGGGGTTGCAAAAACTTTATCCACAGCGTCATCGTGACCTGGCGCGGGCAATGTTCGACAGTGGCAGCGCTCTGGTTTCCGAGTACCCGCTGGACGCCGGTCCCCTGGCCGGCAACTTCCCGCGTCGCAACCGGATTATCAGCGGCCTGTCGCTGGGTGTGCTGGTGGTGGAGGCCAGCTTGGCCAGCGGCTCGTTGATCACTGCACGGCTTGCCGCCGAACAGGGGCGGGAGGTGTACGCGATTCCTGGGTCCATTCATCACCCCGGCGCCAAGGGCTGCCATCAGTTGATCCGCGATGGCGCCCTGTTGGTGGAAGGCGTGGAGCAGATCCTCGACAGTCTGCGCGGTTGGCAGAACCTGCCGCCCGCAGTTGTGGATAAACCCGCCCATCCCCTGCTCGCCCTGCTCCACGCTGCCCCCCACACCAGCGAGGGCCTGGCCCACAGCAGCGGCCTGCCACTGGCACAGGTGCTCGCCAGTCTCACCGAGCTGGAGCTCGAAGGCCGGGTGAGCAATGAAGCCGGGCGTTGGTTTGCCCGTGCGGGCTAAGTACACTGCGCGCACGGCGTTTATGCGGAGAGACGGAAAATGGTGAGCAGTTGGCGTGTGCAACAAGCCGCGCGCGAGGTGAAGGCGGGTGCGGTGATTGCCTACCCGACGGAAGCGGTCTGGGGCCTGGGCTGCGATCCATGGAACGAAGACGCGGTGTATCGCCTGCTGGCGCTCAAGTCGCGGCCTGTGGATAAAGGCCTGATCCTGATCGCCGACAACATCCGCCAGTTCGACTTTCTGTTCGAGGATTTCCCCCAGGACTGGATCGATCGCATGGGCGCTACCTGGCCAGGGCCGAATACCTGGCTGGTGCCACACCAGGACTTGCTGCCCGAGTGGGTGACCGGTCAGCACGACACCGTGGCATTGCGGGTCAGCGATCACCCGCAGGTGCGTGAGCTGTGCGCGCTGGTGGGGCCGCTGATTTCCACGTCCTGCAACCCGGCCGGTCGCCCGGCGGCCAAGAGCCGGTTGCGGGTGGAGCAGTATTTCCACAAGCAGCTGGACATGGTGCTGGGTGGGGCGTTGGGCGGACGGAAGAATCCGAGTGTGATTCGGGATTTGGCGACCGGTGAGGTTGTGCGTCCGGGCTGAGTGCTGGATGCGTACCGTGAACCTTTGTGGGAGCGGGCTTGCCCCGCGATAGCGTCCTGCCAGGCGCTGTGGTTGTTGCTCCTGGCGCCATCGCGGGGGCAAGCCCGCGCCCACGGAGGTCGACTTCAGTTTCAGGATTTTCTGATTTCGCTCTTCAAGCCTGCTCATTTCGTAATCAGCGAATTATCCTACGTAGCCTGTCGACTGCCATTACCTTCTCAGTGGGAACGCCTGCCTCTAGGCTCCAGACCGTCGCCGAACAACTTGGCGATCGGGTGTGGTAGCCCGGGTACTCGATTCCCCATGTCAGTCCATGGCGGCTGTGCGTGGGAGGCTTTCGAGCCTGCCTGGTTTGGGAATCGCCCGGGTCTACCACCTCGCGTACAGTCGCCACCCAATTCGCGTGGTAGCGGGGGCCGGTGGTTTTTTTCAGGAGCGAATTCCCATGACTAGAAAGCTTGTTCCCGATCCACCACTCCCCAATACCACAACCCACCCCTTCGGCCGCTGCGACGCCGGCCACCCACCGCTCTTCACCGTAAACCCCAACATCGAAGCCCACGACGCCCTGGTGCACGTCGCGCTTTACCTGCGCTGCGCCTACGACACCGGCATCAAGGCCCTCGACCACCTGCGCGACGAGGGGCGTGGCTTGTACTGGTCGAGCCTGCATTCGCTGGAAATGGCGGAAGGGTTGGTGGAGGCGATGCTTGATGGCATCGAGTCGGCGCCAGCAGTCAAGAAATCCACCGGTTGAGCTGACGCAATCGCGAGGCAAGCCCGCTCCCACGAGATCAACACCGATCCAGCGTGGGAGCGGCGGTGCGCCGCTGCGACTTGCCCCGCGATAGCGGCCTCAAGGCAAAAGAACAGTCGAGCCGACAGTCCGCCGCGCCGACAACTCACTCTGCGCCTTGGCCGCTTCACTCAACGGATACCGCTGCTGGATATCCACAACCAGCTTGCCACTGGCGATCATCGCGAACAGGTCATCGGCCATGGCCTGGGTGTTCTCGGCGTTGTTGGCGTAGCTCCCCAGTGTCGGCCGGGTGACATACAACGACCCCTTCTGCGACAGGATGCCCAAGTTGACCCCGGTCACCGCGCCGGAGGCATTGCCGAAGCTCACCATCAACCCCCGCGGCCTCAGGCAATCCAGCGAGGTCAGCCAGGTATCCGCCCCCACGCCGTCATACACCACCGCGCACTTTTGACCGTCGGTCAGCTCCAGCACGCGCTTGGCCACGTCTTCACGGCTGTAGTCGATGGTCGCCCAGGCCCCGAGCGCCTTGGCCCGCTCGGCTTTCTCAGCCGAGCTGACCGTACCGATCAGCTTGGCCCCCAGTGCCTTGGCCCACTGGCAAGCCAGCGAACCCACACCACCGGCAGCAGCATGGAACAGCACGAAATCCCCCGGCTGCACGGCGTAGGTCTGCTTGAGCAGATACTGCGTGGTCAGCCCCTTGAGCATCACCGCCGCCGCCTGCTCGAAGCTGATCGCCTCGGGCAGCTTGACCAGGTTGGCCTCGGGCAGCGTATGCACCTCGCTGTAGGCCCCCAGCGGCCCGCCGGCATAGGCCACGCGGTCGCCGACCTTGATCCGGCTGACGCCCTCGCCCACCGCCTCGACCACCCCTGCCGCTTCGGTACCGAGCCCGGAAGGCAGCGACGGCGGCGCATACAGCCCGCCACGGAAATAGGTGTCGATGAAGTTCAGGCCGATCGCATGGTTGCGCACGCGCACTTGCTGCGGGCCGGGCGGGGCCGGTTCGAACTCCACCAGCTGCAACACTTCCGGGCCGCCATGCTGGCTGAACTGAATACGCTTGGCCATCACACACTCCTGTCATTGGGGCTGCAAAGGCCTTCTATCGGACGCCTTTGCTTGATCGCCGTCAACTGCGGCGCGGGGTTTGCCGGTGGTATGCTACGCGGCGAATTTTCCCCGCTCCTTCCAGGTGACCCGATGACCAGCCGCACCGAGGCCGTGAAAGCCTACCTGCTCGACCTGCAAGACCGCATCTGCACTGCCCTCGAGAACGAAGACGGCGGCGCCCGCTTCGTCGAGGATGCCTGGGTGCGTGATGCCGGCGGTGGCGGTCGCACGCGGGTGATCGGCGAGGGCAAGGTGATCGAGAAAGGTGGGGTCAACTTCTCCCACGTGTTCGGCGCCGGCCTGCCACCGTCGGCCAGTGCCCACCGCCCGGAACTGGCGGGCCGTGGCTTCGAGGCCTTGGGCGTGTCGCTGGTGATCCACCCGCACAACCCGCATGTGCCGACTTCCCACGCCAATGTGCGGTTCTTCATCGCCGAAAAAGAGGGTGAAGAGGCGGTGTGGTGGTTCGGCGGCGGCTTCGACCTGACCCCTTACTACGGCAATGAAGAAGACTGCGTGCACTGGCACCGCGTGGCCGAGCAGGCCTGCGCGCCGTTCGGCGCCGACGTCTATCCGCGCTACAAGGCCTGGTGCGACCGCTACTTCCACCTCAAGCACCGTGGCGAGCCACGCGGTATCGGCGGCCTGTTCTTCGACGACCTGAACGAGTGGGACTTCGACACCTGCTTCGCCTTCATGCGCGCCATCGGTGATGCCTACGTCGAGGCCTACTTGCCGATCGTCCAGCGCCGCAAGGGCACCCCGTACACTCCCGCCCAGCGCGAATTCCAGGAATACCGCCGTGGCCGCTACGTCGAGTTCAACCTGGTCTACGACCGTGGCACCCTGTTCGGCCTGCAGTCCGGTGGCCGCACCGAATCGATCCTGATGTCGCTGCCACCGCAGGTACGTTGGGGCTACGATTGGAAAGCCGAACCAGGCAGCGAAGAAGCGCGCCTGACCGACTACTTCCTGCAGGACCGCGACTGGCTCGCCCAGTAAGCCTGTGGATAACCGAGGAGCTCCCATGGACCAGTACGTCGTATTCGGCAACCCCATCGGCCACAGCAAGTCGCCGCTGATCCACCGCCTGTTCGCCGACCAGACTGGCGAGGACCTGGAATACGCTACCCTGCTGGCGCCGCTGGACGAGTTCAGCGACTGTGCCCGGGGCTTCTTCAAGCAAGGCAGCGGTGCCAACGTTACCGTGCCGTTCAAGGAAGAGGCCTACCGCCTGTGCGACAGCCTCACCCCACGTGCCAAGCGTGCCGGCGCGGTGAACACCTTGAGCAAGCTGCCCGACGGTACCTTGCAAGGGGACAACACCGATGGCGCCGGCTTGGTACGCGACCTCACCGTCAACGCTGGGGTCGAGCTTGCCGGCAAGCGCATCCTCATCCTCGGCGCCGGCGGCGCGGTGCGTGGCGTGCTGGAGCCGATCCTGGCGCACATGCCGCAGTCGCTGGTGATCGCCAACCGTACGGTGGAGAAGGCCGAGCAGCTGGCCCGTGAGTTCGATGAGCTGGGGCCAGTGGTGGCCAGCGGTTTTGCCTGGTTGCAGGAGCCGGTGGACGTGATCATCAACGCCACCTCGGCGAGCCTGGCTGGCGAGCTGCCGCCGATTGCCGACAGCCTGGTCGAGGCGGGGCGTACCGTTTGCTACGACATGATGTATGGCAAGGAGCCGACACCGTTCTGCCAGTGGGCGAGCAAGCTGGGTGCGGCGAAGGTGCTGGATGGGCTGGGGATGTTGGCGGAACAGGCGGCTGAGGCATTCTTCGTTTGGCGTGGGGTTCGGCCTGACACCGGGCCGGTGATGGATGAGCTGCGCCGGCAGCTGGCGCGCGGCTGAGTCTTGCCCCGCGACTAATCCTCAAACCGGATCGGGCACAACGCTGCCCCTTCCAGCTTCTGCAATTCTTCGATCACCTGCGGCCTTGCCCGCTGCAACGTCAGGCTCCCGCCATTGCGCAGCAACCGCCGCGCCTCGCGGTGCAACATATCCACACCCGAATAATCGATGAAGTTTATCTGTCGCGCATCGATCACCACGTGTGGCCCCTGGCAGCGCTGAAGGCGCACCTGCAGGTAGTGCGCCGCGCCGAAGAAGATCGACCCGCCCACCCGCAACACGTCCGCCTCCCCTTCCCGGCTTTGCTGCACTCGCGGCCGTGACGTGCGTTTCAGATAGAAGAACAGCGAAGCCAGCACCCCGGCATAAATCGCCGTCTGCAACTCCAGCAGCAACGTCGCCGCCGCCGTCAGCGCCATCACCAGGAACTCCGAGCGGCTGACCCGGAACAGCGCGCGAATGCCGCGGTGGTCCACCAACCCCCAGCAGATCAGCAGGATGCTGCCCGCCATCGCCGGGATCGGCAGCTGAGCGATCAGCCCGGCGCCGGTCACGGCGAACAGTGCGACCCACAGCGCCGAGAACACCCCGGCCAGTGGCGAGCGGGCGCCAGCGTCGCAGCTCAGGCCCGAGCGAGTGAAGGAGCCTGCGGACAGATAACCGGAGAAAAACGCGCCGCCGATGTTCGACAGGCCCTGTGCGCGGATTTCCTGGTCAGGGTCGATCAGTTGCTCCGAACGTGCCGACAACGAGCGGGCAATCGACAGGCTGGTGACCAGGCCTAGCATGCCCACCGCCACGGCGCTGGGCAGCAGGCGCAGTATCAGTTCCAGGTCCAGCAGAGGCAGCGGGCTGAAGGGCGGGAGCTGCCCGGTGAACGCAGCCACCCTGGGCACGTGGGCGAAGTAACCTGGCAGCAGCCAAGCCACCAGGCTGACCAGCAGCAGGCTTATCAACAGGCTTGGCCAGCGCGGGCGCCACAGTTTCAGGGCAATACCGATGACCAGCGTGGCCAGGCCCAGCGCCAGCGATGGCAGATCCACTTCGCCCATGTGCCCAGCCAGGTCCTGCACGGTCTTCAACGCCGTGGCCTGGCTCGGCAGGTCCATCCCCAGCAGGTTCGGTAGTTGCCCAAGGGCGATGACGATGGCGGCGCCGAGGGTGAAGCCCAGCACCACCGAGTGGGAAACGAAATTGACCAGCGCACCGAAGCGCAGCAGCCCCAGCAGCAACTGGAAGATGCCGCCGAGGAAGGTCAGCAGCAGTACCAGGGTCACATGGTCGGCGCTGCCGGGCACGGCCAGGGGGCTGATGCTGGCGTAGAGGACGATGGAGATGGCGGCCGTGGGCCCGCAAATCAGGTGCCAGGACGAGCCCCAGAGACAGGCGATCAGCACTGGGACGATGGCGGCGTACAGGCCGTACTCGGCGGGCAACCCGGCGATCAGGGCGTAGGCGATGGACTGCGGCAGGGCAAGGATGGCGCCGCTCAGGCCCACCAGCAGGTCCTGGCGCAGGCTGCGGCCCGATTGAAGGGGCAGCCAGGTGAGGAAGGGCAGCAGTTGCGACAGGCGCGGCATAGTTATCCAAGGTCCTGGATGAGCGGGGCGTGGGAGCGGCGGTTCGCCGCTGCGACTTGCCCCGCGATGGCATCAGTGAATCCACCATCGCATCGCGGGGCAAGCCTGCTCCCAACTTACAGTTTCGCCTCTACGGCTTTACGGGCATCGGCACCGGCTTTGGTTGTCACGCCCACCAACCAACCTTCCAATAGCTCGGGATGCGCCTTCACCCAAGTCTTGGCCGCCTCATCGAAGCTCACCTTCTTATCCACAACCTCAGCCATGATGCTGTTTTCCATCTCCAGCGAGAACTTCAGGTTTCCCAGCAGCTTCGCCGCGTTCGGGCAGGCTTGTGGATAACCTTTGCGGGTCAGGGTGTAGACATCTCCCCTGCTGCCGAACCATTTCTCCCCGCCCGTGAGGTAATGCATCTTCAGCTTCACGTTCATCGGATGCGGAGTCCAGCCGAGAAAGGTTATGAACTGCTGCTTCTTCACTGCCCGGTCCACTTGAGCGAGCATCGCCTGCTCGCTGGACTCGACCAGTTTCCACTGACCCAGGTCGAACTCATTCTTGTCGATGATCTCTTTCAGCGACAGGTTGGCCGGTGCGCCGGAGCCGATGCCGTAGACCTTCTTGTCGAACTGCGCAGCGTGCTTGTGCAGGTCGGCGAAGTCTTTCACGCCCGCGTTCCATACATAGTCGGGCACCGCCAGGGTGAACTCGGTGCCTTCCAGGTTCTTCGCCAGCTGCTGCACATCGCCATTGGCGATGAACTTGTCATGGAAGCCCTGCTGCGCTGGCATCCAGTTGCCAAGGAAGGCATCCACCCGGCCATCCTTCAGGCCGCCGTAGATGATCGGCACGGCCAGGCTGTCGATCTTCACCTGGTAACCCAGGCTTTCCAGGAGCAGCCGGGCCACGGCGTTGGTGCTGGCGATATCGCTCCAGCCGGGGTCGGCCATCTTCACGGTGCTGCATTGCGCGTCGCTGTCGGCGGCGTGTGCCGTGCCCAGGCCCAGGGCCAGGGCGAGTACGGCGGTGGAGAACTTCTGCATGGCGGCCTCTCTTCTCAATCCAGGGGTGCGGGCTGTGGATAACGTGCCTTGCGCTCGAGGTCGTCGAGATCGATATGGTTGCGCATGTACTGTTGGCTGGCGTCCACCAAGGGTTGATGGTCCCAGCTTTTCAGCTTGCCGATGGCCAGTGCCTCGGCCACCAGGCGGCGGCGGCGTTGGCTGGCCAGCACCTGCTGGCGCAGGGCCGGGATATCCCAGCGCTGCCTGGCTTCATCGGCGAATGCCTGCAGCAGCGCCTGGTGGTCAGGGCTGCCGGTGAGGTTCTCCCGTTCGTGCGGGTCGCGGCTCAGGTCGTAGAGTAGCCATGGGTCGTCTTCGCTGTACACGAACTTGTAGGGGCCACGGCGGATCATCATCAGCGGGCCGACCGTGCCCTCGGCCATGTACTCGCCGATTACCTCGTCATGCCCGCCCTGCCCCTGCAAGTGGCCGAGCAGCGAGCGACCGTCCAGGTGCAGGTGCTCGTCCACGACACCGCCCGCCAGCTCTACAAGGGTTGGCAACAGGTCGCAGGTGGACACGCTGGCGCTGACGCGGGCTGGCCCGAAGCGCTTGGGTGCATGGATCAACAGCGGCACCCGCGCCGACATCTCGAACCAGTGCATCTTGTACCAGAGCCCGCGCTCGCCAAGCATGTCGCCGTGGTCGCCCGAGAACACGATCAGGGTGTCGTCGGCCAGGCCGCAGTCTTCGAGAGTCTGCAGCAGCTTGCCGATGTTGTCGTCGATGTAGCTGCAGGCGCCGAAATAGGCACGGCGGGCGTCGCGAATCTTGTCCGCAGGCAGCGGGTTGTTCCACAGGTCGTAGACCTTGAGCAGGCGTTGCGAATGCGGGTCCTGCTGGCCTTGAGCGATTTCGGCGCGTGGCAGCGGGATATCCACGGCCTCGTACCGATCCCAGTAGTGCTTGGGGATGGTGTACGGGTCGTGGGGGTGGGTCATGGAGACGGTCAGGCAGAACGGCCGGCCGTCGTCTTCGCGTACATGGTCGTAGAGGTACTGGCGTGCCTTGAACACCACCTCTTCGTCGAAATCCAGCTGGTTGGTGCGCACGCAGGGCCCGGCTTGCAACACCGAGGACATGTTGTGGTACCAGCTCGGGCGCATCTCCGGTTCATCCCAGTTCACCGTCCAGCCGTAGTCGGCCGGATAGATATCGCTGGTCAGGCGCTCTTCGTAGCCGTGCAATTGATCCGGGCCGCAGAAGTGCATCTTGCCCGACAGCGCCGTGCGGTAGCCGAGGCGGCGCAGGTAGTGGGCGTAGGTGGGGATGTCGGCGGGGAAGTCGGCGGCGTTGTCATAGGCGCCGATGCGGCTGGGCAACTGGCCGCTGACCAGGGTGAAGCGTGACGGTGCGCACAATGGGCTGTTGCAATAGGCGGAGTCGAACACCACGGCCTGTTCGGCCAGGCGCGCCAGGTTGGGCATCCTGATCGGCGACGGGTTGTAGATCGGCAGCAGCGGCGCGGCCATCTGGTCGGCCATGATGAACAGGATATTGGGTCGCTTCATGGTGCCCTTCCATCGTCGGGAGTTATGTTGAACGCTTGAAATCCAGCATGGTCCTGTGGATAACGTGGGTAAAGCCCATGCCGGGCAATGACTGGGATTAGCCAAGCTTATGTTTGAGCACCTTGCCGACCTGCCCCTCGACACCTTGCGCGTGTTTGAGACTGCCGCCCGCCTGCGCAGCTTCACCGCTGCCGCCGTGGAGCTGGGCACCACCCAGCCGGCGGTCAGCCAGCAGATGAAGCGCCTGGAGGCGCAGTTGGGCACGCGACTTTTTGACCGGATCTACCGCGGCATCGAGCTGACCGAGGCGGGGTTGCTGTTGTTCGAACAGGTGCGCCAGGGCTTGCAGGCGATGGACGATGGCGTTGCCCAGGCCAGTGGGCGCGGCCAGCGCGAGGTGCTGCAGGTGGCTACCGACTTCGCCTTTGCGGCGTTCTGGCTGATGCCGCGCTTGCAGCGTTTCCACGAGGCTTATCCACAGGTGGACGTGAGCCTGGTGACCGGCGAGCGCAGCCAGGCGATGCTGCGTCCGGACATCGATGTGGCGGTGCTGTTCGGTGATGGGCGCTTCCATCAGGGCGAGAGCCGCTGGCTGTTCGATGAGGAAGTTTTCCCGGTGTGCAGCCCTCGGCTGACTCATGGCAAACCCTTGTCAGCCGTGGCTTTGCAACGATTGCCATTGCTGCATTTGAAGGGCGAGCAGGCCAGTCGCTGGTTTGATTGGGCCGGGGTTTTCCGTGGTCTTGGTGTGGACAGCCCTCCTCCGTCCGGTCAGCTGCGGTTCGACAACTACACCCTGCTGATTCAGGCCGCGATTGCCGGCCAGGGCGTGGCGATCGGCTGGGCGCACCTGGTGGACGGGCTGGTCGAGCAGGGGCTGCTGTGCCGGCCGCTGGAAGGCAGTTTGCGCTCGAAGCGGGGGTATTACGTGGTGCTGCCGCCACGCAAGCGGCGTGGGGCGTTGATCGAGCGGTTTGTGGAGTGGCTGGAGCAGGAGCGCCTGTAACGAGATGGCGTAGACTTCAAGCTGTTCGCATTACTGCAATCAGGAGCCACCGTGCAAAGGATCAAGGGCTATCACGCCCACGTATACTACGACGCATCGACCATGGAACAGGCCCGTGAACTATGCGAGGAGGCGACGCGGCTGTTCCCCGTGACCATGGGCCGCATGCACCAGAAGCCGGTTGGGCCGCACCCGGACTGGAGCTGCCAGCTGGCGTTCGGGCCGGAGGTGGTGGGGGTGGTACTGCCGTGGCTGGCGCTGTATCGCAAGGGGCTGGTGGTGTTCCTGCATCCGGAAACCGGGGATGAACTGGCGGATCACCGCGATCATGCGATCTGGATGGGGGCGATCAGGCCGTTGGATCTGTCGATTTTTCAGCATTGAAGGTGTCTGATCGCGGATGAATCCGCTCCTAATAGCTCAGGTGCAGGCCCTGTGTGCAGGAGGAGCGGATTCATCCACGATGCAGGTGCCGCGGATCAGGCCCGGGCGGCGCGCACCCCTTCGGCCAGTGCCGAGCACAGGCTCAGCACATCAGTCACGGCCTGTTCGGCATCCTTGGCCTGGGCGATCTTGTCGACCAGCGCCGAGCCCACCACCACGCCATCGGCCAGGCGGGCGATAGCCGCAGCCTGCTCCGGCGTACGAATACCGAAACCAACGCTGATCGGCAGGTCAGTATGTCGACGCAGGCGCGCAATGGCCTCGGTCACATGCTCGGTGGTCGCCGAACCCGCACCGGTCACGCCGGCCACCGAGACGTAGTAGACGAACCCTGAGCTGCGCTCCAGCACGCGCGGCAGGCGCGCGTCGTCGGTGGTCGGGGTGGTCAGGCGGATGAAGTCGATGCCGGCGGCCTGGGATGGGGTGGCCAGCTCGGCGTCATGCTCGGGCGGAAGGTCGACGATGATCAGGCCATCGACGCCGGCTTGCTTGGCTTCGGCGACGAACTTCTCCACGCCGAAGCGATGGATCGGGTTGTAGTAACCCATCAGCACGATCGGAGTGGTCTGGTTATCCACACGGAATTCGCGAACCATCTGCAAGGTCTTGGCCAGGGTCTGGCCAGCTTCCAGGGCGCGCAGGGTGGCGAGCTGGATCGCCACGCCGTCGGCCATCGGGTCGGTGAACGGCATGCCCAGCTCGATCACGTCGGCACCGGCGGCCGGCAGGCCCTTGAGGATTTGCAGCGAGGCATCGTAGCCGGGGTCGCCAGCGGTAACGAAGGTGACCAGTGCCGAGCGGCCTTCGGCCTTGAGATCGGCGAAGCGTTGTTCGAGACGGCTCATGCCTGTTTCTCCTGGGCGGCCATGTGGTTCATCACGGTTTGCATGTCCTTGTCGCCGCGACCGGACAGGCAGATCACCATCAAGTGGTCCTTGGGCAGCGTCGGCGCGCGCTTGATCGCCTCGGCCAGGGCGTGGGAGCTCTCCAGCGCCGGGATGATGCCTTCCAGGCGGCAGCTCATGTGGAAGGCGTCCAGCGCTTCGTCGTCGGTGATGCTGACGTACTCCACGCGCTTCACTTCGTGCAGGTAGGCGTGCTCCGGGCCGATGCCGGGGTAGTCCAGGCCTGCGGATATCGAGTGGGCGTCGGTGATCTGGCCGTCGTCGTCCTGCAGCAGGTAGGTGCGGTTGCCGTGCAGCACGCCCGGCACGCCGCCGTTGAGGCTGGCCGCGTGCTTGTCGGTGTGCACGCCGTGGCCGCCGGCCTCGACGCCGATGATCTTGACGCTCGGCTCTTCGAGGAACTCGTGGAACAGGCCCATGGCGTTGGAGCCGCCGCCGACACAGGCGATCAGGCTGTCGGGCAGGCGCCCTTCCTTCTCCTGCAGCTGGGCGCGGGTCTCCTTGCCGATGATCGACTGGAAGTCGCGGACCATCGCCGGGTACGGATGCGGGCCTGCCACGGTGCCGATCAGGTAGAAGGTGTCCTCGACGTTGGTGACCCAGTCGCGCAGGGCCTCGTTCATGGCGTCCTTGAGCGTGCCGGTGCCAGCGGTGACCGGGACGATCTCGGCGCCCAGTAGCTTCATGCGGAACACGTTGGCCTGCTGGCGTTCGATGTCGGTGGCGCCCATGTAGATCACGCAGGGCAGGCCGAAGCGCGCGGCGACGGTGGCGGTGGCCACGCCGTGCATGCCGGCGCCGGTTTCGGCGATCAGGCGTTTCTTGCCCATGCGCTTGGCCAGCAGCACCTGGCCGATGCAGTTGTTCACCTTGTGCGCGCCGGTGTGGTTGAGCTCTTCACGCTTGAAGAAGATCTTCGCGCCACCGCAGTGCTCGGTCAGGCGCTCGGCGAAGTACAGCGGGTTGGGCCGGCCGATGTAGTCGCGCTGGAAGTAGGCCAGTTCCTCGAGGAACTTGGGATCGGCCTTGGCGGCTTCGTATTCGCGGGCCAGGTCGAGTACCAGCGGCATCAGGGTTTCGGCCACGTAGCGGCCGCCGAACGAGCCGAACAGGCCGTTGGCGTCGGGGCCGGGGCGGTATTGGGTCTGGGTCATGGGGCGCTCCGTAGGCGAAGTAGAGATTCGATGGGCTTTACTCTAACCACGACGTGGCCGGCTGAAAACCGATAAGATTGCGCAAACCTGTCAGGAAAACTCACAA
>Ga0268257_1001496_pt1 | contig 19668 bp, 20 predicted proteins | sample AgamicAtPrz_FD_200249 | JGI IMG/M metagenome (GOLD analysis project Ga0268257, IMG submission 200249) | Agave microbial communities from Guanajuato, Mexico - At.P.rz (v2) (version 3) | ecosystem: Host-associated > Plants > Phyllosphere > Phylloplane/Leaf | place: Guanajuato, Mexico | collected... | reverse complement strand
TAATCCGAGATAAAATTTAATAAGATGGCTATTGTGTGCAATGGTTTCAATAGCTTTTTTTTTATTTTAAAAAAATAAAAGCTGTTGATGAAACTGTGGTAAAATAAGACCTTCCGGCAACGCAGGTTATACCTCTGATATAGGGGAATAAGCCCATAAGAACGGCATAAATTGAAGGTGAGCAATTTTGGATCATATACTAGGACAAGAGTGGGAAATTACCCCTGCTGGAGGCAAAACAGGTGAAGCCTTTTATGCAAAATATAAAGACCAAAGGCTTTTTTTGAAGCGGAATTCGTCTCCGTTCCTTGCTGTACTCTCAGCAGAAGGCATTGTCCCAAAGCTTGTTTGGACAAAAAGGTTGGAAAGTGGAGATGTAATTACTGCACAGCAGTGGCTTCCCGGCAGAGAACTAAAGCCGTCAGAAATGAATCAAAAACTCGTTGCTAGACTGCTAAAGAAGATTCATTGCTCAGAGCCAATGCTGGGTATGTTAAGCCGGATAGAGACCTCTCCTTTACATCCAGAGCCTATATTGCAATCGGTGGTAAACGAGTTAGATGAACAGGTACTTTCCTTGCCTGAAGTGCAAAATGCAATGAGCTTTTTAAAAAAGGAAGCATTAAATGTCTATTGCGATGAGAAAGTGGTTTGTCATGGAGATGTTAACCATAACAACTGGCTGCTTGCTGAAGACAACCAGTTGTATTTGATTGATTGGGACGGGGCAATGATCGCGGACCCCGCCATTGATCTAGGATTGCTCCTTTATTGGTATATTCCAAAAGAAAATTGGCAGGATTGGTTAAGCATGTACGGCAAAGAGCTGACCGATAACCTAAAGTTACGAATGAAATGGTATGTTACCATTCAGACGCTTTCGTCAATTCAATGGTATAAGAATAAAAATCGCTTGGAAGAAATGAACAAGTGGATAAAGTTCTTGGATGAAATTTGCTAATCAGGAAAATTGATCAATATTACTTACCCAACTTGATAAGTTTGCTTGGTTAGATAAAATATGTTGATCCAAATCAGCTGTACCAACGCCATGGTGGCTATACTGATATACTTCCTGTAAGATATTCTTAACATTTTGATCAACCTCTGTGTTTACCATTAGAGATTTCACTAATCGCTCCAATTGTTCACATTCGGCAACAGACCCACAGCAATCGGTTTGATGATTGTTTAATATATCTTTTAATAAAGTGACTTGGTCATCATGACTTAATGGCATGAATGTACACCCTCTCAAGTGTTTTTTAAAAACAAGAATTCACACTGTTAGGTTGTGAATTCTTTTTTTGTTTATGCATGATCTTATTTTCCATTAAGTTAAACTTGTACTGAAAAATGGTGCATGATATATGTAACGAACAATATTATTTTTAGGAGTGTCATAAATGAGAGTTAGACATAAACCTTGGGCAAAGGAAAAAATCGAGCAGCATCCTCAATATATTGTTGCCAATCCTGAAGAATATAAAGGAAAATGGCATGAAGTATTTAATAACGATCAACCGCTTCATATTGAGGTGGGTACAGGCAAAGGTCAATTTATTACGGAAATGGCTAGAGCGAATCCGACGATAAATTATATTGGTATTGAATTATATGATAGTGTTATCATTACTGCTTTAGAACGATTAATTGAAGCCGATTTACCAAACCTCAGGCTCCTTAATGTAAATGCGGTGGATTTGCCGAAATATTTTGCCAAAAATGATGTGGACCAGGTCTATTTGAACTTTTCTGATCCATGGCCAAAATACCGTCATAGAAAAAGAAGATTAACATATAAGGACTTCCTAAAGCTTTATGAGGATATTATGGTTGATGGTGGAGAAATCCATTTTAAAACAGACAACCAAGGGTTATTTGAACATTCTCTAATTAGCTTTTCGGAGTACGGATTATTATTAAAGTACATTAGTCTAGATCTTCATAAAAGTGATTATGAAGGAAACATCATGACAGAGTATGAAGAGAAATTTTCAGAAAAAGGAAGCCGTATTTATCGCTGCGAAGTAAAATATCAAAACTAGTTTTTTCAGGACAGTTCATTAGTGAGCTGTTCTTTTTTTATTTCTTCAAGTACATCCACAATGTTAAAATATAGAAAAAGTGTTAAAGGGGGAAGAAGGGTGGAAACAGTAAAAATTGGCGGTGTCACCGTAACATGGTTATCTGGAGGTGTCACAAATTTAGATGGCGGGGCTATGTTTGGGGTTGTACCGAAAGGATTGTGGTCAAAGAAATACCCATCCAATGAAAGAAATCAAATTGAATTACCAACGGATCCGATGTTCATTCAAATGGATGGGAAAAATTTCTTAGTTGAAACTGGAATCGGTAAAGGGAAATTATCAGAAAAACAATTAAGAAATTTTGGTGTAACGAAAGAATCAGAGCTGGATGAATCTTTAGATAAGTTAGGTTTACATGCAGAAGATATCGACTACGTCTTGATGACTCATTTGCATTTTGACCATGCAGGCGGCCTGACAAAGCTAGAGAATGGACATTACGTTTCAGCCTTTCCTAATGCAAAAATCATTACCTCACAAGTAGAATGGGATGAAATGCGTAACCCTAATATTCGCTCGAAAAATACATATTGGAAAGAAAACTGGGAAGCAATTGAAGCGCAGGTAGTTCCATTTGAAGAAAAATGGAACTTAGGGGCGCTGACCATGGTTCATACTAGCGGTCATAGTAACGGACATTCAATCCTTTTTATAGAGGACCGCGGAGAATTGTTAATTCATATGGCTGATCTGATGGCAACTCATGTCCATCAACCTGTGTTATGGGTGATGGCTTATGACGACTATCCTATGACCTCGATTGCAGCAAAGGAAAAATGGATTCCATACGGTTTACATAAAAACGCATGGTTTAGTTTTTATCATGATGCTTTTTACCGGGCAGTGAAATGGGATTCGGAAGGCAAGCAAATTGTTGAAAGTATTAAAAGAGAAAATTAAGCAAAGAAATAGCCGTAACCTCTCAGTTACGGCTATTCTTACTATGAAACAAGTTCGTTGGACAAAGACCGAATATCCAAAAGGGTCCCAGTTTGGGCATCGGCAATGAATTCGAATTGCTCAGTTGTACCATCATTGTTTTTAGAAATGCCGCCTTTATAGACGAGGTAATTGATGTGCTGCTTTTCATACGGCTCTGCTTCCATATGTATCCATGAACCATTGATTGGTCCATTCTTAGTAAATTGCTTCTTTACTTGTTCTAATACTTTTTCGGGCGATACATTTGTTTTACTATAAATGATTTCTTTGGCAGCATACCCGCTAATCAACCCGACCGCTGCACCGAGGAGAAATGACTTCCAATTCATAAAGGACCTCCCAAAGTTAAATTTGGAAAAGATAGGATTCTCTTCTCAGTATATCGTATTTATGGAAAGGAACATACTATTACATATATTAAATTCAATTGATGGAAAGAGAAACCAAAGTTCTGTAAAATTAAATATATACATAAATTAACCCGAGAAACCTAAAGGAGCTCAAAAAAATGAACGATCAAACCTTAAAGCTTTTTCAAACATTAACAGAACTTCCCGGTGCTCCCGGAAATGAACATTTAGTTAGAAAATTTATGAGGGAACAATTATCTCAATTCTCAGATGAACTTGTTCAAGATAACCTTGGCAGTATTTTTGGGGTGAAAAGGGGAGCTGAGACGGGTCCAACTGTAATGGTAGCAGGTCATATGGATGAAGTAGGCTTCATGGTGACTGCGATTACAGAAAATGGAATGCTTCGCTTTCAGCCGCTTGGTGGCTGGTGGAGTCAAGTAATACTTGCCCAGCGTGTCCAAGTGATGACCAATAATGGTCCTGTAATTGGAGTCGTTGGTTCGATTCCACCACACCTATTAGACGATGCAAAGCGGAATAAACCAATGGAAATAAAAAATATGCTGATCGATATCGGTGCGGATAATCGTGAGGATGCGAAGCGGTTAGGGATTAAGCCAGGGCAGGCAATTCTGCCAATTTGTCCATTTACACCAATGGCCAATCCCAAAAAAATATTAGCAAAAGCATGGGATAACCGCTACGGTTGTGGCTTAGCTATTGAATTACTGCAGGAATTAAAAGACGAAAAATTACCAAATACGCTTTATTCAGGAGCAACGGTCCAAGAAGAAGTTGGTTTACGTGGTGCTCAAACTGCGGCTAATATGATCAATCCAGATATCTTTTTTGCACTCGACGCAAGTCCTGCTAATGATATGACGGGTGATAAGAATGAATTTGGCCAATTGGGGAAAGGGGCATTGCTTCGAATCCTTGACCGGACAATGGTCACACATCGCGGAATGAGAGAGTTTGTTCTCGATACTGCTGAAACACATAAAATTCCTTACCAATATTTTGTTTCACAGGGCGGAACAGATGCCGGCCGGGTCCATCAATCAAATGAGGGTATTCCAAGTGCGGTTATTGGTATTTGTTCACGTTATATTCATACCCATGCCTCGATTGTACATGTGGATGATTATGCAGCAGCGAAAGAACTAATTGTTAAATTAATTAAGGCTTGTGATCAAACAACAGTTGATACGATTAAAGCTAACAGTTAAGTGATTTTTTTAGGGGGCATTTTATGCTCCCTTTACTTTGTCAAAAGGAGTACATATCATCATGAAAATAATTATTGGGTCAAAGAATCCTGCTAAAATTACTGCGGTGAAAAATTGTTTTACTGAGGACCATGAGTTTGTTGACTTAGACATCCCATCGGGCGTTAATGAGCAGCCGTTTTCAGATGAAGAAACAATCCAAGGAGCTATTAATCGGGCAAAAGGTGCCTTAAAGCTAGGAAATGGTGATATTGGGATTGGACTTGAGGGCGGTGTACAAGAAACGAGTTATGGTTTATTCATATGTAACTGGGGAGCACTTGTATGCAATGATAGGGAACCGATAATTGCCGGAGGAGCAAGGATCCCTCTTCCGGAAGAAGTAGCAGACCGATTAAGGGCTGGTGAAGAACTCGGACCGGTTATGGAAGATTATGCGAAAAGTAAAAATGTAAGGAAACAAGAGGGAGCGGTTGGTATTTTTACTAACGGAATGGTGAATCGCTCTGAAATGTTTACTCATGTTATGAACCTGTTAGTGGGACAATACAAAAGGAGCAGATGAGTGGACTGAAAAGCAGTCTAACTGCTATGATTTCAGAAGAAAGCATTGTAAAGTGAAAAGATTCTAACGGAGGCGTTGATTTTGAAGAATTTAGAGTCAGTAGAGCAATTTGAACAGCTGCGTGATCATGGAAAAACAATTTTCATGTTTTCAGCAGGCTGGTGCCCAGATTGTCGAGTTATTGAACCGATTTTACCAGAAATTGAATCCAAATTTAATGAGTATACATTTATTCATGTTGATCGAGATGAGTATATCGATATATGCCAGCAATTAGATGTCTTCGGAATTCCAAGCTTTATCGCATTCGAAAACGGAAACGAACTTGGCAGATTCGTAAGCAAAGACAGAAAAACACAAGAAGAAATAGAAAACTTTATTTCAGGTTTAAAATAATATTTTACTTCTGTTGATAGGAGCGGAAATCAACAGACTAGTTACCAGAACCAGAAAACTATTAAGAACTCTCCATCACTTTGAGATGGAGGGTTTTTCATGTACAATAGACAAGCAGCTCCTAAAATGGAGGAATTCAAAATGAAAATGGATAGCAGAAAAATGAAAACCGAATTAGAGAGACGCCTGTCTCGTAAAGATCGGGTGATCTCCTATGATCGAGAGAAGGACCAATTGCGCATTGAAAGTAAAGAATCAGGAAAAGGAATAACAGTTGCTTTACCTGGGATTATTGCCAAATGGCATATTCAAAAGGAAAAAGCCATCGATGAAGTTGTTTATTATATCGAAGAAGGACTTCATGCGATGGAGGACGCAGTTCAGTTAACCGACCATGAGAAAAAAATCTTCCCCGTAATTCGCTCTTCATCCTTCCCTAAGGAAGCAGAGGAGGGAGTGCCATTTTTAATTGATGAGCACACAGCGGAAACCAAAATTTATTATGCCTACGATCAAGGCAATACCTATCGGTTAATCGATTCTCGTATCATGGCGAAAGAGGGCTGGGAAGCAACAAGAATTAAGGAAATTGCTTTATTTAATGCCAGATCCCTTTCTACTCCACTAAAAGAGGATCAAGTCGCCGGCAACAGCTTTTACTTTTTAAACACAAATGATGGATACGATGCAAGCCGGATCTTAAATAAGGTGTTCTTGAATGAATTCGAAAAGAAGATTACGGGGACGATGGTGCTTGCTGTTCCACACCAGGATGTGTTAATTATTGCTGATATTCGTAACGATCGAGGATATGATATAATGGCACAGATGGCCATGAGCTTTTTTGCAAACGGGCATGTACCAATTACAGCCTTATCATTTTTATATGAAAATGGTGAATTAGAACCTATTTTTATTTTAGGAAAAAATAAATAATTAAAAATAGAAAAAGGATCACAATCACAGTGATCTTTTTTCATTAATCAATTGTCAGAGTGTATTTTGCCTCATTTAAAAGAATTATGTCGAAAAAATCTAAAAAACTGATAAAATAAAGTGATAGATTTAAAGTAGTTAGTAGAAAGAGTGATAGTTTTGAGCTGGTTCCAAAACCTATTTCAAAAATTAAGAAAAGAAGATGATGATGATGATGAATTTGAAGGTTACATAATACATAAACCAGAAGGACTGCCGTTTCTAAACAAAAATGAAAGTGTAAAGGATTTAGAGACAAAGGTGTCCTATCAATACCCAAAAGGCAGTAATCATCCTTTTCATCCGCCAAAACTTAAGGAAACACCTAAGCCAAAAGAACAAACATTACGACAAAAAAGAAAAAATTCGCTGCCAGAACCTGATCAGAGAATTATTAGGGAAAAACCAGAAGTTAAAATGGTTAAACAGGAACCGCCTAAACTAAAAAAAGAACCAACTAGTAAGAAGAGCGGTCCCTTCCAACCGACAGAAATTCCTTCTCCCGTTTTTGGGTTTAATCGGCCAAAGAATACGAAGATAATTGTCGAGCATGAATTAAGCCACTTTCTAGAAGAGGATGAAAAAAATCTGATTGAAAGTCTAACTCCTTCAGAAAGGATGACAACTGAAGTAGAAATCATTAAACAATCAGAAATTGAAATGGATATCATCGATGTGGAAACAACACATGGAGAAACGATTCAGAAAGAATTCATGGAACTACAGGATAAAGACTCATTTGAAGCGGTAAAAGAATTAATAGCAGCAACAAATGATGTGGTAGAGGATTTACCAGAATTCAAGACTACATTAGAACCAGAGCCAATTTTAGAACTAGATTCCTTATCAGAACCAGAGTTCGTTTCAGAACCAGAGATCATTTCAGAACCTATGATCGTTTCAGAACCAGAAACTATACCTGAACCCACAGTACCAAAGCGTTCCCATTTGCCATTTAATGTGATGATGTTAAAACAAGATAAACAAAAATGGGAAGAGCGGAAGAGAAATAGGACAGTGGAAGCACAAGTTATGCAGACACAAGAAAATGTTCAGTCGGAACAGAATAACCAAGTGATCGATCTATTCCCAAGAATAGAAGAGATCACCCAGGATGAACCAGATGATGGTCATTATGTGTTCCCAACATCTAGTTTGCTAAACCCTCCTGTGACAGTAGGGAATGATACAAAATGGTTATTAGAGCAAGAAGAAATTTTAAACGAAACCTTACAAAACTTTAATGTCGGCGCCAGTGTTGTTAATGTAACACAAGGTCCTGCGGTTACTCGTTTTGAAGTTCAACCGGAGCCAGGGGTCAAAGTAAACAAAATTACCAACCTAACTGATGATATTAAGTTAAGTCTTGCCGCAAGAGACATCAGGATGGAAGCTCCAATACCAGGAAAGCATACGATTGGGATTGAAGTACCAAACCAAAAGTCACGTCCTGTATTCATTAACGAAATTATTCAAAGCAGTACATTCAAAGAATCTACCTCTCCCTTAACAGCCGTGCTTGGCCTGGATATTGCCGGAAAGCCGATTGTCACAGACTTGAAGAAAATGCCGCATGGTTTGATTGCTGGTGCGACAGGATCAGGGAAGAGTGTCTGCATTAACACTATTTTAGTTAGCTTGCTTTTTAAAGCCAGCCCTGAAGACTTAAAGCTATTATTAATTGACCCAAAAATGGTCGAACTCGCACCATATAACCGTATTCCACATCTTGTCAGTCCTGTTATAACGGATGTTAAGGCGGCAACAGCTGCATTAAAATGGGCGGTTGAAGAAATGGAAAGACGATACGAATTGTTTGCTCATACCGGTGTTCGTGACATTAATCGCTTTAATGAACTGGCAATAAAGCATAAACAATATGCAGATAAACTTCCATTTATTGTTATTATTATCGATGAGTTAGCCGATTTAATGATGATGTCCCCAGCAGATGTGGAAGAAGCTATTTGTCGAATCGCTCAAAAGGCAAGAGCATGTGGGATTCATTTAATTGTCGCCACACAAAGACCATCTGTTGATGTAATCACGGGCTTAATTAAAGCCAATATTCCTACGCGAATTGCCTTTTCTGTTTCTTCTCAGGTGGATTCACGTACAATCATTGATATTAGCGGGGCAGAAAAGTTACTTGGCCGCGGTGATATGTTATTTTTAGAAAATGGTTCATCTAAACCTGTCCGTTTGCAAGGAACGTTTGTCTCGGATGAAGAAATTGATCTGGTTGTAGGTCATGTAAGGGAGCAGCGCGAACCGGATTACTTGTTTGAGCAAGAAGAATTATTAAAAAAAGCTCAAGTAACGGAAACAGAAGATGAACTTTTTTATGAGGCATGTGAATTTATCATTGACCAGGGCGGAGCATCAACATCAAGTCTGCAAAGGCGTTTTAAAATAGGCTATAATCGTGCGGCAAGATTGATGGATATGCTTGAGACTAGTGGCTATATTACTAGTGCAAATGGAAGCAAAGCGCGTGAAGTATTAATTACCCAGGCAGATTTAGAATCCATTCTAGAGGCTAATGCAAATAATTAATTGAGAGTATTCTTTCATTACAAGGATAAATAATATATAGTGAATAACTAGTCAGAATCTAAAGAATTTGTTTGCAAATAGTTTTTCGGGCTGATTAATGATATAATTATTAAATATGTTTTTAGAGGTTATTGAAGTTATAGTGTACAATAGTCCTCTGTTTTCTTGTTAGCAAATACAGACAGATGTCATATACTGTTTTACAGATAGACGTTGTTGGAGGTTCTTCTATGACTATTTACCATTTTGTCGGTATAAAGGGGTCTGGGATGAGTGCACTCGCACAAGTTCTGCATGATATGAAATTTAAGGTGCAAGGCTCCGATGTCGAAAAGCGCTTTTTTACACAACTGGCCCTTGAGCAATCAGGGATTACCATTCTTCCTTTCCAAAAGGAGAATATCAAGCCAGGAATGACGATTATTGCAGGAAATGCTTTTCCAGATACACATGAGGAAATTCAAGAAGCGATGAAACTTGGGCTTCCTATTGTTCGTTACCATCGGTTTTTAGGTGACTTTATGCAAAACTTTACTAGTGTAGCAGTTACTGGTGCGCACGGAAAGACTTCTACAACAGGCTTACTTGCCCATGTGATTGAAGGAGCTAAGCCAACATCATTTTTAATTGGTGATGGGACAGGTAAAGGAAAAGAGGGCTCAGAATATTTCGTATTTGAAGCTTGTGAATACAGAAGGCACTTCTTATCCTACTTTCCTGACTATGCGATTATGACGAATATTGATTTTGATCATCCTGATTATTTTGCAAATATTGATGATGTCTTTTCAGCGTTTCAAGAGATGGCGATTCAAGTGAAAAAAGGCATATTTGCTTATGGTGATGATGAACAGCTTCAGAAAATTCAGGCAAAGGTTCCCGTCTTGTTTTATGGTTTTGGCGATGAAAATGACTATCAAGCAAAAAACCTTGTGAAGACAACTACTGGAACGACTTTTGATGTCTTCATTCGTAATACATTCTATGACACATTCACCATTCCAACCTTCGGCGATCATAGCGTATTAAACGCACTTGCCGTTATTGGTCTATGTCATTATGAAGAAATTAGTGTGGAAGCAGTCAAGGACCAATTAATTACTTTCCAGGGTGTAAAGAGAAGATTTTCAGAAAAAAGAATCGGTTCCCAAATATTAATCGATGATTATGCCCATCATCCGACTGAAATTAAAGCAACGATTGATGCGGCAAAGCAAAAATATCCTGACCGTAAAATTGTGGCTGTTTTCCAACCACATACCTTTTCACGGACTCAAGCGTTCCTTGAAGACTTTGCCAAAAGTTTAAGAGAAGCAGATAAAGCCTATTTATGTGAGATTTTTGGGTCTGCTCGTGAAAATCATGGAAAACTAACAATCAAGGATCTTCAGGCAAGAATTGAAGGTTCCGAAGTCATTACAGAAGAACATACTTCAGTATTAAATGACTATGACAATAGCGTTATTATTTTTATGGGTGCTGGAGATATTCAAAAATTCCAGGAATCCTACGAAAAACAGGTAGCGAAATAATAAAGAAAGGATGCCAGCAAGTAGTTGGCATCCTTTCTTTTTATTTTGGCTGTGTTAAACTTGGCTGTTGGTTTCCGTTCCAGGCACAAGCGGTTCGCGGGCGTGCCGGGGAGCCTCCTCGTCGCTTTGCTCCTGTGGGGTCTCCCCTGCCCCGTACTCCCGCAGGAGTCTTCGTGCCTTCCACTCCAATCAACAGAGTGCCAAAATCAACATTAACGTATAACACAGCCTTTATTTTAAGTTTTCCGGATTTAAAACATCTAACTCTGGAAGAACAAATAGTCCATCTTTTCGAATTAGAACATCGTCAAAATAGATTTCTCCACCGCCATACTCCGGCCGCTGAATGTTAACCATATCCCAATGGATATTGGAATGGTTGCCATTAAAGGCATCATCATAACATTGTCCAGGTGTAAAATGGAAGCTGCCAGCAATTTTTTCATCGAACAAGATATCTTGCATTGGATTAAGGATGAACGGATTAACGCCAATGGCAAATTCTCCAATATAACGTGCACCTTCATCGGTATCGAAGATTTTATTAATCCGGCTAGAATCATTTGATTCCGCTTCAACAATCTTCCCTTCTTTGAAGGTTAATTTCACATTTTCAAACGTAAACCCTTGGTATGGTGAAGGAGTGTTATACGTAATTACGCCATTGACTGAGTCGCGTACAGGAGCCGTATAAACCTCACCGTCAGGAATATTTAATCGTCCGGCACATTTTATGGCCGGTATATCCTTAATGGAAAAGGAAAGGTCTGTTCCTGGACCTGTGATTCGAACTTTGTCTGTTCGATCCATTAGCTCTTTCAAACTATCCATTGCTTTATCCATTTTTCCGTAATCGAGGTTACAAACATCAAAATAAAAGTCTTCAAATGCCTCTGTACTCATTTTAGCTAATTGAGCCATAGAAGAGGTTGGGTAGCGAAGGACAACCCATTTTGTCTTTGGAACACGAATGTCGCGATGAACTTTTTTACCAATCGTATTGCCATGGATTTTCATTTTATCATCCGGGACATCAGATTGTTCACTGATGTTATCACCGGAACGAAGACCTATGTATGCATCCATTTTACTCATTACATTTGCTTCGAACTCGGCCATCATGTTAAATTGCTCTTCTTGTGCACCGAATAAGAGTGAGCGGTCTACCTGATGGTCCTTTAACAGCACAAAAGGGTACCCCCCGGCTAAATAGGCTTCCTTTACGAGGGCGGTCACAAGCTCACGCTGCAGCCCAAAGTTCTCGATTAAAACCTTTTCTCCTTTTTGAAGTTGGACCGAATAATTAATTAAGTTTTTTGCTAGTTTCTCAATACGAGGATCTTTCATTTTTTACGCCTCCAACAAAAAATTATATCCTTACTCACATATTGTAACCGAATCAAGCCTTAAAGTTGAAAAATAAAACATTTGTGACCATGTTGTTGAAACTTTTTAAAAGAAACAGCAGGAAAAGAGGACAAAAATATGGAAGTAGTATAAGATAATTAGCGAGGTTTATATCTATCCGTGATGGGATATACATATTGATAGGATTTAGGCGGAGGTGCACGATGCAAATAATTTTATACTTAAGCGTAGCCTTGATAGCAATCGCATTTTTTGTGCTTGTCATCTTTTTATCGACAACACTCAAATCATTTCAAGTTACACTTACAAGTGTTTCAAAAACATTAGCTGGATTAGAAAAACAGTTAGATGGCGTAACAGCTGAAACGACCATACTTTTACAAAAAACAAACGCATTAGCTGATGAGCTCAAAGAGAAAACTGAAAGTTTAACAAGTGTTGTTGATGCCGTCAAAGACGTAGGTACAACAGTCACTAAATTTAATGGAACACTAAAAAATATTACAAAATCAGTGGATACCCAGGTTGAGGAAAGCAAAGAAAAAATTTCGCAAATTGTGCAATGGAGTAATGTCATTCTGGAATTAAAGGATAAGTGGCAGGCAAGAAAGCAAGAAAAAAATGAGATTAGCTTAAATCAGGGTAAGAAGGTTAGATCACACTAGAAAATAGAGGAGGAATTTGAAGATGTCAAATAGGGATTTTGATTCAAGAGAGACGAATCAAGCTCGAAATGAAGAGTCATCCAATAGTTTTCTACTTGGTGCAATTATCGGAGGAGTAGTTGGTGCTGCTACTGCACTTTTTCTGGCTCCCAAATCGGGAAAAGATCTTCGGAATAGGTTTAGTAACCAAGCTGGTTCCATTATCGGTAAGACATCGACAATAAGAGATAATGTAATTAGCAAGAGTAATGAATTAGTCTCTAAAAGTTCCTCCCTGTCCCAAGGGATTGTCCTGCAATCTACTGGACTATTGGATAAGGTAAAAGGAAAAATAACAAATCAGAGCGAACAGGTAGACGAATCAGAATCAACCTATATTCCCATTCAGCCCTTAAAAGAAAAAAGTAAAGCAAAGAAATCCATCGAAATTGGAACCCTAAACAGCACTGAAATAAGAAGAAAAATTGAAGAAGCAGAAAAGGCATTAGAAGAGGAAGAAAATAAGGTTAAACTTTAAAAATTGATGAGTTGAATCAGTTTATTTGTGATAGAAACGGTGGAGTGATAAAATTACTTCACCGTTTATTTCATTTTTGGAGGAGTGTACACATGTTAGAAAAAATTGATACCGTAGAACAATTTGATGAAGTATTAAAAAAGGAGAGTAAGTTTTTTCTTTTAAAGCACAGTTTAACATGTCCAATTAGTCATGCGGCTTACAAGGAATATGAAAAGTTTGCAAATGAAAATCAGTCTGTACCTACTTATTTCCTAGCCGTTCAGGATTCCCGTCCACTATCTAATGAAGTGGCAGAAAAATTCCAAATCAAACATGAATCGCCGCAAACGATCCTGTTTTCAAATGGGGAGCCATTATGGAATGCATCCCACTGGAAAATTACAAGCCGTTCCTTAACAGGTGCAGTTGGTGAAAATCAATAATTCTATTTAGGTTTTCGTTAATGGACAAGCTGATTTCCTTTTAGTATCACATAAAATACTTTAGCGCTTAAAAGCGTTTAATCATTAAAGAAAAAATTAGTGACAAATAAAAACATATCCGATATAATAAGCCTAATTATAAAAATGTAAATATTTGAGTTTACACGTTTAGCTTTTCACAAAAGAACATATATGCAATCAGAACTTTTTCAAAAGGTGATCTGTTTAGCAAAAGAAAAGGCGGGGACGAAGGATGGGCAAAAAAATCGAATTAGAACAATTGAGGGCACGGGTTGATGAGCTAAACTTAGAATTGTTAAGGTTAATTAATGAGAGAGCACAGCTTGTTTCAGATATTGGCCGGGTGAAAGAAAACCAAGGTGTATACCGTTACGACCCAGTGCGTGAAAGAAAGATGCTAGATAAAATAAAAGAGCATAATGATGGTCCTTTTGAAAATTCGACGATTGATCATATTTTTAAAGAGATTTTTAAAGCAGGTCTTGACCTCCAACAGGATGACCATAGTAAGGCGTTGCTTGTCTCTAGAAAAAGACAGCCTGAAGATACCATTGTTCCATTAAAAGGTGAAAATATTGGCGATGGAAAGCCACACTTCGTATTCGGTCCGTGTGCAGTTGAATCCTATGAACAAGTGGCAACTGTGGCGAAATCCATGCAAGAAAAAGGCTTAAAGCTTCTTCGTGGCGGAGCTTATAAACCAAGAACTTCTCCTTACGATTTCCAAGGGTTGGGGGTAGAAGGCTTAAAAATCCTAAAACGTGTAGCTAAAGAATTCGATATGGCAGTAATCAGTGAAATTGTCAACCCTGTTGATATTGAAATGGCGATTGATTATATCGATGTCATTCAAATTGGGGCACGTAATATGCAGAACTTTGAATTGTTAAAAGCGGCAGGTTCTGTAAATAAACCTGTATTGTTAAAAAGAGGGATTGCGGCAACAATTGAAGAATTTATTAATGCAGCCGAGTACATTGCATCACAGGGGAATAGCCAAATCATTCTTTGTGAACGAGGCATAAGAACTTACGAACGCGCCACAAGAAACACTCTTGATATTTCAGCGGTACCAATTTTAAAGCAAGAAACACATTTACCTGTCATGGTTGACGTAACACATTCTACTGGTAGAAGAGACCTGTTATTACCATGTGCGAAAGCTGCTATTGCAATTGGTGCAGATGGTGTGATGGCTGAGGTACATCCAGATCCAGCTGTAGCGCTTTCCGATCAAAAGCAGCAAATGGACCTTAATCAGTTTGATAAATTTTATAACGAACTGCTTGCATCCAATTATGTTCGGATTTAATTGGAAGTAAAGATGATTTAAACCTTCTGCTTTTCATTGCAGGAGGTTTTTTTAATAATATTTAGTAATTATGCAAAAAATGTTGACAAATGTAATTGCGGCTTTTCCCTTCTTATCGTATGATTAAATACATATTAAAGATTGTTTACGTTCTCACAAACAAAAACAAAAAACAAATGATTAAGTTTATACAACCTGTTGTAAAATAATGAAAACGATGATCGTTCTAGGAGAGTGTATTTTAGGTGAATATTACAATTTATGATGTCGCAAGAGAAGCAAATGTTTCGATGGCTACGGTTTCCCGTGTAGTAAACGGAAATCCGAATGTTAAACCAGTAACAAGGAAAAAAGTGTTAGAAGTAATTGAAAGACTAGGATATCGTCCTAATGCTGTGGCAAGAGGATTGGCTAGTAAAAAAACAACAACTGTCGGGGTCATAATTCCTGATATCTCAAATATCTTTTTTGCAGAATTAGCTCGCGGGATTGAAGATATTGCAACGATGTATAAGTACAACATCATTTTAAGTAATTCAGACCAAAACAAAGATAAGGAATTACATTTGCTCAATACAATGCTTGGCAAACAAGTGGACGGGCTAGTATTCATGGGTGGCAATATTACTGCAGACCATGTCGAAGAATTTGAAAAATCACCTGTACCGATTGTGCTTGCGGGTTCGATTGAAGAATCGAACACGATCCCTTCCGTGAATATTGATTATGAGGAAGCAGTATATGATTCCATCAAGGAATTTATCGAAAAAGGTCATAAGAATATTGCCTTTGTGGTGGGTCCACTTCATGAACCTAAGAATACAATCAAGAAATTGAGAGGGTATCAAAGGGCATTACAGGAATCTGGTATTGCTTATAATGAAGAACTTATTGTGGAAGGAGATTATACTTACGACTCTGGGATTGAAGCAATCGAAAGACTTCTGGAAGTCTCTGCTAGACCTACGGCGATCTTGGTTGGATCTGATGAAATGGCTCTTGGAGTTGTCCACGGTGCAGAGGACAAAGGATATAAAATCCCAGAGGATTTTGAGGTAATCACATCTGATAATACAAGGTTGTCACTAATGGTGCGTCCGCAATTAACAACCATTGTTCAGCCGTTATACGATATTGGTGCGGTTGCGATGCGTCTATTAACCAAATTGATGAACAAAGAAAAGGTGTCAGACCAAATTGTGGTTCTTCCACACCGGATTGAACACCGTCGATCAACAAAATAATTGGTAAGATGGGTTGACCAAATTAGGTCAACCCATCTTTTTATATGGATTCACTTTTTTGCTGGCTTCGAATCGGGTAGAGTGCTTTTTCAAGAGTTAATAAATTCTTTTCGGTAATCTCTGCTTTTCTTGGGATGGGGGTATATAAATTTTCTGTATCGTCCCATTCCTTTGGTAATCCTACAGGGGATTCTTTTTGCCAAGCATCTAGCCATTCCTGTGGTAAGCTGCCATAACAGTTTGAGTTTTCAGTCATCTCAAGCCAAATGAGAGCCCACGCTCTCGGCACCACCCGCCAGATATCATAACCGCCGCCGCCAACAGCAATCCATTTACCATTACAATATTGATGGGCGATTTCATGGGCTAGTCTAGGTATTTCACGATAGGTTTTCATGGTTGAAGAAAGATGTGTTAGTGGGTCCAAATAATGAGAATCTGCACCGTTTTGGGTAAGAATCACATCGGGTCTAAAAAAATCAGCTACTTCTCTAAGTGCATGTGTATAGGCGTAAAGCCAAGATTCATCTTCGGTAAAAGCATCAACGGGTATGTTAAATGAATAACCATAGCCCATGCCTTGTCCCCGTTCGTTCACATTGCCTGTGCCAGGGAATAGATATCTTCCTGTCTCATGAATGGACAGTGTGCATACCTTTGGATCATCGTAGAAGGACCATTGAACCCCGTCTCCATGATGAGCATCTGTGTCCACGTATAAAACACGAGCATTATATTTTTCCTGTAAATATTTTATGGCGACTGAACTATCATTATATACGCAAAATCCTGACGCTTTTCCCCTGAATCCGTGATGTAATCCACCGCCTAAATGGAGAGCATGCTGGGCCTTTCCCGTCATAACTTGATCGACAGCTGTTAGTGTCCCCCCAACAAGCAGGGCGCTCGCTTCATGCATGTTAGGGAATATAGGGGTATCTTCTGTACCGAGACCATAGTTTTCTGCTATATCTTGAGACAATTGACCATTGCCTGCCTTTTTGACTGCTTCTATGTAACTCCGATCGTGAATTAAGGCTAACTCTTCATCAGAGGCTATTCTTGGCGGGATGACATTTTCTAAATGAAGCGCATTCAACTTTTCTAATAAGTCCACTGTTAATTTAAGCCGGAATTGGTCAAAAGGATGGTGATTGCTGAATTTATATTTCAGCAGCTCATCTGAAAAAACGAAGGAACACTTATCACTCATATTGAAATCCCCGGAAGATTAGGCCAAAGCACATGAAAACCTGCCTGTTTGAGGTCTTGAATCAACACAGTGGGATTCATTGTCTGTAATCTAATCACAAGTATTTTGTACTGATCATCCAGCCTATCAGGATAAACGAGGACACTCAGAATATTTGCTTTCCGATTCTTAATCACAGTGGTTATTTCACTAAGTTTACCGGCAAGATTCGGGACTTTTATCTCAATTTGAGAACCTGGCTGATGGGCACCTGTTAATTCCACCATTGTCCGAAGTAAATCTGTTTCTGTCACGATTCCAACCAATTCTCGGTTATTTATGATGGGAAGACAACTGATTTTATGCTCATAAAAAAGGCCAGCTACTTCTTCAACAAAATCTAAGGGATGCCCGGTAATAACGTTTGGCTCCATAATTGCGTTAAGTGGTTTTTTCATATCTTCTGGATGCTCATTCGCATGGAAAATTGACGGTGTTGCTTCATGGATTTTTGCCACTGTGACAAGGCCGACTAAATGTTTTTCATGGTTGATAATAGGGATATGGCGTATTTTTCTTGACTCCATTAATTGAATGGCATCCGCAATTGTATCTGTCGGAAGAAGTGTGGCGACATCTGTTTTCATGATTTGTTCTATTATCATTGGACATCCTCCTTAGCTTAATCATTTATCATGAACAAAGATTAAGTTAGTACATAAACCGGTTCATAAATCTGAGGCGGTCAAATTTTTGGATGGTTTCTCGATCGAGTCTTTTCCCCATCCGAGCCATGAGACAGTTGGCTGGGTGTGAGCAAATTTCAGGATCATCGGTTGCATACCATTCAAGACCACCCGCATTCATCATCTTTTCCATGATCTTTCGGTACTCCCACACATTCAGATTGGTACCTTTTAAATCCCAGTGCCAATAGTACTCAGTCGTGATGATGAGGTAATCTTCCATCGCATCATCCATCATGCCGACAATAAGAAGATTTTTACCAACAGAACAGCCTCTATATTTTGGAATGACTTCGATTGCACCTAATTCGATTAAATTTTCAATTTTGCCCTCTGACCATCGTTCAAGCGGATCAGGGTATAGAAAGGTTACATAACCCACAATGGTATTTAGATGTCTGGCAATAATAATTCTGCCTTCTGGAAGGTTTGCTATTCCAATTAAGGCCTGATGCTGCTGCCTGGGCTGGCGGAAGGCAATAAGGTCTTCATGGAAATCGAAGCTTGCTAGTTTATCTGCAGTAATAGGTCCTTCAACGATTATAGAACCATGAGGTGTTTTTAATTGTTTGGCATTGTATGTCTTTTTGTGTTCCATACGGTCACCTACCTTGGGAAAATCAATCCATATTAATTCTATTATACATAAAATCTATCAATGATAAGTAACTTCACAAAATTTTCTGTAAGATAAGAATAATATTTTCTAGGCATTTAGTAAGTAAAAATAAAAAATGTATATAATTTACTTTTTAAAAAATTGCGAATAGTATATATTTGTACTATAGTAATTTTAAAATAAGGTCAAAGGGGGAGATTAAATGAAAGTGGAAGCGTTACCAGTCGTACAAGGGGATCATAATCTAGTAAATTATCAAGAAAAGTATAGGGACTTTGATTGGAAGGAAACGGAAAAGGAGTTTACATGGAGCGAAACTGGTCTTGTCAACATGGCTTACGAGGCCATCGACCGTCACGCGAAAACCTTCCGGAAAAATAAAGTAGCTCTATATTATCGAGATGGATCTAGAAATGAAAAGTATACTTTTAAGGAAATGAAAGAATTATCAAACAAAGCGGGCAACGTGTTAAAAACATTCGGTGATGTCGATAAAGGCGACCGTGTCTTTATTTTTATGCCGCGCTCTCCTGAACTTTATTTTACAGTATTGGGTGCCATTAAACTTGGTGCGATTGTTGGTCCTTTATTTGAGGCATTCATGGAAGGGGCTGTCAGGGACCGTTTGCAAGACAGTGAGGCGAAAGTTTTAGTTACCACGCCTGAACTGTTGGAACGTGTACCTGTTCAAGAGCTGCCAGCACTAAAAACTATTTTCCTTATTGGCAGCAATGTAGATGAGCAAGGACCATATATTGACTTTCTGAAAAAATTTGAATCTGCAAGTAAAGAGCTTCAAATTGAATGGGTTGACAGGACCGATGGTCTCATCCTGCATTATACATCTGGGTCAACTGGGAAACCAAAAGGCGTACTGCATGTACATAATGCCATGCTTCAGCATTATCAAACAGCAAAATG
>Ga0268257_1001493_pt1 | contig 19712 bp, 28 predicted proteins | sample AgamicAtPrz_FD_200249 | JGI IMG/M metagenome (GOLD analysis project Ga0268257, IMG submission 200249) | Agave microbial communities from Guanajuato, Mexico - At.P.rz (v2) (version 3) | ecosystem: Host-associated > Plants > Phyllosphere > Phylloplane/Leaf | place: Guanajuato, Mexico | collected... | reverse complement strand
ACTTGGCTTTCGCTGTAAGGGCGCTGGTGCGCGAAGCCAAAGCCCTGATTGATTCGAGCGTTGTCGCTGTAGAGCGGGCGGAGGATCAGAGATGAGCAATCAGCCTCAAACCATCGCCCACTCTTTCGCGCTCAATGGCTTGCATGAAGTATTGGAGGCAGCTGCCCAAATCCCAGTTCACGAATCACTCGATGCCGCTATCTACCGCCTGGAGGCGATGCTTGGAGGCATTCGTGAGCTGATGCAGGAAACTGCGGTATCCAACAAAGCCACTCTTGTCTATTTCGCCGCTGAGAGCGCGTTAGCGCTGGTGATTGCTGCGCATGCTGGTGTCGCACCTTCGCGTGGAGGTGCGGTATGAGCGAGCAGCCCATGATAGCTGAGGACGTAACGCCCCTGATCGACTGTGCAAGGGAGCAATTGAACTGGTTGCGATCAGTTTTACACGTACTTGAGGAGCGGCTCAGGACCCAGGGTGACAAGCACGGAGCGCTGGTGGCGAACCTGGCCATTCACAACGCGGACGACTGGCATAACTACCTTGGCGGTCAGCACGAGAACCTGACGAAACGCATCGAGGCTGCGCTTGGCGCGCCACAAAAAATGATCTCGGAAAATTGTGGTGCTGCCGATTCAATCCGCTTGCCTTTGGATGAGTTTGCCCGCGGCCGGCAGGATGCCGCCGCGAAAGATTTGGGAGTTCGGCAGGCGGCGATCAGTAAGGCCCTTCGTGTAGGGCGAACTATTTTCGTTACACGGCATGCTGATGGCTCTTGCAGCGCCTTCGAAGAGAGGCCGTTTCCATCTCAGCGCGTTGGAGGTGCGGCATGAACTTGAGCCCCTTCAACTTTCAAGGCGTGCAGGTGCGTGTGGTGACCGACGAAAGCGGAGATCCGTGGTTTGTCGCAAAAGACGTATGCAGCCTCCTGCGTTACGCCAATCCGAGCGATGCCATCGGTCGTCACTGCAAGGGGGTCGTGAAACGCTACCCCCTCCAAACTGGTGGTGGGATGCAGGAGGTTCGGCTTCTTTCTGAAGGCGACACCTTGCGCCTCATCATCAACAGCACAATGCCCGTGGCACAGCAGTTCGAGTCCTGGGTGTTCGACGAAGTGTTGCCCGCCATCCGCCGCACAGGTGCGTACCAGCGGCCCATGACCCAGGCCGAGCTCATCGCCGCCAGTGCAAACCAACTGGTGGTTATCGAGCGCAAGCAGGCAGAACAGGAGCAGGCGCTGGCGCAGGTGGAAGACCGCACCAGCAGGCTGGAGCAGGTCCGCTACCTCGATACGGTGCCCAGCGGCTTCGAGACCATCACCACGATCCGCGACCGCATCAACCACCGTCACGGCCTACCTGCGTGGGTGGTCAATGCGGTGATGCGCGAGGTGTCCGGCGCGCCGCTGCCATTCGCCATGGTGCGCAGTCGGCACGCAGGCGAGGGCGGGCAGCCCTTCGCCATTTGGCCCAAGGCAGCAATCACACGCCGATTCGACCAGTTCGTTGCGCAATGTACTTACGTCACGGCGGAGCGCGCCACTCATCCTGAGATTCCGCGGGACCGTTTCAAGATCAAGCCGAGGGCCGTGCGATGACCGACAGCGCCATCCCGTTTTTCAGTCCTCGCCTGACTAACTCGGTTGTGATCAACGAGGCGTATTGCGAGCCGCTGATAGAGACCCACCTCGCAACAGCAGCTTCAGTGGGGACCAGGGTAAGCCGTCTTTGTGAACGTGATCGCCGGCTGATTTACGAGGCCGCAAAGCGCCGACGCGCCGACCTGGAAGACCAGGGCATCGTCCTGGCTGAACCCTACGACCTGTTTGTTCAGCGGATCACCGCTGTGTTGGAGATTTAAGCCTGTGAGCATGGAATTAATGGTCAAGGCCATGAACACCCCGGTCGGCAACCCGCTGCGTAAGCTGGTGCTGATCAAGCTGGCGGACAATGCGAGCGACCAGGGCGAATGCTGGCCTTCCTACCAGCATATCGCTGACCAATGCGAGGTTTCGCGGTCGACCGTGAAAGTACATATTCGCGAGCTGGAGAAGGCCGGACTGTTGCGCCGTGAGTTCCGTCGTAGCGGCGAGCTGAACCAGTCGAACGTCTTTCACTTGAACCTGTCAGGTGGGGCAGCTCCCGCCCCAGGGGGTGGGGCGGCAGAAACCCCACCCCGGGCGCCAGATAACCCACCTGGGGCGACAGAAGCCCGAGGGGGTAGGGCGGCAGCTGCCCCCAGAACCAGTCACTCTTTTGAACCAGTCAAGGAACCTATACCTGTGTGCATTTCCGATGCCGCTGGGTTCGATCAATTCTGGAAGCTGTACCCGAAAAAGAGGAGTCGCAAAGAGGCGCTGAAGGCGTGGAACAAACTCAACCCGACTGTCGACCTGCAGACCGTCCTACTCGCCGCGCTCGCCAAGCACTGCGTCTCGCGAGACTGGACCAAGGACGGCGGCCAATACATCCCGCTGGCCTCGACCTGGCTCAACGGCGAGCGCTGGCACGACGTTGTTCAACCCGCCGGCCACGCCGCGCACTCGGGGTCATTCAACGACCTGCCGCAACACACCCCCGACATGTACCTGGAGAGCGCCGATGGCCGTGCAAATTTCTGATCTGTTCCACCGCGCCCCGGCCAAACGCGCGTTCACCGGCCAGTGCCCCGTCCATGGCGAGGTCGACATGAGCGAGGTCGAGCAGCTGGATGGTTCGATGCTGGTGCGCGGCTGCAAACGCTGCCATTGGGAGGCGCTGCACCTGGCTGCGCGTGATTCCGAGACCTACGCGCTGGCCCAGCGTCAGGCCCGCGCTGAGCGCACCACTGCGGCGCTGATCGGGGCAGGCATCACGCCGCGCTTCGCTGACGCGACGTTCGACGGCTATGTCGCCGAGACGGAGCAGCAGCGCAAAGCCCTGAGCAAGTGCCGCGACTACGCCGAGCAGTTTCCGGTGCACTTCCGCGCCGGCCGCTCGCTGCTGCTGACCGGCAACGTCGGCTGCGGCAAAACTCACCTGGCCAGCGCGATTGTGCGCACCGTTGTGGCCGACCAGTGCCGGGCGCTGATCATCCCGGCCAGCGATGTCATCAGCCTCGCCCGCGCCTCGATGGTCCCCGGGGCGGGTTACACCGACCGGGATGTGGTGCTGCACCTGGCCGGCCTGGACCTGCTGGTGATTGACGAGGTTGGCTGTCAGAAGGGCAGCGAGTACGAGCTGGCGCTGCTGCACGCCATCATCGACCGCCGCTATCAGGCGGTTCTGCCCACGGTGCTGATCAGCAACCTGGGCGTCGACGGGCTGAAAGCCTACATCGGTGACCGCGCCTTGGACCGCCTGCGCCAGAACGGCGGTATGGCCGTTGGCTTCACTTGGTCCTCGATGAGGGCGGTGGCATGAGGGCGTTGTTCAGCGACGAAGCCGAACATGGCGTGCTCGGCGCGGTGCTGCAGGCCGGCCTGCAGCAGGACACTGGCCTGGTCGAGGACATCCTCGGCCAGGTGCGGGCCAGCGATTTCTACCGGGACGATAACGCGGCGCTGTTCGAGGCCATGCAGGAATGCCGCGACCGCAACTTGCCGATTGATCCAGTGACCGTGGGCATGGTGCGCCGCCACCTGCCCAGCAGCGACTCGGTCATGGCCTACGCCGCCGAGCTGGCCCGCAACGTGCCCTCGGTGGCCAACTGGAAGGCCTACGCCAAGCACGTGAAGGAGTGGGGCGTGATCCGTCACATTCTCGACATTGCCGGCCAGGCCGAGACCATGGTGGAGGCGGGCGTGCCCACCGCCGAGGTGATCGCCACCGCGCAACAGGCCATGGCTGAACTGCGTGACCTGGACGGCGAGACCAAGGGTTTCAAGCGCCTGGACGCGTGGATGGGGGCAGCGGCGCAATTGGTCGATGACAAGTTGAACGGCAACGCCCCGGCCTGGCCGGGTACCGGCCTCGACACCCTGGATGAGCTGGTGCAGGGCATCCGCCCGAAAAAGGTGACGGTGATCGCCGGCCTGCCCGGCAGCGGTAAGACCACCCTGGCCCTGCAGATCGCCCAGCACAACGCCGTCAAGGCACGGCAGCCGTGGTTGGTGTTCTCCATCGAAATGCCGGGCGAAGAACTGGGCCTGCGCGCCATTGCTTCGCTGGGCGGCGTGTCCCTGCAGCGGCTGGACAACCCCGACCGGATGCAGGACGACGACTGGGCGCGGATGGTTAGCGCAGTGGCCCAGGCCCAGCAGGCGCCTTTGTTCGTGTGTGATGACCCGGTGCAGACCCCGGCCAGCATCCGCGCCACGGCGCGGCAGTGTCAGCGCGAGCACGGTCTGGCCGGGATCGTGGTCGACTACCTGACGTTGGTGCGTGGCGACCGCGCCGGCCGCAGCCGCAACGAGGAGGTGGGGCAGATCAGCAAGGCCCTGCTGCAACTGGCCAAGGAGCTGGCCATTCCGGTGATCGAGCTGGCGCAGCTGAACCGCGAATCCACCAAGCGGGTCGGCAAGAAACCGCAGTCCAGCGACCTGCGCGATTCCGGCGAGATCGAAGCCGACGCCAGCTGCATCCTGATGGTCCACCGCGATATGGACAGCGAGGAGGGCCAGAACGGTTTGACCGAGATCCTCATGACCAAGTGCCGGCACGCCCGCGTCGGCAGCTGCATCGTCCAGCAGGAGGGGCAATACGGGCGCTTCGCCGATTTCGCCGGCACGTTGCCCAGCGATGATGAGATCGAGGCGGGGCGGGGCAGCTATGCCCAGCGCTACAAGGGAGGGGTCCATGAGCGCTTCTAAAACCCTGACCGTCACCCTCAGCGATGCCGAGATCCGCCGGCACGCCGCCGGGGATGCAAGTCAATTGCGCGATACCCGCCACCGCGAACTGCGCTTTCGCTACTCGACCACCGACCGTTCCCGGGGCGCTTGGCATGTGGTGTTTCGCCAGCGCTGGGGCAAGGCCGGGGATTACCCGGGGATCAACACCAAGACCATGCTGGCGACGCTGCCGGCGATCCTGGCGCGCCGGGCGGCCGATGCCAGCGCCAAGTCCACCACCACCAGTTGGACAACCGTGGGCGAGGTGCTGGTGTGGTACCGCGACCGGATGAACCGGGACCGGGGGCTGTCCGCCAAGCGCAAGGCCAGCGTCCGGTCGGCCCTGGACCGTCACCTGCTGCCGCGCCTGGGGGAGCAGCGCCTGGACGCGGTCAGCAAGCTACTGATCGACCAGCAGCTGATGTGGCCGCTGCAGGAGCGTTACGCCCTGTCCTTCGTGCGTTCGGTCTATGGAGTGCTCGCGGTGGCGTTCCGTCAGGCCCTGCGCCTGGAGCTGCTGGCGGCCAACCCGCTGGCGGCGCTGAAGTTCACCGACTTCGTGCGGACGCGGATCCGGCCCAAGCCGGCGCGGCTGCGCGGGGACGATGTGCCGAGCCTGCTGGGGCGGTTGGCTGAACGTTTCGAGGTCGAGCCAGCGGGCAGCATGCTGGCGTTGATGATGCTCTGCCACGGCTCGCGCCTGGGGGAGACCCGGCTGGCGCGCTGGCGTCATCTCAACCTCGACGCGGGGCGCTGGTTCATTCCGGCGGGCGACACCAAGACCAAGGCTGAGCACACGCTGCCGCTGACCGCCCAGGCTTGTGCGCTGCTGCGCCGCTACCAGCGCCTGCAGACGGCCCAGGGCTACACGGGGCCGCTGCTGTTTCCCGGCAGCCACGGTGCACCGCTGAGCCCGAGCAAGGCCAGCACCCTGTTCACCGACCTGGCCCAGGGCGCATGGTCGAGCCACGACCTCAGGAAGGTAGCCCGCACGGCGTGGACCGACCTCGGTGTGGATTACATGGTCGGTGAGCTGCTGCTCAACCACGCCATGAAGGACCTGGACGCCACCTACATCCACACCACCGCCGAGGCGCTGAAACGCCGCGCCCTGGAGGCCTGGCATCAGCAGCTCGACCAGCAGGGTTTCGCCGCGCTGCACACCGAGACATAGCCGAGACAGAAAACCCCGCTACCGCCCGTTGACGCCAGTGCTGACGCGGGCTGTGGCGGTGTTCAGGATCCATCCCAAGGGAGGATACACGCTAATGGTTTGACGCTTGGCGCACCTTTTTTCACAGATCAGGTCAGGGTAAACGCGCTCTTAGACCAGTCAGGTTTACCGATAGTCGCTGCCCGCGATGGCTTTCAGAAAGGCTTGGTCGGCTAGCAGCCTTAGGTCACGCCATTCCGTCCAGTCAATGAGATGCAACCTGTCCATTTCGTCCGCTTGGCGCAACAGCTCGTCGTGATAGCTGCTCGGGCAGTCCCGTCGAAGCGCCACATTATCGAAGACCAAAAACCAACGTTCCATCGCTTCGAGCGTCCGATGTTGCACCATCAGGTGTTCACAGAGCGCATTCATGGTTGTTTTCCCGCTCTCTTTGGCTGTCGAGCACAAAGGCAGCGTGAAGGTTCATTCGCTGTGTTGGGTTTCAGGAGCGTTCGTGTGGTCTGAGAGCGCTTCGCAGAAAGATGAGACCGTCTGTCTTTTTCGTTGACCGTGAAGCCATGGGGACTTTCGAACAGGTACCTATCACCGCAAGCGAGGAATTGACTCATGGCATCCGTAAACGACAATCTGCTGGATTGGCTCCGAGACGCCCATGCGATGGAGCAGCAGGCAGAAAGCATGCTCAAAGGGCAGGCTGAGCGCCTGGAACACTATCCTGAGCTAAAGGGACGCATCATCAAGCATATCGAGGAGACTCAAGGCCAACAGCGCCTGCTGGTGGAGTGCATCGAACGTCTAGGCGGCAGCACATCCACGTTCAAGGATCTTGCCGGTAAGTTGATGGCGTTTGGGCAAGCGGTGGGCGGTATGACGATGAGTGACGAAGTGGTCAAAGGCGCGATGGCAGGCTATGTCTTCGAAAATATGGAAATAGCGTCCTACACGGTCTTGATCGAAGCCGCTGAGGCTGCAGGAGATAGCGCCACGGCACAGGCATGTCGGTCGATCCTCAAAGAGGAGGTGGCCATGGCCGAATGGTTGAAGGAGCATTTGCCGGAAGTGACTCGCGCATTCTTGGCACGCTCTGCCGACCCCGATGCAGAGGCCAAGCGCTAGAAATGCACCCGCGCCGGATTTTGCCGGCGCGGGCATTCCTTACTCTTTACCGTTGTTCACCTTGCCCAGTTCCGCCCCGGTCAGTGGTTGCGCACTGGGGTTGGACTGGGTGCGAAGCTTCATTGCTTCCAACACATCGGCACTTTGCTCGTTGAGTTGAACGCTAGCCGAGCCATCGCCGCCGTCCACGGCCGGCTGAGGGTCATCGACGTATACCCAGTCTTGACCTTCGTTCCACGCGCCGCGCATCTCTCCGCCTTGGGACAGGTTAAAGTAGGTCCGGTTGAGCTCGGGGTCTCCCGGCAATTTGCCTTGAGGGAAGTTTGGCTGGATAGCATGCAGCGCTTTTTCGAAGGACATCTGGTGAGCGATCTCACGGCTCATCAGGAAACCCAAGGCGTCTTTGATACCTGGGTCGTCGGTGACGTTTATCAGTCGCTCGTAGACGATCTTGGCGCGCGCCTCTGCGGCGATGTTTGAGCGTAGATCGGCAGTGGGCTCGCCTATGGTATCGATGTAGGCAGCGCTCCAGGGAACACCGGCGGAGTTGACCAGCGGCGCTCCGCCACCGTACAGCAAGCTGGTGATATGGGAATCGTTTCCCGCGCCTGTCAGGGAGCGGTACAAGTCGCCCTCAGCCTCGACACCCTCGGCCATCCGGCCTTTAGCCCCCTTGTTGAGCATGACCACGATCGAGCCTATGATCTCCAGATGGCTGAGTTCCTCGGTGGCTATGTCATACAGCATATCCTTGCGCCCGGGATCATCTTCGCTGACTGCCTGGGTGAAATAGCGCATGGCAGCTGCCAGTTCTCCCTGAGGCCCACCGAATTGTTCCAACAATAAGTTGGCCAGGCCAGGATTGGGTTGAGCCACTCGCACGGTGTACTGTAGTCGCTTGTTGTGCATGAACATATCAAGTCCCTCATCAGTGGGAGGGGGCAGCAAGCCGCCCCCCTGGTTATTCACCTATGTTCAGCGGTTGTCCTCGCTTTTACGGCCGCCACCGTGACTGTGCTGTCCGCCGACCCGGCCGGCTTCCGACGCTTTCTCTCGGTCGTTGGCGAAGTTGCCCCCCGAGGCTTGGCCACCTTTTTGACCTGCCTCGGAGGCGCGCTCAGGATCGTTCTTGAAATTGCCACCGGAGACTTGACCTCCCTTTTGGCCTGCTTCCGAGGCACGCTCCGGGTCGTTTTTGAAGTTTCCCCCAGACATTTGGCCGCCTTTGTGGCCGGCCTCAGACGCTTTCTCGCGATCGTTCGCGAAATTCCCCGGGTTGGTATTGGCGCTGCCACCTTGGTTTCCACGGTTTTCTTTATTGTCAGCCATGATCTTTACCTCATTTCAGCCACACAGGACATTCTGTGTTCATAAGTGACATGAGTTAAGCGGTGGCTCTTTCATTTAAATTCCGGAGTGGAGACAAAAGGCGCTAAGTATGTGGCTGCCTAAGTTTCGGACTCTAAATAAAAAATCGCCTATATCCTTGCACCCTTTTATTGTGGGTGCTCTATTTCTCTCTCTCATCTGTTTCTGGAAGCTCGATATGGAGCGTCGCCCAGGCACAGTGCCCAGCGAGGCGGCGTTTCGATTCAAGATGCCATTTGTGATGATGCGTGCTAAGCCCCATGCTTTTAATTGTTGTTCGAAATAACCTGTTGTCCTGTGACCATTCATCTGCTTTTGATAAATAATCTGAGAGAACGCTTTAACGTGAGGTCCTAAATAATGAGGGTTGGGAAAGCCTCATGGGTGTCAGATTCGGCCCGCAGCAATGCGGGCTTTTTTTCGTTATGACATTTTGATAGATGATTAGGTCTCCATGCCCTCGAAAGACGCCTCGCCCCAGTGCAATCATCCGTGCATTCGAAAAGCCTACTATCTTGGGCTTCCCGGCGAGGGGTACGTTTGTGTTGCTTGCTATGAATATCGGGAGCAGGAAGAGTGGGAGGATTTCGTGAGTCGATCTGAGCCTGGGGGGCTCCGGGACGATGTGCCATTGATCAGGGTGACTATGGGAGACCGTGCGGAGGCTACTCAAAGCCGCGCCTCGCGCCCTCGCTCTGGACGAAGAATAAGGCCAATGCGCGGATGAAAAACTGCCATAAACAAGCCGGAACGACATTCACATCATGCATTTGAGCTCTTCCTTCGGAGATATTTGCATGCTGTTGTCGTCGACTGCACAGGAAAAATGGGTTTGAAGAGTCGCCGATCCTGACGCGACTGCGCTCTGAAAGTCCTTGAAAATCATGGATTTAGGGGGGGTGGCCCAAATCTCTAGAGCTTTTGCTTGTCTCCACCGATCGCCCAGCCGTTTTTACACACCCGCGAAATTAAAAAAAATCGCATTTCACAAACGTTAGGCTCTAGCCACGCCATCCATCGTGAATGGGCGCGTCAGATTTCCGTAGCGCGGTGCAACCTGCTGGCAGACGGGTGCTCTGTGACGCCACGCTTTTTACGAGCGCTCTTCACATCACGGTAGTCGGGTCGTGGTCCTTATTCATGGGGGAGCTTTCGACCCATAGCGGTCAACCGGTGTTGTACTTGGGATGGTTCAAAATGCGGCAATCACCATATGCCTTCGTCTTGCAAGGCAGTCTCTATTTAGGTTGCTGGACGTGAAGCAGCTCATTCATTGTGCGACTGAGATTATCCAGCGTGCAGGGTTTTCTGATGAAACGGGCATTCGCTGGGAGGAAACCAGGAGCCGGGACCGTATGGCCGGAAACTATGATGACCGGGAGCAGTGGATAGCCCGCCCAGATGGCTTTGGCCAGGTCGATCCCATTCATCTGGCCGGGCATTCGCACATCGGTGATCACCAAGGCAAGCCGGTGGTGGCCTTGAAGTTCTTGCAAAGCGTCATCCGCATTGGCGCACTCAATGACCTCATGCCCAAGGTGAGCCACCGCTTCTGTCATCAACCATCTGAGGATGTCGTCATCCTCAACTACCAATATCCTGCCTCGCATACCGATTACCCCGCATTTCCTCGTTAGTCAGTGCTTATAACAAGGCGTTTCCAGAGGCTGACAAAAGGTAGGGAACCCGTTGTTATACAGTTTGGGCTTGATGGACTAGGCTGGTTGAGCGCCTGTTTGGAAGCACAGTTGAGGAGCGTAATGAGACTGTACGATTTCATCGAAAGCAGCATGGAGGAAATTCTCCAGGCTTGGGAGAACTTCGCTCGCTCGGTCAAAACGGAGCAGCCGAAACAGGACGCCGCGGGTTTGAGGAATCACGGTGAAAGGATTCTGCGCACCGTTGCCGCGGATATGCGCACGTCTCAATCCGCACATCAACAGTCCGAAAAAGCCCAGGGCCGAGGCCCGCAAGTGTCTAGTGAGACTGCCGCCCAGACCCATGCAATGACCCGTCTGATCGCGGGCTTCTCGATGGATCAGATGGTTTCGGAGTACCGTGCATTGCGCTCCAGTGTGCTGTCGCTGTGGCTTGCTCAGGAAGGGGCCAACGAGAAGGATCATGTCCAGGACATGGTTCGGTTCAACGAGGCAATCGACCAGGCTCTGGTCGAGTCGGTTTCCGCCTACGGTACAGCTGTTGAGTCAACACGCAAAATGGTTCTCGCGGTGCTCGGCCATGATCTACGTTCCCCCTTGGGAGCAATGCTGATGGCCGGCGATCTGTTGTTGCATCAGGACAGGCTGGATGAAAAAGGCAGAGTGTTGGCAGCCCAGGTTTGTGCCAGCGCACGTCGCGCCACTGGTATTGTCAACGATCTGCTCGACCTGGCGCGTTGCAACCTTGGAACGGGTATTCCCGTGTACCCGGAACAGCTTGAGCTGAATTCCCTCTGTCGCGCGGTAATCGAAGAATTGCAAGTGGCGTACCCCGCGGCAACCATAATCCTCAAGGAAAAAGGGCAGGTGGCGGGGCAATTCGACTCGGCGCGCATGGCTCAGGTTTTCTCCAATCTGATCGGCAATGCCATACGTCATGGAGATACAGCTTCTCCCATCACAGTCACCATGGCGAACAAGGCTACCGGGCCAAGTGTGGCCGTTCACAACTCGGGTGAACCCATTCCAGTGGAAGCAATGCCTTATCTCTTTAACCCGGAGGGACGTTATTCAAGCTACGCCTCTGGTGAAAGGGGGTCAGCTGCAGGGCTCGGGCTTGGGCTGTTTATCGCCTCGGAGATCGTCGCAGGTCATGGAGGACGAGTTGAGGTCGAATCGACGATTGAAGGGGGAACGACGTTTGAAGTGGTACTGCCTGTATCTCCTTTGAGCTCGCATTGAGGGCCTAGTGTGGTCTTTTGTGAAGCACCACACTAGGAACCGCGTTCAAGTCTGCCTGTTAGCGTGCTCTGTACTAACGTCATCGAGCTGCGAGCACTCTCGATTACCAGTAACAAGACAGGCGTAACGATTGGTCGCTTCGAAGATCAAGGCGCTCCTCTCCTCTTCATTTATCAGGCCGCCTCGTTGATAGTTGTCGGCCAGCCGCACCAGCTCCTCATACTGGTCCGCCGCAGCCATCCGAATCTCCGGGGTGTCTAGTACATGGCGCCAGGCCGTCAGCGCCTCATTCTTCTTATCTATATTCATGACCCTTTCCACGGGAGGTTTTCACGGTAGAGGCAGAGGCGAGGCGCTTTGTTCAACCAGATGACGCTCTGCATGACAAGAAACTGGTCAGCGCTCAATCGAGCCGCAAGGAGCCGTCGTTATCGTGGCTATTCTGCTGCCTATTCGTTAAGCGTCCGCTTTTGGGGCGGAAGCAGCACTCAAGCAGTTGCGCATTCGGCCCATCGCACTTACTTCAGATGGGCGGCTGGGGGGGGCAAACGGACGGATCGCTAGGCATTGACTATGTCACAGTCGCTGAAGGCTAATGGCCTCGCGTGAGCCGACCGAAAAAATGATCCGCTGCAACTGATTTGAGGGCGCTAATCTGCCAGCGTTGCCTCCAGCTACCGCCTGACTTTTCGAAGGAATTTTTCAGTTCCCTCCCACCTCAATAGCAAGTGGATTCAATGGGAGGGATTCTTGTGGCTGGACAGCAGTTGTACGTCATTGAGTACGAGGTCCACGGCGAGCGTCGGACATTCATCATTCGTCTTGAAAAGATGGACAACACCCTAGCCTGGCACTGGGCTAGCTGTGACGCAGGCATTGGCATCATTCCGAGGTTTGGTCAGCACAAGATCAAGTTGGTCAGCCGCCCTATGGCTGAGCGTTACGGTATCTCGAATGTACAGTGGCGGCCCGCGGGGCAAGGGCCCGAGTTTGTTCCGCAGCCCATTGATATCAGCAAATTCTCAGTAGCGGCCGAATGTAAATAGCTCGGCATTGTGTCCACCGAAAGTGAGCTTTGGAGAGCAAGCCATGCAACCTGAAACTGGCGGTCCGGAAGAGAAAGGGCCAAGCAACGTTCCCTTCATCAATGATCCCCTGAAGCCCGCTTCGCCGGCATTAAATGATGCTGATGAAACAGATGCTGTTGAGGCTGAACAAGACATCGAGGCTGAATGAGACGGAAATTTATCCCAGAAGGAGTACCGCCATGGATACATATCATGTGAGCCCGTCGGCCGATGGGTGGGAGTTGAGAAAGGTCAGTGCAGACCGCGCCTCGATGCGGGCAGCGACAAAACAAGAGTTGGTGAGCGCACTTCCAGCATTCTTTGAAGGCAAGAAAGCGTCGGTGAAAATTCACAAAGCCGACGGCACTATCGATGAGGAACGGACCTATCCGCGATCAGCTGATCCTCGTCGTACCAAAGGTTGAACACCATTACGGCAGCTGATCTGGGCATCGAGGTGGTGGGCGAAAACGGACTGTACCGATGGCTCGTTGCCAGTTTTCTCATGGGGAAGCGGATTCGCGCATCGATTGCAGTGCACGCCTACCAAAAGGTGGTCGATCAGCACGGCCTGGATACACCGGCTAAGCTTGCAGGCTGCCACCATTCGACCCTCGTGAGGATCCTCGGCGAAGCCGGTTACGCTCGGTATGACCTATCTACGGCGCGGCGGCTAAAGGCGCTGGCCGGGGCGTTGAACACGCAATTAGGCCATCAGCTACGAGATCTGCATGAGCGTACTCAAGATCTCGAAGGGTTTACGCGCTGGCTACTCAATTTTGAGGGTGTGGGCCCTAAGACAATTGAGATCTTTATGCGAGAGGCCTCTACTGAGCTGAACTACCTTTGCCAAGGATCGTGAATCAACTGGCGCTTCGCCGCCATCGACTCGTCAATCAATGAGTGGAACACTCCAATATCCACATGGATTGGAATGGACCGATGAAGCTCAACACAGAAGGATTGTCGCTCTCAGGGAAAAAGGTTGTTGTGGTGGAGGATGACGGAACGCTCCGCACTGTGCTTGTAGATATCTTGCAGGAACTCGGTGCCGACTGCGATGCCTTTACCACTGCTGAAGATGCCCTGATTCATCTGATGGGCATAAATGGCGAGTGCTCGTTTATCGTCGCCGATCACGGCGTGCCAGGCGGCATAAAAGGTATGGAATTTATCTCTATGGTCCATGAAAAATGGCCTGGATTACCTGCCATTCTTACCTCCGGATATCAGCTTGATGCTTCGGGGGTAACTCCGCCGGTCAGTTATCTCTTTAAGCCCTGGTCCCTTGAGGAGCTTACGGGCGCAATCAGAAGCTCTCTCAAGGTTTGATATCTGGTGCAGCCGTGGTTACGCCGTAAACGACCCAAATCGCACTTAGCGCTGGTGGTTGTTGCGAGAGGAATTGCCAGGCTGTGGATCAAGGGGTTTACCCGGGTCGCTTTCGCATTTGCTGCCCAAGGCTCGGTATTCTCTCCTCAGAGCGTGGAGCTGGCGGTTGTCCAGATCCTCGAGATCCAAAACCGATTGCGCGGCTGATTTTGTGGCCCGTATCAGCTCATCTAGCTTCAGGTGGATGATGTCGTTGTCACGGTTCTGGGTGTTCTGGATCAGGAACACCATGAGAAATGTGATGATGGTCGTCGAGGTGTTGATAATGAGCTGCCACGTATCGTTGTAGTGAAACCATGGCCCTGAAAGCCCCCACATACCGATCAAAAAGACGGCGATCAAAAATGTGCTTGGCTTGCCGGCGTGATTGGCGAGCCATTGGCAGAACTTTGCGAATTTCATGATGCTTCTCTCCTGGGCCTTTCTGTTCTGACCGCAGTAAAGGCTTGAAATCTTTTTTACATTTGGCGAGCCGATGGGGACTGAAGGCCCGGCGGAACGTCCCCGCGCCACCATCAGTCGAAAGCTCATCGAGAACTTTTCAAGGCAGTTGCTCAGATGACCTTTATCGTCTGGTTCGCCATGCTCGGGACTGTCCTGCTTCTGCTTGCGCTCTCATCTTCGTACCTGCGCTGGATGCCTGTGACGACCTCTTTGGTCTGCTTGGGGCTGGGTATGGCGCTCAGTTCTCCTGGGCTGGGGTTTCTTCATCTGGAGGTCGCCGAAGCGAGTGGTTGGCTAGAGCACCTGACCGAAGTAGCGGTATTGTTCTCACTGTTTTTCAGCGGACTGAAACTCCGGTTGCCTTTGCGCAGCCGGGCATGGCGGACTGCGTTACTTCTGGCAGGTCCGGTCATGGTGTTGTCTATCGCAGGCGTCTCTCTGACCCTGCATTACTTGCTTGACCTGAGTTGGGGCGCTGCGGTGTTGATCGGGGCAATCCTTGCACCGACGGACCCGGTCCTCGCAACGCTGGTACAGGTATCCGACGCCCAGGATGACGACCCCGTCCGATTCAGCTTGTCTGGAGAGGCTGGCCTGAATGATGGCGTTGCCTTCCCCTTTGTCATACTTGGTCTGATCCTGCAGCAGAGTGATACACAGCCCTGGCTGAGCGAATGGCTTATCAAGGACATGCTTTGGGCGGTGGCAAGCGGCGTTCTGTGCGGTTACTGGATGGGGCGCGGATTGGGAAAACTGACCCTCTACCTGCGTACGCGCAACGAAGACAGTACAGTGTCGCCCAACGATTACTTGGCCCTGGCCCTGGCCCTGGTGGCGCTGGCCTATGTCGTTGCCGATTCGCTCCAGGGGTACGGGTTTCTCGCGGTGTTTGCGGCGGGCCTTGGCCTACGCCAGGCCGAGGTTCAAACCTCCGCCGGGCCCCTCGAACCGGCTGCCGAGCACCTGGTGCAACCTGTCGTGGGCCATCAGCACCTGGCGCCGGAGCTTGCCGTCAAAGGCAATGTGAAAGAGCTCGACGAATCTCAGGTTGCTGCCGGCATCATGCTGGGCGATATGCTCGCGTTTGGTAGCTTGGTCGAGCGGGCCATGGAAGTCTTTCTGGTGACCTTGCTCGGCGTCGTCCTGTTGGAGCATTGGGATTGGCGGGCGCTCTACATTGGCGGCGCGTTGTTTATAGTCATCCGTCCCTTAAGCGTGCTCATTCTTTCTTCAGGGGGATCTTTGAAATTGCTGCAGCGGGGGCTTTTGGGGTGGCTCGGCATCCGTGGGGTCGGCAGCCTGTACTATCTGTTCTACGCGTTAAACCATGGTCTTGCGACACCTCTCGCCGGAGAGAGTACTGACCTGGTGCTGTCCGTCGTGGCATTGAGCATCCTGATGCACGGCCTAAGCGTTCAGCCGTTGATCAGTCGGTACACCGCATGGAAAGCGCGTTGCGGGTGAAAACGTTTGGGTAATCCCCTGCGACAAGCAATGGTACTTGAGCAAAAGACCTGCGCGCCCAAGTGAACGCGCAGGCCTGCGTCAGGCGGCGCGTTGTTCGCTCTTGAGGAGCTTTTTCTGCACCTCCATGGCTTGGCCCAGTTCCTCCAGCTGCTGTTTACCCAGAAGCTTCCGGGCCGTCGGGAACAATTCGCTTTCTTCTTCTTCGATATGGTGCTCCAGCAGCTCCTTCATTACCTTGACTCTACCGGCGAACTCCACGGTACCGGTTTCGGTATGCAGCAGGTCTGGCAAGACCAGCGAGTCGACCGTACGGTGTTCTTCCTTGGCTTCGTAGTACATCTTCGCTTCTTCCTTGCCGCCCGCCTGCTTGATCGCCGGATACAGGATCTCTTCTTCGAGCGCGGTGTGGATACTCACCTCTTGCTTGATACGATCAAGCAGTTCGGCACGCTTTTTCACCGCGCGCTCGGTGGTCGAGGACAGCTCCTCAAGAAGCTTCTTGACCAGTTGATGGTCCTGGATGAGCAATTCGATTGCATTCATAAGTCACCTCATCATGAGTGGCTAGAGTACGGTTGCTACTGGTGGAGTGGCGTTCAAACGACAAGGTTCCAAGCGGGCGATCAGCGCACCGCTGGGAGGCGGACGCTGCGGTTAAAAGCAGGCATGAAAAAAGCCAGGGCGAAGGTTCGCCCTGGCTTTCATTGAGGCTTAGCGGTTGTCGTCACTCTTGCGTCCACCACCGTGGCTATGCTGGCCACCTACACGGCCAGCTTCCGATGCGCGTTCACGGTCATTGGCGAAGTTCCCTCCCGAGTTCTGGCCTCCTTTGCGACCGGCTTCCGATGCTTTTTCCCGGTCGTTGGCAAAGTTGCCTGGGTTGTTCTGTGCAGTACCACCTTGGTTGCCACGGTTGTCTTGATTGTTAGCCATGATCTTTCACCTCATGTCAGCTCACACACAGGAAAGTCTGTGTTCAATTTCCGACGTCACCTGGGTGGTGTTTCGCTCAAACGAATTTCTCCAGGGCTGACGAAACGCACGAAAGGTTCATTTCTTCGACTTGTGGCGCACGAATGTACGAACGCGCTGTTGGTTACAGCAGCCGATATTGCCGCCCTAGCTACCCGACATGAACATGGGCAAGGAGCGGGGGTCTACCGGTGCGTATCTGAACCGACGAGGGATGGTTATGGAGATCTTGCCGTTACTGGAAGAATTGCTGAACGCCCGCGGCCCTGGCGGCCAGGAGGACGAGGTGCGTCAAGTTGCTCGGAGGGCGATGGTTGCCTGTTGTGATGAGCTGTCGACCGATAACGCCGGCAACCTGGTTGGCGTTGTTCGCAGCAGCAACAGAGCCCGCCCTGACGCGGCAATACGGGTCATGGCCCACCTTGACGAGATCGCGATGATCGTCAAAAAGGTAAGGAGTGACGGCACCTTGGAGGTCTTGGCGTTGGGCGGTGCGCAGCCGATCAGCTTCGGCGTCTGCCCGGTGGATATCCTCGGTGATGGGCAGGTGCTTGCAGGCGTGCTGTCATACGGCTCGATGCACAACAGCGGAAGCAGTGCCAATGGCCGTGACGTCCTTGCAGGCGCTGTGAAGTGGCAGGATGTCTACGTGGTGACACGTCAGTCCAGGCAGGTGCTGGACAAAGCGGGCGTTCGGCCGGGTACCCGCGTGGTGCTCAGCCAGCATTGGCGCAAGCCGTTCAGGGTTCACGATTGCATCGCTGCGCATTTTCTTGATGACCGCGCGCCGCTGGCGGCGGTGCTCCATTGCGCGCACCTGCTGCTGCAGCGCCGCAACGAGCTGAGCCAGGATGTGTGGTTCGTGCTGACAACGCTGGAGGAGGAATCCAATGCCGGCGCCATGTACGCAGCAGCAAGACTACCCGGCGATACCACGATCGCCGTGGAGGTCGGACCGGTCCTCGAAGAGTATGGCACCAAGCTGTCAGCCGACCCCATCATCAACACCGGTGACCAGAAGGGCTACTACAGCCGAAGTGTGGTGCAGGCCTTGATGGCTGCGACGCACAAGGCCGGATACAGGCCGCAGCCAGCGTTACTGGTCGATTTCGCATCCGATGCGAGCGCGGTACTGAGCACCGGTACCGATGCGCGAGCGGGGTGTATCGCAATTCCGACCGAAAACACTCATGGCTTCGAGATGGTCCTGGTGGAGGGAATATCCGCTTGTGCTCGCGCCCTGATGGAGTACCTGCTGCGGCCCGAAGATGAGGTCATTCCTGCGCAATGATGGAGATCTTGCCGTTTCGCTCGACGATGGCGAACTTGATCTGCTCGACACGTTCTATGCCTTGGCTGTCCCTCGCCGATTCGAGGATGTCATCTTCGGTCAACCGCGCCCGGCGCATGCGGCTATGCAGAAAGCGTCCCTGTTCCACCACCAAGGTGGCGTGGCCATCCAGCAGCCGCGCCAAGGGCTTGGAGTTGAGCTTTGCGAGCGACAGGCCCACATCCATCACGATCAACGTCGCAATCACCAGCATCGCGTTGGTGAAGGAAAAGTCCTCGCCCAATAACGCCTGCTGGGTCGCCTCGCCGATGATCAGTAGAAGGACGAAGTCAAACGTGGTCAGGTCTGCCAGCGAGCGCCGACCCGCCACACGAAACAGCAGCATCAGGGCGACATACATGCCTGCTGCGCGAAGGATGGAGTCCATGGCCCACTCCTACGGGTAGAGGAAGGTGGAAAAGCGGACGGTGCTGCTTGGCCCGGCCCTGACGACACCTTCAAGTGTCCCGACATGTTCGCTGCGCAATGTCAGGTAGAGCGTGGCAACGCCGTCTCGACTGGTGCCAAGCTGCAGCAGCAGGGCCTTTCCATGAGAAAGCGATGCCTGGGGCTCAGGTTGCAGTGTCTCTATACTTGCTTCGCGCAGCAGGCTGCCGCCCAGCAGCACCATCACGGGCTCACCGGGCGTACCGCGGACGGTGATGCGCAGGTTGTCAGTGGTGCCGCTGCGGCTGAGGCGTTGATATTCCACCTGTACGCGGCCGTCAGTGCTGATGGCCGTTGCGTCGCTGAGCGGGCCGTTGCCAAACAGGCCAAGCAATGCCAGCAGCACCATCACTACCAGGCACCACCACCCCGCACGTTCGAAGCGCCACACGCGCTGTTGCATGCGCATGTTTTCTTCTACCGGATAGTGCCTGGAAAGCAGTTCATCATCGTCCATGTTCCGGTTCCTCATGCGTGCTCGCCACGCAACCAGCGTTGATGATAGTGCGCCAGGCGCGACAAGCCGAAGCGCGCACCTTGGCGCATGACATCCGCGCGTTCGCCAAAGAAGCGCTGACTTTGGGTAAACACTGCTCCTGAATCACCAGCAAACGCCCAGGCAAAGCACAATGTGCCAGGTGGGACGCCGCCCTGCGGTGAGGGGCCGGCAACCCCGGTGGTAGCAATAGCAACGGTGGCATCGCTGTCATTCAGGGCCCCCAAAGCCATTTCCCACGCAACGGCTTCGCTGGTTAGACCATATCTTTCGATGGTCTGCGAGCTCACCCCAAGCAGGCGCTGCTTGGCGGCAGGGGAATACACCACATAGCCGCTTTCCAGGATCTCCCCGGTGCCGGGTAATTCCGCCAGCAGGGCGACCATTGCGCCGGCCGTGCAAGATTCGGCAGTGGTGAGCAGCAGCTTGTGGGCCTTGAGGTACTCCAGTGCTTCGACTACAGGGTCTACGGCCATCACACGTCACCCCTTGCATGTTTTGTGGTGGACGCATTTGCGGCAAGTTTGGTTCAGCGTGGCGGCCCGCCGGTCATGACCGAATAAAACGTCCTGAACTTTGTTCCAACGCCTGGCTTCTGCTGAGGTATGGGGTTGTAGTAACACGCAAGCGCCGCAGCCCCTCCTACAAGTGAAGAGGAGACACGATCATGACCGAGCCTGTGACGTATTTCTGGATCGCGGTCGCAGTGATCATCCTGCTAGTTGATCTCT
>Ga0268257_1001488_pt1 | contig 19771 bp, 13 predicted proteins | sample AgamicAtPrz_FD_200249 | JGI IMG/M metagenome (GOLD analysis project Ga0268257, IMG submission 200249) | Agave microbial communities from Guanajuato, Mexico - At.P.rz (v2) (version 3) | ecosystem: Host-associated > Plants > Phyllosphere > Phylloplane/Leaf | place: Guanajuato, Mexico | collected... | reverse complement strand
CCAATGGACCGTGGCCGACAGCCGCAGTGTTTATGGCATCCGCCATTGGGGCGCTGGTTATTTCGCCATCAATGAAGCCGGGCGCGTCGAAGTGCGCCCCAACGGCCCGCAAAGCGCACCGATCGACTTGTTCGAACAGGTCGACGAACTGCGCCAGAGTGGCCTGTCGCTGCCATTGCTGGTGCGCTTCCCCGACATTCTGCAGGACCGCGTGCGCCAACTGACCGGCGCCTTCGATGCCAACATCGCGCGCCTGGAATACCAGAGCCAGTACACCGCGCTGTACCCGATCAAGGTCAACCAGCAGGAGGCGGTGGTGGAAAACATCATCGCCACGCAAAACGTTTCCATCGGCCTGGAAGCCGGCTCCAAGCCCGAGCTGCTGGCGGTGCTGGCGCTGGCGCCGAAGGGCGGCACCATCGTCTGCAACGGTTACAAGGACCGCGAGTTCATCCGCCTGGCGCTGATGGGCCAGAAGCTTGGCCACAACGTGTTCATCGTCATCGAGAAAGAGTCGGAAGTGGCCCTGGTGATCGACGAGGCCGCCGAGCTCAAGGTCAAGCCACAGGTCGGCTTGCGTGTACGCCTGTCGTCGCTGGCCTCGAGCAAGTGGGCCGACACCGGTGGCGAGAAGTCCAAGTTCGGTTTGTCCGCCGCCCAGCTGATCTCGGTGGTGCAGCGCTTCCGCGATGCCGGCCTGGACCAGGGCATTCGCCTGCTGCACTTCCACATGGGTTCGCAGATCGCCAACCTGGCCGACTACCAGCACGGTTTCAAGGAAGCCATCCGTTACTACGGTGAGCTGCGTGCACTGGGCCTGCCGGTGGACCATATCGACGTCGGCGGTGGCCTGGGCGTGGACTACGACGGTACCCACTCGCGCAATGCCAGCTCGATCAACTACGACATGGACGACTATGCCGGCGTGGTGGTGGGCATGCTCAAGGAGTTCTGCGACGCGCAAGGCCTGCCGCACCCGCACATCTTCTCCGAGAGTGGCCGCTCGCTGACCGCGCACCACGCCATGCTGGTGATCCAGGTAACCGATGTCGAGAAACACAACGACGACGTGCCGACCATCGAAAACAAGGAATCCCTGCCCGAGACCGTGCAGTGGCTGGCCGACCTGCTTGGCCCGACCGACATCGAGATGGTGACCGAAACCTACTGGCGCGCAACCCATTACATGGGTGACGTGGCCGCGCAGTATGCCGATGGCAAGATCAGCCTGGCCGAGAAGGCCCTGGCCGAGCAATGCTACTTCGCCGTGTGCCGCCGCCTGCACAACTCGCTGAAGGCCCGCCAGCGCTCGCACCGCCAGGTGCTGGACGAACTCAACGACAAGCTGGCCGACAAGTACATCTGCAACTTCTCGGTGTTCCAGAGCCTGCCGGACACCTGGGCCATCGGCCAGGTACTGCCGATCATCCCGCTGCACCGCCTGGACGAAGAGCCGATGCGCCGCGCCGTGCTGCAAGACCTTACCTGCGACTCCGACGGCAAGATCAACCAGTACGTCGACGAGCAGAGCATCGAGACCAGCATGCCGGTGCATGCGGTGAAGGAGGGTGAGGACTACCTGCTGGGCGTGTTCCTGGTCGGCGCCTACCAGGAAATCCTCGGTGACATGCACAACCTGTTTGGTGACACCGACTCGGTGAACATCTACCAGAACGCCGACGGCAGCGTGTACCACGCCGGTATCGAGACCCACGACACCATCGAGGACATGCTGCGCTATGTGCACCTGTCGCCGGAGGAGTTGATGACTCACTACCGCGACAAGGTGGCCAGTGCCAGGATCACAGCGCGTGAGCGGACACAGTACCTGGATGCGTTGCGTCTGGGGTTGACCCGGTCTTCGTACCTGTCGTCGTAAATACCGGACCGCTCCTGCAAAAGCTGCATGGCTTGTTTTTGTGGGAGCGGCCTTGTGTCGCGAAATGAGGGCGAAGCCCTCACAGGCGTCACACCTGGTAAACATCCTGTGCACGCCCGTAACGTCAGAACCGCTACCTTTGAATGCAATGTTCAAAGGAGGACGACATGGAAGGTCCACACTCCCATCGTTTACGCAGCGGTCGGGTGTCCGAGCCCGGGCGCTTGTACCTGCTCACCACGACCACTCGAAACCGAATGCCCTTGTTCGAAGACTTCTGCTTTGCCAGGACCGTTATCCAACAATTGCGATTCAGCGAAGAGCGCAAGGTTTGCCGATCGCTGGCATGGGTGTTGATGCCGGATCACCTTCACTGGCTTGTCGAACTTGGGGCGTCGAGCTTGGCTGCGCTGATGTGCGAGTTCAAGTCCAGAAGCAGTTGTGCTTTGTACCAGGCGGGTGCTGAAAGGCGGCATATTTGGCAGGCCAGCTTTCATGATCGGGCTTTGCGTCGCGAGGAGGATGTAAGGGCGGTGGCGCGTTATATCATCGCCAACCCCGTTCGGGCTGGTCTGGTGCGGCGGGCTGGCGATTATCCACATTGGGATTGTGTGTGGCTGTGAGCCCGCAGGTGAGGGCTTCGCCCTCATTTCGCGACACAAGGCCGCTCCCACAGATGATCGCCGGTTGCCCACGCTACCTTGCGAGAGCGGCCCCGGCTTCACTGAACCCACAGCCCCTTTGCCTGCAACCGCCACCCCACCCACCCCAGGGTGATCGCCCGCAACGCCATGAATCCGAGAAAGGCCAACCACAATCCATGGTTGCCGAACCCGCCCATGAGGACACCCAGGGGCAGCGCAATCAGCACCGACAGCAACATCGCATTACGCATCTCCCGCGCCCGGGTCGCACCAATGAACAACCCGTCCAGCAGATAACTCCACACCGCAATCAACGGCAGCAATGCCAGGTACGGCAGGTACGGATAAGCCGCCGCCCGCACGCTGTCGATGTCGGTCTGCAAGTCGATGAACAGGTGCCCGCCGAGCAGGAACACACCGGCAAACCCCAGGCTGATGATCAGCGACCAACCGCAGGCCACCACCAGCGAGCGGCGCAAGGTATCCCGGTCCCGCGCACCGATGGCATGCCCGCACAACGCCTCCACGGCGTGCGCCAGGCCATCGAGAGCGTAGGCAGTGAGCAGCAAGCCGTTGAGCAGCAGCGCATTGGCCGCCACCGTGGCCTCACCCAGGCGCGCACCCTGCACGGTGATCAGCAGGAACACCAGCTGCAGCGCCAGGCTGCGCAGGAAGATGTCGCGGTTCACCGCCAGCAATGGCCGCCAGGCCTGCCAGCGCTTGAGTGCTGCCCAGGCGATCTGCCCCGGATAGGCACGCAGGGCCGGACGGGTCAGGGCAAGGCCGAGCAACGCGGCGCTCCATTCGGCGATCACCGAGGCTCGTGCCGAGCCCAGCACGCCCCAGTTCAGGCCCAGCACGAACCACAGGTTGAGAGCGACGTTCAGCAGGTTGGTGGTCAGCAGAATCGCCAGCGGCGCCCGCGCGTTCTGTGTGCCGAGGAACCAGCCGACCAGCGCATAACTGGCCAGCGCTGCCGGCAGGCCGAGCAAGCGGGTATGGAAGAAGTCTTCGGTGGATTGCTGCAACGCCTCGCTTGGCTGCATGGCGTGCAGCGCCAGCTGGCTGAAGGGCAGGGCAAGCAGGCCGATCAGCAGGGCAAAGGCCACCGCCAGCAGCAGGCCCTGCACCAGCACCTGGCGCAGCGCCGCGCCGTCGGCACGCCCGGCCGCCTGGGCGGCGAAGCCGGTGGAACCCATGCGCAGGAAACCCATCAGGCCGACCGTGAAGGTGAACAGCGTGGCGCCCACGGCCACGGCGCCAAGCTGATGGGCATGGGGCAGGTGGCCGATGACGGTGCTGTCGACCAGGGCGACCAGCGGCACGGAAATATTCGACAGGATCATCGGCGCAGCCAGCGCCCAGACCTTGTTGTGGGTGGGACGATGCTGCCAGTCGGTGGCCAGTTGCGACATTGGAATCCTTGCTCGATCAGGGTCCGCTTCAACGATGGCCACAGTGTAACGGCCGTGCCACCCATTCGCGCGCCCCGTCACACCTCGCGTGCAACATAGGGTACTGCACCTGCATTTGCGCTATAGTTGCTGCCCTCACGTACACCCTGCCAAAGAGTTTCTACTCCATGTTCAACAAAGGATTGTTGCTGGCCTGTGCGCTGGCTTTGCTCAGTGCCTGTGACTCTTCGACACCGGACAAACCCGCACCGGCCGAACAACCGGCGGCCAGCGCGCCCGTCGCAGCCCCCGCAGCCCAACGCGAAGACCCGGCCGTACTCGCCAAGCGCTACGAAGGTCGCGAGCTTACCGTGCTGGATGTCTCCGAAGTGCAGCTCGATGGCGCTGCCACGCTGTCGATCAGTTTCTCCGCGCCGCTGGATGCCAAGCAGGACCTGGCTACCAAGGTGCACCTGGTCGACACCGTCAAAGGCAAGCTCGACGGCGCCTGGGAACTTTCCGACAACCAGATGGAGCTGCGCCTGCGCCACCTGGAGCCGCAGCGCAAGCTGGTGCTGACCGTCGACAAGGGCCTGCTGGCCGTCAACGGCAAACAGCTGGAAGAGGAATCGATCACCCGCCTGGAAACCCGCGACATGCAGCCGACCATCGGCTTCGCCAGCCGCGGTTCGCTGTTGCCCACGCGTCTGGCCGAGGGCCTGCCGGTGATTGCCCTGAACGTGGACAAGGTCGATGTCGAATTCTTCCGGGTCAAGCCGGAAATGCTCTCGACCTTCCTGGCCAACTGGGGGCGTAACAGCAGCCTGTACTACTACCAGTCCAAGGAAACCCTGGACATGGCCGCGCTGGTCTACAGCGGCCGCTTCGACCTCAACCCCGCGCGCAACACCCGCGAGACCGTGCTGCTGCCGATCGCCGGCATCAAGCCGCTGCAGGAGCCAGGCGTATACCTGGCGGTGATGCGGGCCTCGGGCACCTACGACTACTCGCAGCCGGCGACGCTGTTCACCCTGAGCGACATCGGCGTGTCCGCGCACCGTTACCGCGACCGCCTCGATGTGTTCGCCCAGGCCCTGGAAGGCGGCAAGGCGATGAGCGGCGTCAACCTGGAAATCCATGACGACAAGGGCAAGCTGCTGGCCCAGGCCAGCACCGATGGCGATGGCCATGCCCAGCTGCCGATCACGCCCAAGGCCGACACCCTGATCGCCACCCAGGGCGTGCACACCACCCTGTTGCGCCTGAATACTGCGGCGCTGGATCTGGCCGAGTTCGATATCACCGGGCCCCAGGCCAACCCGCTGCAGTTCTTCATCTTCGGCCCGCGCGACCTGTACCGCCCGGGCGAAACCGTGCTGCTCAATGGCCTGCTGCGTGACCAGGACGGCAAGCCGGTCAAGGCTCAGCCGGTGAGCGTGGAAGTGCGCCGACCGGATGAGCAGGTCAGCCGCAAGTTCGTCTGGGAGGCCGACAGCAATGGCCTTTACCAGTACCAGCTGCAACTGGCTACCGAGGCCCCGACCGGCCGCTGGCAGCTGTTGCTGGACCTCGGCGGCGGGCGCAAGCAGGTGTATGAATTCCTTGTCGAAGACTTCCTGCCCGAGCGCCTGGCGCTGGAGCTCAAGGGTAGCAGCACACCGCTGTCGCCTGACGAGAATGCGCGTATCCGGGTCAATGGGCGTTACCTCTACGGCGCCCCGGCAGCCGGCAATCGCCTGAGTGGCCAGGCCTATGTCCGCCCGCTGCGCGAGGCGGTACCTGCGTTGCCCGGCTACCAGTTCGGTTCGGTCACCGAAACCGAGCTGAACCAGGACCTGGAGCTGGACGAAGTGACCCTCGACCAGGCCGGCAAGGCCGTGGTCGAAATCGAAAGCCGTTGGGCTGAAGCCCGCTCGCCGCTGCAACTGACCGTACAGGCCAGCCTGCAGGAGTCGGGTGGCCGGCCGATTACCCGGCGCCTGGAACAACCCATCTGGCCGGCCGAGCGCCTGCCAGGCCTGCGTGGCCTGTTCGACGGTGAGGAAACCGACAGCGACGCGCCGGTGGAATTCGAGTTCCTGGTGGCCGACCGCGACGGCAACAAGCTGGCCGCCGAAGACCTCAAGGTGCGCTTGATCCGCGAGCGTCGCGACTATTACTGGAACTACTCGCAGAGCGATGGCTGGAGCTATGCCTACAACGAGAAGTTCCTCACCCAGAGCGAAGAGACCGTCAGCGTCAAGGCCGGCTCCACCGCCAAGCTGAGCTTCCCGGTTGAATGGGGCCCGTACCGCGTCGAGGTGGAAGACCCGCAAACCGGCCTGGTGTCCAGCGAGCGCTTCTGGGCTGGCTACCGTGCCCAGGACAACGCCGAAGGCGGCGCGGTGCGCCCGGACCAGGTCAAGCTGGCACTGGACAAACCATCCTATGCCGACGGCGCCACCGCCAAGGTCACCGTTACCCCGCCGGCCGCCGGCAGTGGCTACCTGATGATCGAGTCCAGCGACGGCCCGCTGTGGTGGCAGGAGATCGACGTGCCCGCCGAAGGCAAGACCTTCGACGTGGAGCTGGACGAGAAGTGGGCGCGCCATGACCTGTACATCAGCGCCCTGGTGATTCGCCCCGGTGAGCGCAAGGCCAATGCCACGCCGAAACGCGCGGTGGGCGTGCTGCACCTGCCGCTGGACCGTGCCGAGCGCAAGCTGGCGGTGAGCCTGCAGGCGCCGGAAAAGATGCGCCCGAAACAGCCGCTGACGGTCAAGGTCAAGGCCGCCAATGCCGATGGCAGTATCCCCAAGCAGGTGCATGTGCTGTTGTCGGCGGTGGATGTGGGCATCCTCAACATCACCGACTTCAAGACCCCCGACCCGTTCGCCAGCCTGTTCGGGCGCAAGGCCTATGGTGCCGACCAGCTGGATATCTACGGCCAGTTGATCGAAGCCGGCCAGGGCCGCCTGGCCAGCCTGGCATTTGGCGGTGACGCGGCGATGGCCAAGGGTGGCAAGCGCCCCAATACCACCGTGACCATCGTTGCCCAGCAGAGCCTGCCGGTGACCCTGGACGACAAGGGCGAGGGCCAGGCCACGATCGATATCCCCGATTTCAACGGCGAGCTGCGGCTGATGGCCCAGGCCTGGACCGAGGAGCACTTCGGCATGGCCGAAGGCAAGACGGTGGTCGCCGCGCCACTGATTGCCGAGCTTTCGGCGCCGCGCTTCCTCGCCGGTGGCGACCGCACCAGCCTGGCGCTGGACCTGGCCAACCTGTCCGGCCGCGCCCAGCAGCTGAACGTTGAAATCACTACCGAAGGCCAGCTGAGCCTGGCGGCCAGTGCCCAGCAGAACGTCACCCTGGCCGAGGGCCAGCGCTCGACGCTGATGATCCCGGTACAGGCCCAGGGTGGCCTGGGCCAGGGCAAGGTGCATGTGCGGGTCACTGGCCTGCAACTGCCGAACGAGTCGACCGGCGCGTTCGAGCGTGAGTGGACGCTGGGCGTGCGCCCGGCCTACCCGGCGATGCTCAAGCATTACCGGGTTGCCTTGAAAGACCAGCCGTGGAGCCTGCCTGAAGCAGACCTGGCCGCCTTCGAGCCTGCCGGCCTGGAAGCCACCCTGGCCTTGTCGAGCCGGCCACCGCTGAACCTGGGCGAGCAGATCCGTGCCCTCGAAGCCTACCCCTACGGCTGCCTGGAGCAGACCACCAGTGGCCTGTACCCGTCGCTGTACGCGGATGCCGACAGTCTCAAGCGCCTGGGCATCAAGGGCGAACCGGCAGATGTGCGCAAGCGCAAGATCGAGATGGGTATCGAGCACCTGCTGGGCATGCAGCGCTACAACGGCAGCTTCGGCCTGTGGAGCTCGGACAGCGAGGAAGAGTACTGGCTGACCGCTTACGTCACCGATTTCCTGCTGCGTGCCCGTGACCAGGGCTACGGGGTGCCGGCCGAAGCACTGAAGAAGGCCAGCGAACGTCTGCTGCGTTATGTGCAGGAGCGTAACCTGATCGAAGTCGACTACAGCGACGACGCCGAGCACACCCGCTTTGCCGTGCAGGCCTATGCCGCACTGGTGTTGGCGCGCAGCCAGCAGGCGCCGTTGGGCGCCCTGCGCGGCCTGTTCGAACGCCGCGCCGACGCCCGCTCCGGCCTGCCTCTGGTGCAACTGGCGGTGGCACTGGAGAAGATGGGCGACAGGCCACGTGCCAACCAGGCCTTGCAGGCTGGCCTGGCCATCAGCCGCAGCAAGGGCTGGATGGCCGATTACGGCAGTTCGTTGCGTGACCAGGCGCTGATCCTGGCACTGCTGCAGGAGAACGACATGGCCAGCAGCAAGGTCGACCAGCGCCTGTTCGCCTTGTCGGACGAGCTGGCAGCCAACCGCTGGTTGTCCACCCAGGAACGCAATGCACTGTTCCTGGCTGGCCGTGGTCTGCTGGGCAAGCCGGAAGGCCAGTGGCAGGCACGCCTGGACAGCGCCGGTGAGGTGCGTGAGTTCAACAACGCCGAGTCCGGCATGAAACTGGAAGGCCCGTTGCTGGCCTCGCCGCTGACCGTGCAGAACCAGGGCAGCGAGACCCTGTACCAGCAGTTGACCTTGTCGGGTTACCCACGCCAGGCACAGCCAGCGGGTGGCAACGGCATGCAGGTCCGCCGTGAGTACCTGGGCATGAACGGCCAGCCGCTGGACCTGCACAGCCTGCGCAGCGGCGACCTGGTGCTGGTGCACCTGGCGCTCAAGGCCGACAACCCGGTGCCGGATGCGCTGGTAGTGGATTTGCTGCCGGCTGGCCTGGAGCTGGAAAACCAGAACCTGGCCCAGAGCGCCGCCAGCCTGGATAACGCCAGCAGCGCGGTGAAGGAATGGCGCGATTCGATGCAGAACGCCAGCCTGGTGCATCAGGAGTACCGTGATGACCGCTACGTCGCCGCGCTCAAGCTCGATGGCTACGGCACTACCCACCTGCTGTACCTGGCGCGCGCGGTCACTCCGGGTACCTACCGCGTACCACCGCCGCAGGTCGAGTCGATGTACCGGCCTAACCTGCAGGCCGTGGGCGATGGGCAAGGGGAAATGACCGTCAGAGCCCGCTAGGGCGAGGCGGTCTGCTGTACGAGCAGCCTCCTGTCGCGAAAGGGCCGCAACGCGGCCCGATTGCCTGTGTACGCGGAACGGCAGGTAGGCCGCGTCGCCAGGTTTTGCGGCCGCTGCGCGGCCGATCGCGACGCAAGGCCGTTCCTACACGATCGCTGCATCAGTCAATGAATCACCCAGCTCATCACCCATAGCCCCAATACCAGCCAGATGATCCCGAGGATGATCGAGGCACGCATGAACGCACGGATGGCCGAGTACAGCAGCATCAGCCCGATGATCAGGGCGAGAATGCTGAGCAACGAGGTGTCCATGCCCAAGGTGCGCGCCAGGCCATCGATGAAATTGCCACCGGCATTGGCCAGCAGATTGAACAAGCCGCTGAATATGTCGACGATGAAGCGGATCAACGAGCCCAGTGCCTGGCCCAGCCACTCGAAAAAACCTTCTACATGCATAGTTGCTTCCTGATGAACGAATCGGCGAGGTTACCGTTCCCCAGCCTTTGGCCATCACCTGGCCAGGTCGGTTCCCGATGCCAAGCTTAACGCGGCCGTGTAGCCGTGCGCGCAGGCTGTTGCGCATTGCCGTGCCTGGCATGCTGGTGGTGCTCGGTCTGCTGTGGCTGGCCGACCGCCTGTGGCCACTGCCCATGCCAGGCGATGACCTGGCCCGGGTGGTGCTGGCCGAGGACGGCACGCCGTTGTGGCGCTTTGCCGACGCCGACGGCGTGTGGCGTTACCCGGTCAGCCCCGACGAAGTTTCGCCGTTGTACCTGCAGGCGCTGCTGACCTACGAGGACCGCTGGTTCTATAGCCACCCGGGGGTCAACCCGCTGGCCCTGGCCCGCGCCGCCTGGCTCAACCTGCGCGGCGGGCGGGTGGTGTCGGGCGGCAGCACACTGTCGATGCAGGTGGCACGCCTGCTCGACCCGCATGACCGCACCCTGGCCGGCAAGCTGCGCCAGTTGTGGCGTACCGCGCAGCTGGAGTGGCATCTGTCGAAACGCGAGATCCTGCAGATCTACCTCGACCGCGCGCCCTTCGGTGGCACCCTGCAGGGCGTTGCCGCGGCCAGCTGGGCCTATCTGGGCAAGTCGCCCATGCACCTGACCCCGGCCGAAGCGGCGCTGCTGGCCGTGCTACCGCAGGCACCCAGCCGCCTGCGCCCGGACCGCCACCCCGAACGCGCCCAGCGCGCCCGTGACAAGGTGCTGCAACGCCTGGCCGAATACCAGGTGTGGCCGGCGCGGCAAATCCGCGAAGCAACCGAAGAGCCGCTGGTGCTGGCGCCACGCCAGGAGCCGGCCCTGGCGCCGCTGCTGGCGCGGCGCCTGAACAGCGCCGACAGCCCGCCGCTGATCCGCACCACGCTCGACGCCGCGTTGCAGCGGCGCCTCGAAGACCTGCTGCTGGGCTGGCGCGCACGGCTGCCGGAGCGGACCTCCGCCGCCATCCTGGTGGTCGAGGCACGGACCATGGCGGTACGCGCCTACCTGGGCTCGATCGACCTCGCCGACGAGCGCCGTTTCGGGCATGTCGACATGGTGCGCTCGCTGCGCTCGCCAGGCTCCACGCTCAAGCCATTTCTCTACGGCATGGCGCTGGATGACGGCCTGATCCATTCCGAGTCGCTGCTGCAGGATGTGCCGCGGCGCTATGGCGACTACCGCCCCGGCAACTTCTCCATGGGCTTCAGCGGGCCGGTCTCTGCCAGTTCGGCATTGGCGCTTTCGCTCAACCTGCCGGCTGTGCAGTTGCTCGAGGCCTACGGCCCGAAACGCTTCGCCGCGCAGTTGCGCATGGCGGGCATGCCGCTGACCTTGCCGCCCTTGGCCGAGCCCAACCTGTCGCTGATCCTCGGCGGTGCCGGCAGCCGCCTGGAAGACCTGGTGGGTGGCTATGCCGCGTTGGCACGTGGTGGCAACAGTGCGCGGGTGCGCCTGCAACCGCAGGACCCATTGCTGGAGCGGCGCCTGCTGTCACCCGGGGCGGCCTGGATCATCCGGCGGATCCTCAGCGGGCAGGCGCGCCCCGACCGCGACCCGCATGCCGAACTGGTGCAACGCCCGCAACTGGCCTGGAAGACCGGCACCAGTTACGGCTTTCGCGATGCCTGGTCGATCGGCGTGGGCCCACGCTACCTGATCGGTGTGTGGATCGGCCGCCCCGACGGCACGCCTGTGCCCGGGCAGTTCGGCCTGGCCTCGGCGGCACCGCTGATGCTGCAGGTGCACGACTTGCTGAGCAACCGCGACAGCCAGCGCGGCATCAATGTACCGGTCGAGCGGGTACCGGCGAATGTCGGCGTGGCGGCGATCTGCTGGCCGCTGGGCCAGCCATTGAACAAACAGGACCCGAATTGCCGACGTCAGCGCTTTGCCTGGACGCTGGACGGCACGACACCGCCCACCCTGCAGGCGGCCGACCAGCCGCTCGGCCTGGGTCTGCGTGAAAGCGTCTGGGTCAATGACCAGGGGCTACGTGTCGATGCTAGCTGCCCGGGCGCCGAAGCCCGCGACATCGCTTTATGGCCGGCCCCGCTGGAACCTTGGCTGCCTCGTGCCGAGCGGCGTGCGGCGCGCCTGCCGGCCATCGACCCGGCCTGCCCGCCGCAGGTGCCGGCCAGTGCGCCACCGCTGTCGATCGTGGGCGTACGTCCAGGCGACAACCTGCGTCGTCCGGCGACCAGCAGCGAGCCGTTGCAGCTGTATGTGTCGGCGCTGGGGGGCGGCGGCCGGCGCTGGTGGTTCCTCAACGGCCAGCCATTGGGCGAGACCCAGGGCCAGGACAGCTTGCTGGTCCGCTTCCAGCAGGTCGGCCAGGCCGAAATCAGCGCGCTGGATGAAAGCGGCGAGACGGCGCGGGTGGCGTTCCAGGTCAGCGAGTAGCGCTGGCCTCAATGGGCGGTGAAGCGCTGGTGTATCGGTGATGAACTGGGCGTCAGCGCCAGCGCCAGCTGCGTGCGGTTGTGCATGTGGGTCAGGCGCAGCACCTGTGACACATACAGTTTCACGGTATTTTCGGTAATGCCCAGTTCGCAGGCGATCTGGTAATTGGTCTTGCCGGTGCTCACCAGCCGCGCCACTTCCAGCTGGCGTGGTGACAGCTTCTCGAACGCCGCTGGCAGCTCGCCTTCGCTTTCTTCGACATCGTTGGCGCGCCGGTGCACACCCTGGCCTCGGGCCTTTTCCAGGTCCCGGTACAGCTCGTCCACCGATTCGGCCAGCTCCTGCAGGCGTTGGTTCAACCCGCCCAGGTCGCGGAAGTTGCGTTGGCGCTCCCGCACGATCTGTTCCTGCCGGCGCACCCCCTCCAGCAATTCATCGAAGTCCATGGGCTTCTGGTAGTAGTCGGCAAAACCTTCGCGCAGCGCACGGATGATGTCCTGCTTTTCGGCACGGCCGGTGAGCATGATGGCTTCGAAAATACGTTGCTCGCCCAATGCCTTCAAGGCACGGACCAGGTCGACACCGTCTCGCCCAGGCATGTGCAGGTCACAGATGACCAGGCCTATGGCCGCGTCGGCCTGATAGCGTTCGATGGCTTCATCAGCGCAATGGGCTGGCAGGCAGTGATAACCCTGGGTTTCGAGAAACTCACACAGTTGCTCGACGATCACGGGCTGGTCATCGACCACCAATATTTTCACTTCGCTGAATGCTCTGGACACAATCGACTCCCTGTTCTTGTACGGTCCTGCTCCCGGGCCAGACGCTGCGGCAAGGTAAAAATAGACGTCGGGAGCGAATTTGTACAACTTCTGTACAGGTATCGGACCAAGAGAATGCTCATTGGATCCATACAGCCGTCAGAAGAAAACCGCTGAGCACATAGGGAACGAACGCCTGCTTGTCGCCCATTTCCTCGGTCAGGGCCTGCAGACGCTTTTTCACCTTGGGGTTGAGCAAGGTCCACAGGCGCCGGCGGGTGAGCAACCACACCAGCACACTGACGCCGGCGCCGATGAAGGTGCCGAGCACATAGTGCGGGCTGGTGGCCAGGGCCAGGGCACCCATCAGCTTGACGTCATCGGCGCCGAAACGGCCGAGCATGTAGCCGGGCAGGGTCAGCAACATGACGATGGCCAGGGCCCAGCCGGCATCGCTGGCCTCGGCGCCGATCCAGCTGTGGCCAGTGGCGAACAGCCAGACCAGGGCGCAGGTTGCCACGCCCAAGGTCAGCAGGTTGGAGATCTGGCGTTGACGCACATCCTGTTCGGAGCACAAGGCAAGCCACAGCAGGAGAACAATGCTTTGCATTGGCAGGTCGCCTTTCCCAATGTTGAACACAGCTACCCGGTCAGTCAGGTTTCCTTAAGTGAAGATAGACCTGCAGGCGCTTGCTTGCCCGCTCCGGCCATGCATCACTTCCTGCTGCCGGGTGGATAGTTGCCCAGCACCTTGGCCACCGTGCTCTGGATGGCGCTGTTACGTTCCTCCGGGCTTGGCGGGTAGTTGTTCATGATCTGCTCGGCACTGCCGCGCCACACCAGCTTGCCGTCACGCCCGTCGAACAGGTCGATCTGGATAGTGGCGACCTTGTAGTCGACGCTGCGGGTTTCGTTGTACATCGGCCCGCCCCAATAGCCACCCCAGTAGCCGCCCCAGCCACCGCCGTAGTTGGTGGTGATCTGTTGCTGGCGCTGTTCGACGATCAGGTAGGCACGCACGCCCAGGTCGGGCCGCGCTCCACCTTGAACCGGGCGCAGGCCGCGCTGGTCCAGCTGGTCGGCGACCGCCTGGCGGATCCGCTGTTCGGTCAGGTCGCTCTTGATGCGTGGGTCGTCAGGGCGATACTGCAGGCCCGGTTCCTGCCAGGCCCAGCTGCGGTAGGCGGCAAAATCGCGGCTGGCGTCGAAATCCTGCTGGACGTTATTGCTGGAGCAGGCGGCCAGCAGCAACGCGAATGACAGTAGAACGAGACGGCGCAACATGATGGTTCTCCGTTAGGCATTAACTGGGAGGATAGCCGCTGAGCGCCTTGTACACTGAGTTGCGCAAGGCACTTTCGCGTTCTCGCGGCGAGTCCTTGTCGCTGCCGCTTTCGGCGCTGGCGCTCCATACCGGCTGGCCGTTGCGGGCGTCGTACAGGTTGATGCGTACCACCATCACCTGCACTTCGTAGGTCCGTACGATGGGCACGCTGGCATAGGCACCATAACCATTGCGGTAACCGCCATAGCCGACACCGCCGTAGGGGTACGGGCCGTAGTAAGGGTCGTAGGCATCGTAGTCCCGCACCTGACGCAAGCGTTTTTCAAGGCGTATGTCAGCACTCACCAGCAAGTCGCCGGGGCCACCCCGGGCGGGGCGCAGGCCATGCTGGTCGAGCGCGCCGCTGACGGCATCGGCCAGTTGCGCCGGGTCGGTATCCGCCGAGCCACTGGGCAACTGGCCGTTGCGCCAGCTCCAACTGCGGTAATGCCCATAGTCTCGCGTAGGTGCCGGGTAGGCACTGGCATCGAAGGTGGTGGCCGCCTGGGCAGGGGCAGGGGGTAACGGGCGGCTGCTGGCCACGTACGGGTTGCTGCCCTGGCAGCCAGCCAGGGCAAGCGGCAGCAGCGCCAGGCACAACAGACGGTACGGCATGTAGTCCTCCGACGGGGCAGTCAGCGCGGGCGGCAAACCCAGTGCAGGTAGCGGCCAAGCCCGGCGAAGCTGGGGTGGCGACGATAGGCCAGTTCCATTTCCAGCAGGTCGAGCAACTCGGCCTTGCCCTGGAACTCCCTGGGCATGTAGTCGTGGAACACCCGCACGCCGCTTTCGCTTTGCACCTGCCACTGAGGATCAAGTTGCGCCCTGAGCTGGCGCGGATCAAGTGGTTTTTGTGGCGTAAGGCTCTGCTTTTCACCTGCCAGGCGGTTGCTGCGCAACTTGCGGAAATGGCCCTTGAGCAGGTTCCGATAGACCAGCGCGTCACGGTTGTAGAAAGCCAGCGACAGCCACCCGCAAGGGGCCGTGAGCTGGTGCAACACAGGCAGGATGCTTTCCGGCTCGGCCAGCCATTCGAGCACGGCATGGCACAGTACCAGGTCGTAGGGTTCGGTGAGCTGGCCAAGCAGGTCTTGCCAAGGGGCCTGGATGAAGGTGGCCGCCTGGCCTGCTTCGGCAAAGCGTGCCCGGGCGCCATCGAGCATTGGCGCGGCGGGTTCGGCCAGGGTCAGCTGGTGGCCGCGCTGGGCCAGCCACAAGGCCATGTGGCCCAGCCCGGCGCCAATGTCGAGAATGCGCAGGGGGCGGTCGGGCAAGGCCTCGGCCAGGTCGGCCTGGAGCACGGCCAGGCGGATGGCGCCCTTGGCGCCGCCATAGATCTTTTCGGCAAAACGGGTGGCCAGCTCATCGAAGTGACGGTCGTTCATCGGGCGAAGCGCCTCTCGCTGTCGGCCAGCTTGGCCCGCACCACCTGGTCCATGTCCAGGCCAAGCTCACTGCACAGCAGCAACAGGTAGAGCACCACGTCACCGATTTCCTGGCCGGCATGGGCCAGCTTGTCGGCGGGCAGCTGGCGCGACTGGTCTTCGCTCAGCCATTGGAAGATTTCCACCAGCTCGGCCATTTCGACGCTGGCGGCCATGGCCAGGTTCTTCGGGCTGTGGAAGCCGCGCCAGTCGTTGTTGTCGCGGATGTGGTGCAGGCGTTGGGTGAGTTCTTGCAAGTTCATCGGGGCCTCCTAATGCCGCATAGCTTCAGCGCAGGCCCGATGCAAAGCAAGCGTGTTTCACCAAGGCCGGCCGCGCCTACAAGGGCTCCCAGCGCCCGACCATATGCAGCACGCCGCCATGTCCGTCCAGCCGCAGCGTACCCTGCGGCCCCGCCCCACTGGCACTGAGCACCACCTCGGACGGCAACCGCACCGGCTTGCGGAACCCCACCTCGAAGGCATAGCCACTGTGCGGCAGGTGGCCACTTAGCGCTGCCATGGCCATGGCCTTGCTCCACATGCCATGGGCAATGGCCGTGGGAAAGCCGAACAGCCGCGCACTGGCGGCGCTGAGGTGGATCGGGTTGTAATCCCCGCAGACCTTGGCATAACGCCGGCCGATATCACGGTCGGCGTACCAGCGGGTCGCTTCCGGCAGCGCAGCCGGTTGGTCCTCGACAGGTTCATTTGCCTCGCTTTCGAGCTTGAGCCCACGCACCAGCATGCGGCTGCTCTCGCGCCAGAGCAGGCCGATGCCGTCTTCGGCTTCGCTGACCAGGTCAAAGGTGGCGCCCTTGGCGTGGGGTTGCAGGTTGGCCGTATACACCGCAAAGCGCAGCGCTTCGACAGCGCCGAGCGGGCGCAGTACTTCGATGCGGTTGTGCAGGTGCACCAGGCCCAGCAGCGGGAAGGGGAAGTCGTCGGCGGTCATCAATTGCAGCTGCAAGGTGAACGCCATCACGTGAGGGTAGCTCGCCGGCAGCCGGCCATCGTCGGCGAAATGGCACAGCCGCCGGTAGGCCGCCAGGTTGCCCGGCTGGACACCGATGAGGCAGCGCAGGCCATCGCCCGGCAGGCGCTCACCGCTGATCTTGCGCTTGCTGGCGGCGCGCAGGTACAGGCTGGCGCGCGAAGCCGGGCTATTCAGGTCGTGCCAGTGTCGGCTCATGTTCAGGCCCCCATCAAGGCCTGGCCGCAAACGCGCAGCACCTGGCCGTTGATTGCCCCGGAACCGGGCTGGCTGAGCCAGGCGATGGCCTCGGCGACGTCCTGCGGGCGGCCACCCTGGCCCAGCGAACTCAAACGTCGCCCGGCTTCGCGCAGGCCCATGGGCATGGCGGCGGTCATGTGGGTTTCGATGAACCCGGGGGCCACCGCATTGATACTGCCGCCACGCTCGGCAAGGCGCGGCGCCCAGGCCTGGGCCAGGCCGATCAACCCAGCCTTGCTGGCGGCATAGTTGGCCTGACCGCGGTTGCCGGCGATGCCGCTGACCGAAGCCAGCAGGGTGACGCGCGCGTTTTCCCCCAGGGCGCCGTGCTCATGCAGCGCCTGGGTCAGTACCTGCGGCGCCTTGAGGTTCACCGCCAGCACTGCATCCCAGTATTCCGGGGTCATGTTGGCCAGGGTCTTGTCGCGGGTGATGCCGGCATTGTGCACTACGATGTCGATGCCGTCCGGCAGGGCTGCGAGCAAGCGGCTCGCCGCGTCACCCGCGCAGATATCCAGCGCCAGCGCCTTGCCACCCAGGCGCGCAGCTAGGGCGTCGAGGTCCTGGCTGGCCTGCGGTACATCCAGCAACAGCACGTCGGCGCCGTCCCGCGCCAGGGTTTCGGCAATGGCAGCGCCGATGCCGCGTGCGGCGCCGGTCACCAGCGCACGGCGGCCCGCCAGCGGCCGGGTCCAGTCCTCGACCTGGCTGGCGCAGGCTTCCAGACGCAGCACCTGGCCGGATACGAAGGCGCTTTTCGGCGAGAGGAAGAAACGCAATGCGCCTTCCAGCTGGTGGTCTGCGCCGGGGGCGACGTACAGCAGCTGGGCGGTCGCACCATTGCGCAGTTCTTTGGCCAGCGAGCGGCTGAAGCCTTCCAGGGCCCGTTGCGCAGTGCTGGCCAGCGGGTCATCAAGACTCTCCGGGGCGCGCCCCAGCAGCACCACGTGGGCACAAGGCGCCAGGCTGCGCAGCAGTGGCTGGAAAAACTCGCGCAACTGCTGCAATGCGTCGCTGTCGGACACATGCGTGGCATCGAACACCACCGCCTTGATTTTCGGCCCCAGGCCGGCCACCCAGGGCTCGGCCTGGAGGGCGTCGGTGTTGAAGCGGTAAAACGTGTCGGTCAGGCGCGGCGCAAGCGTTTCGACCTGGCTCGCCAGGGGCCCGCCACCCAGGACCAGGGCACCCTCCACCGGGCGCAGGCGGCCGGGCTGCCAGCGCTCCAGCGGAGCCGGGTGTGGCAGGCCAAGGGCATCCACAAGACGGCGGCCAAGGTTGGAATTGGCAAAGCCGAGGTAGCGATCGCTCATGAGTGGTCTCCCGGAAGGCAAGCTTGAAAGTGTGGACCAAGTTTGTGCCAAGGTCGTTCGAATGCGGTAAAAACACCTAGGCTGTACGGATCAAATTGTTTCAGGAGGAACCAGCGCATGCGTTCACCTCGCCGGGTCGCGATCCTGGGCGGCAACCGAATTCCCTTCGCCCGCTCCAATGGTGCCTACGCCACGGCCAGCAACCAGGCAATGCTGACTGCCACGCTCGAGGGGCTGATCGAGCGCTACCGCCTGCATGGGTTGCGCATGGGCGAAGTCGTCGCCGGTACGGTGCTCAAGCACTCGCGCGACATGAACCTGACCCGTGAATGCGTGCTGGGTTCGCGCCTGTCACCGCAGACCCCGGCCTATGACATTCAGCAAGCCTGTGGCACCGGGCTGGAGGCGGCGCTGCTGGTGGCCAACAAGATTGCCCTGGGGCAGATCGACTGCGGCATTGCCGGTGGCGTGGACACCACCTCCGATGCACCGATTGCAGTCAACGAAGGCTTGCGCCACATCCTGCTGCAGGCCAACCGTGGCAAAAGCCTGGGCGAACGGCTCAAGCCGCTGCTCAAGCTGCGCCCCCGGCATCTGAAACCCGAGTTGCCGCGCAATGGCGAACCGCGTACCGGCTTGTCGATGGGCGAGCACTGCGAACGCATGGCCCAGGCCTGGCATATCGACCGTGCCGAGCAGGACCAGCTGGCGTTGCTCAGCCACCAGCGGCTGGCCGCTGCCTACGCCGAAGGCTGGCAGGATGACCTGCTGACCCCGTTCCTGGCGTTGACCCGCGACAACAACCTGCGCCACGACCTGAGCCTTGAACAACTGGCCAGGCTCAAGCCGGCCTTCGACCGCAGCGGCCAGGGCACGCTGACGGCCGGTAACTCCACACCACTCACAGATGGCGCTTCGCTGGTGCTGCTGGGCAGTGAAGCGTGGGCGGCGCAACAAGGGCTGCCGGTGCTGGCGTATCTGGTCGATGGCGAAACGGCTGCGGTGGACTTCGTCACTGGCCGCGAGGGGCTGCTGATGGCGCCGGTGCATGCGGTACCGCGGATGCTGGCGCGTAACGGGTTGAGCTTGCAGGACTTTGACTACTACGAAATCCACGAAGCCTTTGCAGCCCAGGTGCTGTGTACGCTGAAAGCCTGGGAGGATGCCGATTATTGCCGCCAGCGCTTGGGGCTGGATGCGCCGCTCGGGGCAATCGACCGCAGCAAACTCAACGTCAAGGGCAGTTCGTTGGCGGCCGGGCACCCGTTCGCCGCGACCGGGGGGCGGATATTGGCCAACCTGGCCAAGTTGCTGGCGCAGGCGGGCCAAGGGCGAGGGCTGATTTCCGTCTGTGCCGCGGGCGGGCAGGGGGTGACGGTTATCGTCGAGCGATGAACGAGCTGTTAGGCTTGTCTGCTCAGAACGACAAGAAACCACCATGCCGACCATCGGACAACCCCGCGCCATTCCGGCGCTGGACCGCCTGCCCAGGCCTTTGTATGCCCGTGCCGAAAGCCTTGGCGCCGGCTCCTGGACCACTCGCCACCAGCACGACTGGGTGCAATTTTCCTACGCCATCAGCGGTGTACTCGGCGTCTATACCCAAGAAGGCAGCTACTTCGCCCCGCCGCAGTGGGGGGTGTGGATACCCGCCGATGCCGAACATGAAGTGGTCACCTCGGTGCAGGCCGAAATGCGCAGCCTGTACGTGCGCCGTGACGCCTGCGCGTGGGCGCCGGAGCGATGCCGGGTGCTGGAGGTGACACCGTTGGCGCGCGAACTGATCAAGCAGTTCTGCCTGTTCCCGGCAGATTACCCG
>Ga0268257_1001486_pt1 | contig 19790 bp, 14 predicted proteins | sample AgamicAtPrz_FD_200249 | JGI IMG/M metagenome (GOLD analysis project Ga0268257, IMG submission 200249) | Agave microbial communities from Guanajuato, Mexico - At.P.rz (v2) (version 3) | ecosystem: Host-associated > Plants > Phyllosphere > Phylloplane/Leaf | place: Guanajuato, Mexico | collected... | reverse complement strand
AACGAGCCGGTGCGCGAGGCCATCCACACGGTCTTCCTGTACCACGCGATCCAGGCCGGCATGGACATGGGCATCGTCAACGCCGGCATGGTCGGCGTCTATGACGAGATCCCCGCCGACTTGCGCGAGCGTGTCGAGGACGTGGTGCTGAACCGCCGCGAGGACTCGACCGAGCGGCTGCTCGAGGTGGCCGAGTCGGTCAAGGGCGCGGCCAAGGACGACAGCGCCAAGCTGGCCTGGCGCGCGGGCGACGTCGACGCGCGGCTGTCGCATGCGCTGATCCATGGGATCACCGATTTCATCGTCGAGGACACCGAGGAAGCCTGGCAGGGCATCCGCGCCAAGGGCGGCCGGCCGCTGCACGTGATCGAGGGCCCGCTGATGGCTGGCATGAACGTGGTCGGCGATCTGTTCGGCGCGGGCAAGATGTTCCTGCCGCAGGTGGTCAAGAGCGCGCGGGTGATGAAGTCCGCGGTGGCCCACCTGGTGCCCTACATCGAGGAGGAGAAGCGCCAGCTCGCTGCCGCTGGTGCTGACGTCCGGTCCAAGGGCAAGATCGTCATCGCCACGGTGAAGGGCGACGTGCACGACATCGGCAAGAACATCGTCACCGTGGTCCTGCAGTGCAACAACTTCGAGGTCGTGAACATGGGCGTGATGGTCCCGTGCCAGGACATCCTCGCCAAGGCGAAGGTCGAAGGCGCCGACATCATCGGGCTCTCCGGCCTGATCACGCCCAGCCTCGAGGAGATGCAGCACGTCGCCTCGGAGATGCAGCGCGACGACTACTTCCGCGTGAAGAAGATTCCGCTGCTGATCGGCGGCGCCACGACCAGCCGCGTGCACACAGCGGTCAAGATCTCGCCGCATTACGAAGGGCCGGTGGTCTACGTGCCCGATGCGTCGCGCTCGGTGGGCGTGTGCTCGGACCTGCTGTCCGACGAACGCGCCACGCGCTTCATCGACGAGCTGAAGTCGGATTACGAGCAGGTCCGCCAACTCCACGCCAACAAGAAGCAGACGCCGCTGGTGACGCTGGCGCAGGCGCGCCAGAACAAGGCGCGCGCCGATTTCACGACCTACACCCCGCCGGTGCCGCGCTTCATCGGCCGGCGCCAGTTCCGCAACTACGACCTGGCCGAACTGGCCCAGTGCATCGACTGGGGCCCGTTCTTCCAGACCTGGGACCTGGCGGGGCCGTTCCCGGCCATCCTCAAGGACGAGATCGTCGGCACCGAGGCGCAGCGCGTCTTCAGCGACGGCAAGCGCATGCTGCAGCGGCTGATCGAAGGCCGCTGGGTGACCGCCAACGGTGTGATGGGGCTGTTCCCCGCCGCGCAGGTCAATGACGACGACATCGAGATCTACAGCGACGAATCGCGCTCCGAGGTGCTGATGACCTGGCGCGGGCTGCGCATGCAGTCGGAGCGTCCGGTGGTGGACGGCGTGCGCCGCCCCAACCGGGCGCTGGCCGATTACATCGCCGCCAAGGGCACGGTGCCGGACTACATCGGGCTGTTCGCGGTCACCGCGGGCCTGGGCGTGGAGAAGAAGGAGCAGCAGTTCATCGCCGACCTGGACGACTACTCCGCGATCATGCTGAAGGCGCTGGCCGACCGCCTGGCGGAGGCCTTCGCCGAGCGCCTGCACCAGCGGGTGCGCCAGGAGTTCTGGGGCTACGCGCAGGACGAGGCGCTCAGCAACGAGCAGCTCATCGCCGAGGCCTACCGCGGCATCCGTCCGGCACCGGGCTATCCGGCCTGTCCGGACCATCTGGTCAAGCGCGATCTCTTCCGCGTGCTGCAAGCGCAGGACATCGGCATGGCGCTGACCGAGGGCATGGCGATGACGCCGGCGGCCAGCGTCAGCGGCTTCTACTTCTCGCATCCGGAGGCGTCGTACTTCAACGTCGGCCGCATCGGCGACGACCAGGTCGCCGACTGGGCGGCGCGCATGGCGCTCGATCAGGCGGAGGCGCAGCGGGCGCTGGCCCCGCTGCTGGGCTGACGGCGCTTTAGGAAGTGAGGCCGCGGCGCAACGAAAAGCGCGCGACGCGGCCTTGTCCTACAGGGTTTGTTTCAGCCCTTTACAAACGGAACAGGAACGGTGAAGCCGCCACTTGTAACAGCGTGGCATTCTTCGTTCATCCCTCGGAGTAGGGGTAAACCATAAGAGGTGAATCATGGCGTTGAGTACCAATCACAAGATCGCGGCGGGTGCCGTTGGGGCGGCCGTGCTGGTCGTGGCGGCTTTCTTCGCGGGGCGGCATCAGTCCGCGCCGTCGATGCCCGAGGGCCCGGTCGCTGCGGTGAATGACCCGCAGCAATCCGCGGACGAGGCCCGCGCGGCACGCCGCTCCGCCGAGGACTCGATGTCCCGCTCGTCGCAGGAGCGCCGGGCGAATGACTCGCACCGTGCTTCGCAGCAGCCGGCGCGTGACAGTGGCTCGAGCGGCTACGCGGAGAACAACGGCCAGGCTGGCTCGGCGCAAGCGGACTCGCGCCTGTGCGCCTCGTGTGCGACGGTGCTGTCGGTCCGGACAGAGGCCCGTGAAGGGCAGGGCACCGGCATCGGCGTGGTGGGCGGCGCGGTGGTGGGCGGTCTGCTGGGTAGCGCGATCGGTGGCGGCACCGGCAAGAAGATCGCCACGGTGGGTGGCGCGGTCGCCGGCGGTTATGCCGGCAACGAGATCGAAAAGCGCCAGCGCAGCACCACCGTGTGGGTGGTGAAGATGCGCAATGCGGACCAGACCAACCGCACGATGACCTTCAGCCACGACCCGGGCGTGCAGAACGGCGACATCGTCCGCGTGAGCGACGGTCAACTGATTCGCCAGTAATCGAGCCGCGCGGACCGGGCGGTTCGCGCGAATCCAATGAAAAAGCGCCGGCTTTGACCGGCGCTTTTTCATTGGCGGCGTGGCGCATGGCTGAGCGTCTAGTCCTCCCGGCCCGGCAGGGCCCGGCGCCACTGGATCGCCTCGCCGACGTGCAGCGCGGAGACCGCATCGCTGCCCGCAAGGTCCGCGACCGTGCGCGCGATGCGCAGCACGCGATGGAAGCTGCGCGCCGACCAGGCGAGCCGCGCCGAGGCGCGATGCAGGATCGCCTCGGCTTCGGGCGAGAGCGCGAGGTGCTCGTCGAGCCGCGCCGCCGCGAGGTGGGCGTTCGGGCAGCCTTGGCGTGCGATGGCGCGCTCCCGCGCCTGGGCGACGCGCGCCGCCACGGCCGGGCTGGTCTCGCCATCCGGCGCGGCAGAAAGGATGGCAGGCGCCAGTACCGGGACTTCGACGGTGAGGTCGATGCGGTCCAGCAGCGGACCCGACAAGCGGTTCTGGTAGCGCGTGACTTGATCCGGTGAGCATCGACAAGCCTTCTGCGGATTGCCGAGATGGCCGCAAGGACAGGGATTCATCGCCGCGATGAGCTGAAAGCGCGCAGGGAACTCGGCTTGATGCGCGGAACGCGAGATGTGGACGCGTCCCGTCTCCAGCGGTTCGCGCAAGGCCTCCAGCGACATGCGCGGGAACTCGGGGAGTTCATCGAGGAAGAGCACCCCGTGCTGCGCGAGCGTGATCTCGCCGGGACGCGGGGGAGAGCCGCCGCCGATCAAGGCCGCGGCCGAGGCGCTGTGGTGCGGCGCCCGGAACGAGCGGCGCGCCCACAGCGAGGGACGGAACTGGCCGTTGGCGCTGAGCAAGGCCGCCGACTCGAGGGCCTCGCTCTCCGACAAGGGCGGGAGCAGCGTGGGCAACCGCTGCGCGAGCATCGACTTGCCGGTGCCCGGCGGGCCGACCAGCAGCACGCTCAAGCCGCCCGCGGCCGCGATCTCCAGGGCCCGTTTCGGTCCCGTCTGGCCCTTGATGTCGCGAAGATCGAGGGGCGTGTCGCCCGGCGGTGGTGGCGTGCGCGACACGCGGGGCAACGGGGCGTCGCTGCGAGGCTGCAGTGCGTTCACCAGGTCCAGCAGATGCGCGGCCTCGCGGACGACGAGGCCCTGCACCAAGGCCGCCTCGTCAGCGCAGCCGCGCGGCAGGATGAGCTCGCGGTCGAGCTTCGCTGCCCGCAACGCCAGGGCCATCGCCAGCGCGCCCTTGACCGGTCGCAACTCGCCCGACAGACCAAGCTCGCCAGCGCATTCGATGTTCGCGAGCATCGCGTCGTCGATCTGGCCGCTCGCGGCCAGCAATCCGAGCGCGATCGGCAGGTCGAAGCGCGCGCCTTCCTTCGGCAGGTCCGCGGGCGAGAGGTTCACGGTGATGCGTTTGTTCGCGGGGAACTCGAGGCCACTGCTATGCAGCGCGGCGCGCACGCGTTCCCGCGACTCCTTCACCTCCAGGTCGGCGAGCCCGACCAGCGTGAAGCTCGGCAGGCCGTTGGCCAGGTGTACCTCGACATCAACCGCTGCAGCGGACAGGCCATCGAGCGCGCGGCTGTGGATGATGGACAGGGACATCGCCACGGTGATGACCGCGCATTCAGCGTTTGGGTAGACCCTTGAGGGCGGTGGAGAACGCCTCGGTCAGGGCTTTCAACATCTCGATGCCAGGGAGGCTCGCGCCATTGGCTGGCTCAGCTTTCGCGGGAGCGGGCTGCTTGTCGGTGTTCACCGTCATCGCGAAGGTCGCCCGGATCAGTCCGATGGCAAGTACCACGGCGCCGACCAGCAACACCGAGATAACGGCGACAACCGCGTGAGGCCATGCTGGCGAGTGGGACGTCGTAGAGAGGTCGCCCGGAACGCTGTTCTGCTGATCGAGCGCTGCGCGTTGAGGGTGCGGTGAATCCCGCGGCTGCACGTGGGCGCCATCGACGAACGCGATGGTGACAGCAAGCAGACCTGTTGCGATGACAGAGAGCACCAACGCCGCGAGGCATAGGGACACCGCGCGAAAGCAGAGGCGCGCGCGGGAGTCGATGGCGTCTTGCCGGATCGAGGCTTCATCGGATGGGTCGGTATGCCTCAGCTCGGCGACGGGCTGAGCGGGGATGGATGCGGCAGATTGCGGATCCGACATGGGCGGGCTCCGGAGCATTGGGAAGTTGGAGGCAGTTCATGGGCGACGGCCCATCATCTGGCAATAGCGAAAGACCACCAGACCCTTTGGAACCCAGAGGGTCTCGACGATCTGCTCCAGGTTTCTCATCCATCCGCTGGACACGCACCAGCGCAGCGTCTCGGTCGGCACCAGCAGACTCGCGGCAAACAAGTTGGCGGCTTGGTCCCTGGGATCTGGCGCTTCGTTGGCGAACGAGTTCCAGGCTTCGAGCGGCGGGTCTGGATGCCTCAGAACGATGTGGCCAAGCCCGTGCGCTACCGCGAAGCGCTGGCGATGGTCGATGTCCTGCAGGTCAATGACGATCCTCAGTCGGCCGTCCGGCCCCGCATAAACGGATTGGCGATCCGCCTCGGTGAGGGCATAGACATCGATGCCCATGCGCTGCGCGATCTTCTCCGGCCGGACCGGCATGGCGCCATCGCCATACCTGGCCACCACCCACTCCGCCGCATCCTCCGGCCGCATGTGGGACAGATCGATCGGCCACGCGATCGGCTGCTCATTCCCCTGCATTCGCCTGCCCTCCGCACTCGTTCGGTTCAACAGGTCGGCAGTGTCCCCAGTGGCCCATTTCACGCCTAGCACCCTATTGGGGCGTTTCGAGGGTTCACCCCTCCCCCGGCCACGCATGCTTTTGGTGCGTCCTGATGCTTGACGGGGCAGGGTCACTCCCCATTCCTGGGGCCGTGAGCCGGTTTGGGGCTCTTTCCGGGGCTGATGTGCGCTTGGCACAAAAGCTGCAAAGCCCGTCCGGAAGCAGTCGTTCCGGATCGTCCCTTCAAATTCAGGAGCCCTCGCGCATGAAGCCCTTCGCCGCCCTCCGCGCCACCGCCATCGTCGGCCTCGCCGCCGCCGCTGCCCTCCCGGCGCTCGCGGAAGAGACCAATCCGCTGTCCTTCAACCTCAGCGTCACCTCCGACTACCGCTATCGCGGCATCTCGCAGACGCGCCTCAAGCCCGCGCTGCAGGGCGGCGTCGACTACGCCCACTCGAGCGGCTTCTACATCGGCGCCTGGGCCTCGACGATCAAGTGGATCAAGGACAGCGGCGGCGACGCCGACGTCGAGATCGACACCTACGCCGGCTACAAGACCGAGGTCGGCGGCGGCTTCACCGTCGACGTGGGCTTCCTGCGCTACAACTATCCGAGCAACAAGCTGCCTGTCAGCGCCAACACCAACGAGCTCTACGGCGCCGTCTCCTATGGCCCCGCCACGCTGAAGTACTCGCACAGCGTCAGCAACCTGTTCGGCTTCGCCGACTCGAAGAACAGCGGCTACCTCGACCTGAGCGCCACCTTCGACGTCGGCGGCGGCTTCTCGCTGACCCCGCACGTCGGCCATCAGAAGGTCAAGAACAACAGCGCGGCCAGCTACACGGATTACTCGCTCACGGCGAACAAGGACTTCGAAGGCTTCACCTTCGGCCTCGGAGTCGTCGCCACCAGCACCGACGCCTACATCGGCGGCAAGGGCAAGGACCTGGGCAAGACCGGCGTGGTCCTGTCGGTCAAGAAGGTCTTCTGAGGAGCATCCGCATGAAACTGATCACCGCCGTCATCAAGCCCTTCAAGCTGGACGAGGTCCGCGAGGCGCTCAGCGCCATCGGCGTCCAGGGGCTGACCGTCACCGAGGTCAAGGGCTTCGGGCGCCAGAAGGGCCACACCGAGCTCTACCGCGGCGCTGAGTACGTCGTCGACTTCCTGCCCAAGGTGAAGATCGAAGCCGCCGTCGCCGATGGCGTCGTCGAGCAGGTCATCGAAGCCATCGAGGGCGCCGCCCGCACCGGCAAGATCGGCGACGGCAAGATCTTTGTCTCGCCGCTGGACCAGGTCATCCGCATCCGCACCGGCGAGACCGGCCAGGACGCGCTCTGACCCCGGCCTGACCGGCGCCTGACGGCGCTCCCCCGATCCCGCCGCGGCCACCGAGGGAGGCCGCTCCCGCCGATCCCCAAGATCCAACGAAGAGAGTCCCGATCATGAAGAAACTACTCGCCTGCCTGGCCCTGGCCGCGGCGGCCTTCGCCGGCGCGGTCCCTGCCGCCATGGCGCAGGACGCCGCCTCCGCGCCCGTGGCCGCCGCCAGCGACACGGCGGCTCCCGCTGCCGCCCCGGCGGTCCCGGCCCCCGCGCCGGCCGCCTCGGCCCCTGCCGAAGCCGCCTCCGCCGCCGCGCCGGTCCCCAACAAGGGCGACGTCAGCTGGATGCTGGTCTCCACCCTGCTGGTGATCCTGATGACCGTCCCCGGCCTGGCGCTGTTCTACGGCGGCCTGGTCCGTAGCAAGAACATGCTGTCGGTGCTGATGCAGGTGATGGTGACCTTCTCGCTGATCCTGGTGCTGTGGGCCCTGTACGGCTACAGCCTGGCGTTCACCGAAGGCAACAAGTTCATCGGCGGCTTCGACCGGCTGTTCATGAAGGGCATCTGGGACAACGCCGCCGGCACCTTCGCCAACGCGGCGACCTTCAGCAAGGGCGTGGTGATTCCGGAGATCGTCTTCGCGGCGTTCCAGGCGACCTTCGCCGGCATCACCTGCTGCCTGATCGTCGGTGCCTTCGCCGAGCGCATCAAGTTCAGCGCGGTGCTGCTGTTCATGGTCATCTGGTTCACCTTCAGCTACGCGCCGATGGCCCACATGGTCTGGTTCTGGATGGGCCCGGATGCCTACACCTCGACGGCCGTCGTGGACGAGATGAACAGCAAGGCCGGCCTGATCTGGCAATGGGGCGCGCTGGACTTCGCCGGCGGCACCGTGGTGCACATCAACGCCGCTGTCGCGGGTCTGGTGGGCGCCTTCATGGTGGGCAAGCGCATCGGCTACGGCAAGGAGGCCTTCACGCCGCACAGCCTGACGCTGACGATGGTCGGCTCCGCGCTGCTGTGGGTGGGCTGGTTCGGCTTCAACGCCGGCTCGGCGCTGGAAGCCAACGGCTTCGCCGCGCTGGCCTTCATCAACACGCTGTTCGCGACGGCCGCCGCGGTGCTGGCCTGGTGCGTGGGCGAGGCGCTGCTCAAGGGCAAGGCCTCGATGCTGGGCGCCGCCTCGGGCGCGGTGGCCGGTCTGGTCGCGATCACCCCGGCCGCTGGCAACGTCGGCATCGGCGGTGGCCTGGTGATCGGCCTGATCGCCGGCTTCGCCTGCCTGTGGGGCGTGTCGGGCCTGAAGAAGCTGCTGGGCGCGGACGACTCGCTGGACGTCTTCGGCGTGCACGGCGTGGGCGGCATCGTCGGCGCGCTGCTGACGGGTGTCTTCAACGCGCCGGGCCTGGGCGGCCCGTCGGCCGTCGGCGACTGGGTGACCGCGTCGATGATCACGGCGGATGCCTACTCGATCGCCTCGCAGGTCCTGACGCAGGGCAAGGCCGTGCTGCTGACCATCGTGTGGTCGGGCGTGGTCTCGGTGATCGGCTTCAAGGTCGTGGACCTGGTCATCGGCCTGCGCGTCACCGAAGAGGAAGAGCGCGAAGGCCTGGACATCTCGGCCCACGGCGAGACCGCGTATCACAAGTAAATCGAACGCTCCTGCAAGCGCTGAGGCCGCCCTTCGGGGCGGCCTTTTTTCTGGGCTGCCCATAATCCGCCGCCATGAATCTCCGCTTTGTCGAAGCCTTCCACTGGGCGGCCTCCTTGCGCAGCGTGACGCGCGCGGCGGAGAAGCTGCATCTCACGCAATCCGCGTTGTCTAGCCGCATTGCCTCGCTCGAAGAGGAGCTCGGCGTGGTGCTGCTGGACCGCCGCGACAAGCAGTTCCGCCTCACGGTGGCGGGCCAGCGTTTCCACACGCTGGCGCAGCGGCTGCTGGAGGTGCAGCGCCAGGTGAAGGAGGAAATGGGCGGCGGCACGGGTGGCGCGGGCCGGCCGGTGGTGCTGCGCATCGGCGCGATCGAGTCGGTGGTGCACAGCTGGCTGACGGGCTGGCTGCAGGAGATGCGGGCCGAGAATCCCGATTTCGAGCTTGAACTGACGGTGGAGACCTCGCCGGTGCTGGTGGATCAGATCCGCCGCGGCGCGCAGGACCTGGTGTTCGCCGCGATCCCGGCCGCCGATGCCGGTGGCGTGCGCACCCGCGCGATGGCGCCGATGCCGATGGGATTCGTCGGCCGCGCGGACCTGCACACCAGGCGCCGTTACGCGCTGTCCGATCTGGCGGGGCATGACCTGCTGACCTTCCAGCGCGGTTCGCAGCCGCACCAGGCGCTGCTGCAGATGTTCCAGGAGTCCGGCCTGCCGTTGCCCCGCGTGCATGCGATCTCGTCGATCTCCGCGATGGTGCAGCTGGTGGAGGGAGGCTTCGGTGTCGCGACGCTGCCGGTGGCCGTCGCGGAGCAGCTCGCGAAGCGGCTCTCGCTGCGCGTGCTGCGCAGTGACGCGGCGCTCGTCGCGCTGCCGATTCACGCCAGCTACCGCGAGGATCCGAGCTCGCAGCTCACCGAGACGGTGCTGGCCTCCGCGCTCGACTTCGCCGCCCGGCAGAAGCCGTCCGGGAAAGCCCGCATGGCATCGGCGGCGCGACAGCGCTAAGCGGAAGCGCCGCTGTCGTCATCGAAAAAATCGATGAGCCGACGCGCAAAATTTGCGTTGGATCGCGAAGGCGGGCGGCTCTCACAATCCGCCGCATCGTCAGACAGCCGCCGCGATCAAGCCATGACTTCCTCGACCGACAGCCTCGATCTCGATGCCGCGTCCAGCGCGCTGGACGTCCGCCTCGCGGCGCGCCGCGGCGCCCTCACGGGCCACACCAGCGGACTCGCGGCGGCGTTCGTGCAGGGCAATCTCGCGATCCTGCCGACGTCGCTCGCTGACGACTTCCGCCGCTATTGCGAACTGAATCCGAAGGCCTGTCCGCTGCTCGGCGTGGGCGAGCCCGGGGATCCGAGGCTCACGGCGCTCGGCGCTGATCTGGACCTGCGCAGCGATGTGCCGCGTTACCGCGTGTGGCGGGATGGCGAACTGGTCGACCAGCCCACCGATGTCAGCCGCTGGTGGCGCGACGACCTGGTCGCCTTCGTCATCGGCTGCTCGTTCTCGTTCGAGCACGCGCTGCTGGCCGAGGGCATCCCGCTGCGCCATGTGGCGCAGGGTCGCAACGTCGCGATGTACCGCACCAACCTCGAGACCCAGCCGGCGGGCGTGTTCCGCGGCCCGACCGTCGTGTCGATGCGGCCGCTCAACGCCGCCGACGCCATCCGCGCGATCCAGATCACGTCTCGCCTGCCGCAGGTGCACGGGGCGCCGCTGCACCTGGGCGATCCCGCGCGCATCGGCATCCTCGACATCGATCGTCCGGACTACGGCGACCCCATCGACATCCGCGACGGTGAGCTGCCGGTGTTCTGGGCCTGCGGCGTGACGCCGCAAGCGGCCATCGCCACGGCGCGCCCGCCGTTCTGCATCACGCACGCTCCGGGCTGCATGCTGGTCACCGACCTGCTGAACCGGGACCTGCTGAACCGCGACCTGATCGCCGCCTGATCCGCGCGAGCGCAGTCCCTGATCGCGCCTTCACCACGACAACAAGGGGAATCCCAGATGTGGCTCCGAGACACCACGCCTTCCGAGCGGCGCACGCTCACCGCGACCTTCGCCGGCTACGCCGTCGACGGCTTCGACTACATGATCTACACCTTCCTGATCCCGACGCTGATCGCGGCCTGGGGCATGAGCAAGGGCCAGGCCGGGGCGATCGCGACCGGGGCGCTGCTCACCTCGGCGGTGGGCGGCTGGGCGGCCGGCGTGCTCGCGGACCGTTATGGCCGGGTGCGCGTGCTGCAGTGGACGGTGCTGTGGTTCGCGCTGTTCACCTTCCTGAGCGGCTTCACCACCTCGTTCGAGCAGCTGTTCTTCACCCGCGCGATGCAGGGCTTCGGCATGGGCGGCGAATGGGCGGTGGGCTCGGTGCTGATCGCCGAGACGATCAACGCCAGGCATCGCGGCAAGGCCGCCGGCCTGGTGCAGAGCAGCTGGGCGATCGGCTGGGCCGCCTCGGCGCTGGCGTTCTGGGGGCTGTACTCGGTGCTGCCGCCGGAGACGGCCTGGAAGGTGCTGTTCTGGATCGGCATCCTGCCCGCGCTGCTGATCCTGTACATCCGCCGCAACCTCGACGAGCCGCCGGTGTATCTGGCCGAGCAGGCCCGCGCCAGGGCGCGCGGCGAGCGCGGCAACTTCCTGCGCATCTTCTCGCCGGAGCTGCTGCGCAACACGGTGCTGGCCAGCCTGCTGGCCACCGGCATGCAGGGCGCGTACTACTCGGTGACGACCTGGCTGCCCACCTTCCTCAAGACCGAGCGCCATCTCTCGGTGCTCGGCACCAGCGGCTACCTGCTGGTGCTGATCGCCGGCTCCTTCGCCGGCTACCTGACCAGCGCCTGGCTCTGCGACGCGATCGGCCGGCGCCGCTGCTTCATGCTGTTCGCGCTGATGGGCGGCGTGCTGGTGCTGGCCTACACGCAGATGCCCATCACCGATGCATGGATGCTGGTGCTGGGCTTCCCGCTCGGCTTCTTCCTGTCGGGCATCTTCTCCGGCATGGGCGCCTTCCTGGCGGAGCTGTTTCCCAGCGACGTGCGCGGCTCCGGCCAAGGCTTTTGCTACAACATCGGACGGGCGCTCGGCGCCGCGTGTCCCGCGCTGATCGGCCACTTCAGCACGCAGCACCCGCTGGGGCAGACGCTGGGCTGGATGGCGGCGCTGTGCTACGGGCTGGTGATCCTGGCGGCGCTGGCGCTGCCCGAAACCCGCGGCCGCGAACTGGCGCCGGCTGCGGCCTGACCCGCCTGACCCTTCGAATCACGGGCGCCCGGCGCTGGATGCCGGGCGCTTGAACGGACCTCATGGACCTCACGATGCAAGCCACCCCCACCCCCGATCGCTGGCAGTTCTGGATCGACCGCGGCGGCACCTTCACCGACCTGGTCGGCCGCGCGCCGGACGGCACGCTGCACACGCTCAAGCTGTTGTCGGAGAACCCGGAGCACTACCGCGATGCGGCGGTGGAAGGCATCCGCCGGCTGCTGGGTCTGAAGTCCGGCGAGCCCATCACCGCCGACCGCGTCGATTGCGTGAAGATGGGCACGACGGTGGCGACCAACGCGCTGCTGGAGCGTCGCGGCGACCGCACGCTGCTGGTGACGACGCGCGGCTTTCGTGATGCGCTGCGCATCGCGACGCAGGCGCGGCCCCAGCTCTTCGAGCGGCACATCCAGCTGCCCGAGCTGCTGTACGAGCGCGTCATCGAGGCCCAGGAGCGGGTCGACGCGCAGGGCGTCGAGATCGAGCCGCTGGATGAGCCCGCGCTGCGCGCCGAGCTGCGATCGGCCTTCGAGGCCGGCCTGCGCGCCTGCGCGATCGTGTTCTTGCACGGCTGGCGCGCGCCGGCGCACGAGCTTGGCGCCAAGCGCATCGCGCAGGAGATCGGCTTCACGCAGATCTCGGTGTCGCATGAAGTCAGTCCGCTGATGAAGCTGATCCCGCGCGGCGACACGACCGTCGTCGACGCCTATCTGAGCCCGATCCTGCGCCGCTACGTCGACCAGGTCGCGGCCGAGATGCCTGGCGTGCGGCTGTTCTTCATGCAGAGCTCCGGCGGCCTGACCGAGGCGCGGCGCTTCCAGGGCAAGGACGCGATCCTGAGCGGACCGGCCGGCGGCATCGTCGGCATGGTGCGCACGGCGCAGGCGGCGGGCCACGACAAGGTGATCGGCTTCGACATGGGCGGCACCTCGACCGACGTCAGCCACTTCGCCGGCGAGTTCGAACGCGCCTTCGACACCGAGGTCGCGGGCGTGCGCATGCGCGCGCCGATGATGAGCATCCACACGGTGGCGGCGGGCGGCGGCTCGGTGATCGCCTTCGATGGCGCACGGCTGCGCGTCGGGCCGGCCTCGGCCGGCGCGAATCCGGGCCCGGCGAGTTATCGCCGCGGCGGACCGCTCGCGACCACCGATGCCAACGTGATGCTCGGCCGCATCCAGCCGGCGCACTTCCCCCAAGTCTTCGGGCCCGGCGCGGACCAGCCGCTGGATGGCGAGGTCGTGAAGGCGCGCTTCGACGCGCTGGCCGCGCAGATGTCGGCGGCCGGCAAGCGCGTCAGCGCCGAGGACGCCGCCGCCGGCGCGCTGCAGATCGCCGTCGGCGCGATGGCCAACGCGATCAAGCGCATTTCGGTGGCGCGCGGCTACGACGTCACCGGCTACACGCTGCAGTGCTTCGGCGGCGCGGGCGGCCAGGCGGCGTGCCTGGTCGCGGACGCGCTCGGCATGACGCGCATCCTGGCGCATCCGTTCGCCGGCGTGCTGAGCGCCTACGGCATGGGCCTGGCCGACCAGAGCGCAATGCGCGAAGCCTCGATCGAGCGCGCGCTCGATGTCGATGGCCTGAGCGCCGCGCGCGAAACGGCCTTGTCGCTGGCCGCGCAGGCGGGAGGGGAGCTCGCATCGCAGGGCGTGCCCGCCGGCGCGCTGCGCACCATCGCGCGCGCGCAGGTCCGCTACCAGGGCACGGACACGGCGCTGACCTGTCCGCTGCCGCTGGACGAGCCCGCACCCGCCGCGATCGCCGCGATCCGCGAGGCCTTCGAGCAGGCCTACCGCCGCCGCTTCGCCTTCCTGATGCCGGACCGGGCGCTGGTGATCGAGGCGGTGTCGGTGGAGGCGCTCGCCGCTGGCGCGTCGCTGGACGCGCCGGCCGAGGCCAGCATCGCCAGCGCCCATCATCCAAGACCGCTGGAGCGTGTGCGCATGTACTGCCTCGCGGACGACCAGCCGGCCGGCTGGCGCGACGCCGAGCTGCATCACCGCGATGCGCTGAGACCGGGCGCGCGCATCGACGGCCCGGCGATCGTCGCCGAGCGCAACGCGACGACCGTCGTCGACGCCGGCTGGCGCGCCGAGCTGCAGCCCTCGGGCGACCTCCTGCTGACCCGGATCCGCGAGCGGGCGCGCACCCGCGCACTGGGCACCGAGGCCGATCCGGTCGTGCTGGAGGTGTTCAACAACCTGTTCATGAACATTGCCGAGCAGATGGGGCTGCGGCTCCAGAACACGGCGCACTCGGTCAACATCAAGGAGCGGCTGGACTTCAGCTGCGCGCTGTTCGACGGTCAGGGCCAGTTGATCGCCAACGCGCCGCACATGCCGGTGCATCTGGGCTCGATGAGCGAGTCCATCCGCTCGGTCATCGAACGCAACCCGGACATGGCGCGCGGCGATGTCTACGTGCTCAACGATCCGTACCACGGCGGCACCCACCTGCCGGACATCACCGTCGTGACGCCGGTCTTCCTGGACGAGGCCGATGTCCGCCCCGGCTTCTTCGTCGCCAGCCGCGGCCACCATGCCGACATCGGCGGCATCACGCCGGGCTCGATGCCGCCGTTCTCGCGCGACATCACCGAAGAGGGTGTGCTGATCGACAACTTCAAGCTGGTCGAACAGGGCCGCCTGCGCGAGACGGAGCTGCAGGCGCTGCTGCGCTCGGGGCCGCACCCCAGCCGCAATCCGGCGCAGAACCTGGCCGACCTGCGCGCCCAGGTGGCGGCCAACGAGAAGGGCGTGCAGGAGCTGCAGGCGATGGTGGCGCAGTTCGGCCGCGCCACCGTCGAGGCCTACATGCGCCACGTGCAGGACAACGCCGAGGAATCGGTGCGGCGCGTGATCTCGGTGCTGAAGGACGGCGCGTTCACGCTGCCGCTGGACAACGGCGCGCGGATTCACGTGGCGGTCCGCGTGGACACGGCGGCGCGGCGGGCGACGGTCGACTTCACCGGCACCAGCGAGCAGCAGCCCAACAACTTCAACGCGCCGCGCTCGATCACGATGGCGGCGGTGCTCTATGTGTTCCGCACGCTGGTCGACGACGCCATCCCGCTCAACGCCGGCTGCCTCAAGCCGATCGAGGTGATCGTGCCCGAAGGCTGCATGCTGAATCCGCGCTTCCCGGCGGCGGTGGTGGCGGGCAACGTCGAGACCTCGCAGTGCGTGACCAACGCGCTGTACGGCGCGCTGGGCGTGATGGCGGCGGGCCAGTGCACGATGAACAACTTCACCTTCGGCGACGCGACGCACCAGTACTACGAGACCATCTCCGGCGGCTCGGGCGCCGGGCCGGGCTTCGACGGGACCTCGGTGGTGCAGACGCACATGACCAACTCGCGGCTGACCGATCCGGAGGTGCTCGAGTTCCGCTTTCCGGTGCGGCTGGACAGCTATGAGATCCGGCGCGATTCGGCCGGTGCCGGGCGCTGGCGCGGCGGCGAGGGCGGCGAGCGCCGCGTCCGCTTCCTGACGCCGATGACCGCGTCGATCCTGAGCAACGGCCGCAGCGCCGGCGCCTTCGGCATGGCCGGCGGGCAGCCGGGCGCCGTCGGGGAGAACCTCGTCGAACGCGCCGACGGCCGCGTCGAGGCGCTGGGTCACATCGGCCAGGTGGAGATGTCGCCTGGCGATGTCTTCGTCATCCGCACGCCCGGTGGCGGCGGTTACGGTCAGGCCTGAGCGGGGCCGGTTCGCACCGCGCGCTTGGGATTCGCCGCCAGGTACTCGGCAAAGTCGGCGACCGTGGTGAGGTCCTGCTGGAAGAGGGCGAAGGGACCACAGGATTTGCGCAGCCTGGAGGCGTGGTCCAGTACGGCGGCCTCGCTATCGGCGGGCCGCAGACGTCCCTTGCCGCAGTCGATGAACAGGCGTTCCATGGCCGCCAGCGCGACGGCCGCGCCCAGGCCGTCTCCGCTCAGGAAGGCCACACGCTCGTTCGGGTACATGTCGCGAAAGCCCTGGCAGTAGCGGACGAGCGAGAGCGCGTCCTCGAGGTCCAGCGCCTGGTCGGTGACCGGCGTGCGCAGCGCCACCACCTCGATGGATGCCTTGCGCGGCCGCGCCTGCTGGGCACCCGCCTCTGGCGGGCGAGTGACGCGCAGGTCGAGTTGATGGTTCAGTGCCGAGTCGGGGAGACCCTCTGCAGGCGCGACGTCGATGACGCCAAGGCTCGCGCGGCAGCCGTCGGGCAGCTCGGCTTCCCAGGAGGTGGCCAGGTCATGCGCGACACCCCCCAGTTGTCCGGCATTCAGGTCGACGATCAGGCCGACGTGTTGATCCAGCAGCGCCTCAAGCAGGTCGACGCGTTGCTGGGCGTCCTCGGACGGCGCGCGAAGCGTCAGGGTGCAATTGTCGAGGCGCCGCCCCAGGACCCGTCCGCGCTGCGGCGAAGGCCCTGACGGCGCGGCCAGCCATTCGGCCCCGGTGGCAGGTCGCCAGACGACGCCGAAGTCATCCGGTGGCATGGCCGGCTGCTGGCGCTCCAGCGCGGCATACAGGCGCTTGCCGCGTTGGTGGTCCGACACGATCACCATCAATTCGTCGGAGCAGGAAACCTCGTCGTCGGCCGAGGGTTGTGAGTGGGCGGAGGTCAGGAATGAGCGAAGGGTGGCGAACATGGGGCGCAGGCGTGGAAGGGGGGAATGATCAGTTGTCGCTTGCAGCGCTTGGTTCACCACGCGGCGTCGGCCCTTGAGTTTCGGTCTGTCGCCCCCAATTGCGCATGCCTAGAATCGACCCATCCCCCCCTGGCCCGCTTCCCGGCGCCGCTGCCCACCATGGTCCCTCATCTCATCACCGCCCTGACCGGGCCCATCAATGAACTGGAGCAGCGTGTGCTCGAGTCGATGCCGGCGATCGAACGCTGGTTCCGGCTCGAGTGGATGGAGCACACGCCGCCGTTCTACACCTCGGTCGACCTGCGCAATGCCGGCTTCAAGCTGGCGCCGGTGGACACCAACCTCTTCCCCGGCGGCTTCAACAATCTGACGCCCGAGATGCTGCCGCTGGCGGTCCAGGCGGCGATGGCGGCGATCGAGAAGATCTGCCCCGAGGCCAAGAACCTGCTGCTGGTGCCCGAGGCGAAAAACCGCTCGAGCTTCTACCTGTCCAACCTCGCGACGCTGGTGCGCATCTTCTCGATGGCGGGGCTGAACGTGCGGCTGGGATCGCTGGACGAGTCGGTCAAGGAGCCCACGACGGTGGCGCTGCCTGACGGCAGCGCGCTGACGCTGGAGCCGCTGGTGCGCCAGCGCTCGCGGCTGATGCTCAAGGACTTCGACCCTTGCACCATCCTGCTGAACGACGATCTGTCGGCCGGGGTGCCGGACATGCTGACCCACTTGCACGAGCAGTACCTGCTGCCGCCGCTGCACGCGGGCTGGGCGGCGCGGCGCAAGAGCCAGCACTTCCGCGCCTACGAGGAGGTGTCCAAGAAATTCGCCAAGCTGCTGGGCATGGACCCGTGGCTGATCTATCCGCACTCGGTGGCGGTGGACGGGCTGGACTTCGGCACCGGCGCCGGGCTCGATGCGCTGCAGGCGCAGGTGGACGCGACCCTGACACGCACACGCCGCAAGTACAAGGAATACGGCATCCAGGAGAAGCCCTTCGTCGTCGTCAAGCCGGACGCCGGCACGCACGGCCTGGGCGTGATGACGATCCGCGACGCCAAGGACCTGGACGCGCTGGCGATCAAGGCCCGCGAGAAGCTGGCGAAGCTGCAGGGGGTGCCGGCGCTGTCGCAGGTGCTGGTGCAGGAAGGCGTGGCGACGCACGAGCGCATCCATGAAGCGGTGGCCGAGCCGGTCGTCTACATGATGGACCGCTACGTGGTCGGCGGCTTCTATCGCGTGCACGCCGACCGCGGCGAGGACGAGAGCCTGAATGCGCCGGGCTCGCGCTTCGTGCCGCTGGCGTTCGCGCACTCGTCGCACCTGCCGGCGCCGGGCGAGAAGCCCGGTGCCAGCGCGCCGAACCGCTTCTACATGTATGGGGTGATCGGCCGCCTGGCGATGCTCGCGGCCAGTTACGAGCTCGAGACCACCGATCCGGACGCCGAGGACTACGCCTGAGTCCGGAGCGGACGAGGCGGGCGGGGCGGCCTCAGGCCCCGTCCGCCCCCGCGCCGCCGATCTCGACCAGCAGCTGCCGGAACCGGTCCACTGCCTCGATCTGCATGCCGGGCTGGTGCCAGACGCTCATCGGCCCCAATCCCAGGTCCACCGCGTGCGGCAGCATCACCACGATGCCGCTCTTGGCCGCGGCCATGGCCATGTCGTGCGGCATCACCGCCACCAGCGGCATCTCCCGCATCAGGCTCAGCGCCAGTTGCGCGTCGCCGCTCTCGATCAGGTCGGCCGGCGGCGCCAGCCCCATTTCCTGCCAGAGCCGGTCCATCAGCGTGCGGGTGCGCGTGCCGGGCAACTGCCAGAGCCAGCGCAGCCGGCTGAGCGTCTCCCAACTCAGCCGCGGCTGCCGCGCCAGCGGATGGTGGGCGCTCATCGTCAGCACCTCGGGCTGCGGCAGCAGCGGGGCGCGCACCAGCCCGAGCGGCTCGTCCTGCGGCATCGCCCGCGCGACGACCAGATCCAGCGTCCCCGCCTGAAGCTCCGTGAACAGCGAGCGCAGCGCATGCGTGCGCACGCTGACCGTTACGCCGGGGCTCTCCGCCTTCATCGCCGTGATCGCGATGGGCAGCAAGCGGGCAAGCGCTGCGTTGGTGGCCCCGATGCGCACTTCGCCGGACGCGCCGCGCACCATCGTGGCGACGTCGGCCGCGGCGCGTTGCACGTCGCCATCGAGCTTGCGCGCCAGCGCCAGCAGCCGCCGGCCCAGCGGCGTGAGCTGCATGTTGCGTCCGCGCCGCAGGAACAGGGTTTGTCCCAGCCCCTGCTCCAGTTCCGCCAGCGTCTTGCTCACCGCGGGCTGCGTGACGTGCAGCTGATCGGCCGCCGCGCTGATGTTGCCTGTGTCGTTGAGGGCCAGCAGCACCCGCGCATGACGCAGCGACATGCGTCTGAGGACGAAGTGTTCGGCGGCCTCGGGAGCGATTGGCAACGCGTTCATAACCTGATCTTCACAAGTTCATCACAAAGCATCATGGTCCCCGAGGCCCGGCTCCTTACCGTGACTCGCTCCCCTTCGAGTCCCGTCCACAGGAGTGAATCTCATGGTCCGTCCGTTCTTCCGTCCGCAAGGACCGCGCCTGGCGCGCGTCGCGGCCGCTGCCGCCCTCGCTCTGGCCAGTCAGTCCCATGCCCAGCAGGCGGCCGCCTCCGCGGCGCAGCCGTCACCCGATGAGTCGAGAAAGCTGGAGCGCGTCGAGGTCACCGGCACGCTGATCAAGCGCACCGACAAGGAGACCCCGTCCGTCGTCCAAAGTATCACGCGCGAGGAGATCCGCAATGCGGGGTATGCCAACGTCGAGGAGCTGCTGCGTGCGAATTCCGCTGTCGACCTGGGATCGATCGGCGACGGCGCCGCGTCGGGCTTCGTTGGCGGCGTGTCCACGATCTCGCTGCGCGGCTTCGGCTCGCAAGGGACGCTGATCCTGATCAATGGCCGGCGCACGGCGCCGGTCGCGGCGGTCGACGTGAACTTCGGCCGCGGCACCATGATCAACGTCAACACCATTCCCAGGGAGGCGATCGAGCGCATCGACATCCTGAAGGACGGCGCCTCCGCGATGTATGGCTCGGACGCGATGGCGGGCGTCGTCAACTACATCCTGCGCAAGGACTACCAGGGCATCGAGGGGAGTGCGTCCTATGGCGCCAACGATCGCGGCGTCGGCGCGACGAAGACCGGCTCGCTGAGCTGGGGCTTCGGCGACCTGGCCACGCAGCGCTTCAATGTCTTCGGCGGCCTGGAAGTGTCCCGGCGCGACAGCGTCATGGCCAACGAGCTGAAGGACCGCGG
>Ga0268257_1001485_pt1 | contig 19791 bp, 22 predicted proteins | sample AgamicAtPrz_FD_200249 | JGI IMG/M metagenome (GOLD analysis project Ga0268257, IMG submission 200249) | Agave microbial communities from Guanajuato, Mexico - At.P.rz (v2) (version 3) | ecosystem: Host-associated > Plants > Phyllosphere > Phylloplane/Leaf | place: Guanajuato, Mexico | collected... | reverse complement strand
CGACAGCAGCAATGCGTTTCTCAATGACAACAGCAGCTGGAATGACAACAGCTTTGCCGACAACAGCGATCTGAATGATTTTGACAACGGCGGCTTTGATGATGATGACAGCTTTGTCTGATCAGCGCTGACGCAGCCACTTGTCGAGTTCGTTGGCAAACAGCTGGCGGTCACGCGGGCTCAGCGCCGCCGGGCCGCCGCTCTGAATGCCGCTGGCGCGCATCGTCTCCATAAAATCGCGCATGGTCAGGCGCTGCCGGATGGTATCAGGCGAGTAACGCTCGCCGCGCGGATTCAGCGCAGCAGCCCCTTTTTCCAGCACTTCTGCCGCCAGCGGAATGTCGCCGGTGATCACCAGCTCGCCGGGCTGCACGCGCTTCACAATTTCATTGTCCGCCACGTCAAAACCGGCCGCGACCTGCAGCGTCTTCAGAAAGGGTGAAGGCGGCACGCGCAGCGGCTGGTTAGCGACAAAGGTCACCGTCACTTTTGTCCGTTCGGCAGCGCGGTAAAGTACCTCTTTAATGACTACCGGACAGGCGTCAGCATCGACCCAGATTGACATAATGGTTTCCCTGTAATGAATAACAGGCGCGATCTTGCCGCGCTGGTCAGGAAAGGCAATCGATATTTTGCCGGCACTTGTTATTCACGACCGCTGACGTAAGCTAACCCGCAGCGAAATCAATACGATTAAGGAGAGAGCGATGCTGGAGAAAAAAATCGGCTTTATCGGCTGCGGCAATATGGCCCGGGCGATTATCAGCGGCCTGGTCAACAGCGGGCTTATCGCCCCGGCCAATATTCTGGTATGGGACCGCAAAGCGGAAACCAACCAGCAGATGGCGCAGCAGTACGGGATTAGCGCGGCGGAGAGCGCAGAAGCACTGGCGCGCGAGGCGGATATCCTGTTTGGTGCGGTCAAACCTAATGTGATTCTGAAAGTGCTCAGCGATCTGGCGGGCGTGATGAAAAAGGATGCGCTGGTGGTCTCGATTGCCGCAGGCGTGACGCTGGATTCGCTGGCCGGCGTGCTGGGTCACGATCGCAAAATTGTGCGGGTGATGCCCAATACGCCGGCGCTGGTCAATGAGGGCATGACCTCGGTGACACCTAACGTGCTGGTGGAGCCGCAGGAAGTGGACGATATCGTCGCTATTTTTGAAAGCTTCGGGAAAGCCGCCGTGGTCAATGAGTATCTGATCCACGCGGTTGTGGGCGTCAGCGGCTCTGCTCCGGCATATGTATTTATGTTTATTGAAGCGATGGCCGACGCGGCCGTGCTGGGCGGCATGCCGCGCGCGCAGGCGTATGAGTTTGCCGCGCAGGCGGTGAAAGGTGCCGCGCAGATGGTGATCGAGACGGGCACACATCCTGCTGAGCTAAAAGATCAGGTCTGCTCGCCCGGTGGCACCACGATTGAGGCGGTAAAAGCGCTGGAAGAGAATGGTTTTCGCGCGGCGGTGATGAACGCCATGCAGCGCTGCATGGCGAAGTCAGAGGCGCTGAGCAAAGCGTAATCGTAGCCCTCTTCTGCCCGATCCGGTCCTCTTTCCTGAACTGAGGACCGGAATTAAGCCGGGCAGTTACGCGATATACTGCTCATAGAGCGCCACGCCCTGCGCCAGCGTCAGCGGCTGCTGCATCTGTTCAATTAGCGCGGCGGTAAGCGTGTACAATCCGGCCGAGCAGACCGCTGCAATTCTCCCCTGCTGGCAGTAGAACGCAATAAACGCCTGGTCATCCAGCGACCCCAGCAGACGATATTCATCCCACTCTTCGGCATGCCCGAGATATTCGTAACGGGTGCCGTAGTGCGCCGTCCAGAAAAAAGGTACGCGATCGTACTCAATCTGCTTATCCAGCATATTCAGCGCGGCAATCCGCCCCTGCTGGTGAGCCACGCGATAGTGCTCGATGCGCTGTTCGCCATCGGTGGTGGGATAGGTGGCGATATCGCCGGCGACCCAGACGCTATCCGTCACCCGCAGCTGGCGATCGGTCAGCAGGCTGCCATCCTCCTGCAGCGTTAAGTCATGTACAAACCCGGTTGCGGGTCTGACGCCGGTGCCGAGCAGCACCCGCCGCGCGGGCAGCGTTTTGCCTCCTTTCAGGCGTAGCGCGGTGACTTCACGCTCTCCCTCCAGCGCCTCCGGCTCTCCCTGCTCAAAGATAACGCCGTTGCTGCGGTGCAGCGCATAAAAATGCTCCGCTATCTCTTCGCCAAACTGTTTTACAAACGGCAGACGCTGGCGGGCAACCACGGTAACCTTTACGTCACGACTGCGCAGCGCTCCGGCAACTTCCATACCGATCAAACTGTTGCCGACAATCACCAGCTCCTGCGTTTCATCGACATCGTTCAGCAGCGCCTCAGCCTGATCGCGCGAACGCAGCAGGTGAACGCCGGCCAGATCCCGGCCGGGAATATCCGGCGCCTGCGGTACGCCGCCGGTCGCCACCAGCAGCCGGTCAAACCTCACCTGCTCTCCGCTTTTCAGCGTTAGCGTCTTTGCACGCGCCTGCAGCTGCACCACCTCATCCTGCAGCAGTTCGACCGGCCCCAGCACATCCTGCTCCAGCAGCGCAGGGACGTCATCGATAGCCATTTTGCCCGACGGCACAAACTTGCTGAGCGCGGTACGGTCATACGGGGCCGCAGCCTCCCGCTCGATGCGAATAATCTGTCCGCTGAATCCCTCATCACGCAGCGTCCAGATTGCCGCGGCGCCCGCCGCTCCGCTGCCGAGAATGACATAAACCGGCGCGCTATCTGCCGCAGCGGGTGCGGATGCCTCAGGAAGCGGCTGCTCACTGACCAGCACCTTGCCCTGCTCGATCCGCACCGGATAACGCGTCAGGTTAGCCAGCGCCAGCGGTTCACACATTTTGCCATCCTGCAGCTGAAATACCGCTTTGTGCCACGGGCAGATCAGTTTGCCGTCACAGACGGCTCCTTCCGCCAGCGGTGCGCCGGCGTGCGGGCATTTGGCCTGAAACGCCTGCACCTGATCGCCATCGCGGATCAAAATAATGTCGGTCTCGCCCACGCTGAACGGCACGGGCTGCTGCTGCGCCAGCGCGTTAAGCTCTGTGATAGATTGATAGCTCACACCTTGCTCCTTTATTATTTTCGGATGCGGGATGACAAACCCCTGCAAAGAGTAAGTGTGGCAAAGCGTGGGAAACTGGCAGGAAAAATAAAGCAAGCGGCAGCTAAGTCATTAATCAGATGCCGCTTTTATCATCAGGCGCTTTTTTTCAGGCAGGTACTCATAAAGGTTTTGCGCGCATCGCCCGAGAGATCTTTTTCCCCGGCTGCACTGTTACAGCTTTTCATTTTCAGCTGCTGCGGCGTCATATTGCCAAGCTTGCTCTCTTTTTTCAGGCAGTCGCTCATAAACGTTTTGCGCTCATCGCCTTTCAGATTTTGCGTGGCGGCGAGCTGATTACAGCGCGCCATCTTCTCCTGCTGCGGCGTTTTTTCTGCAGCGCCGGCGCTGCCGACGGTAAACAGCAGAGCAGCGCCAGTCAGAATCAGTAACGAATTTTTCATTGCCGGGATCTCCGTGTAGGGGGGCTTTATCAGTCTGGCACGAAAATCAGTAAAACAGCGGCAAATCGCTTACGCGCGCTTACTGGCGAGGGTATTTGAGTAATTTTTCGATGTAATTTCGCAGCAGCACCGCATCAGCGCTCTCAGCAACCGGCGCGGCGGGCGGCATCGCGTTTTTAATCGCGCTGGCGATTTGATGGTGCTGTTCTGCATCCAGCTGGCGCAGCATGGCAGTCAGTACTATCTCCAGCGCCTCGATCTGTACCACCAGATCTTTGGACGCCTCTTCTTTCTCCGCCAGCCTGAGCAGGAGTTCTGCAATCAGATTTTTCATGCAATGAACTCGATAAGGAAAGGAGTGCTGACGTTAGCACTGAGCAGAAGAAAACAACAAGCGCTTTTCCTCACTTTTGTGAATAAATAAGCCTTAAAAAAGCGTAACAATTCAACACCTAATGGCGAAACGTTTTGCTGCTGCAGGCAGCCTGCTGCAGATCCTGCTTTTTTGTCACGGTTTCAGCAACGAACGCTTTACAGCTGATGCTATTTCCATCAATGTGAGCGCATTACAATTTCAGAGATATCATCATGACTTCTGCGCTCTCCTTAGCGGCTATTCTGGCGCGTCGCGACTGGGAAAATCCGGTTATCACCAGCCTGCACCGTCTCGATACCCATCCGCCTTTTGCCAGCTGGCGCGATGAACAGGACGCCCGCGAGGATCGCCCGTCGCCCTCCCTGCAGTCGCTGAACGGTGAGTGGCAGTTCAGCTATTTTACCCAACCTGAAGCGGTGCCGGAGAGCTGGCTGCAGCAGGATCTGCCGGATGCTGCGGCGCTTCCGGTACCGGCTAACTGGCAGCTGTACGGCTATGATGCGCCAGTTTATACCAATGTGCAGTACCCTATTCCGGTTAATCCGCCATTTGTGCCGCAGGCCAACCCTACTGGCTGCTATTCGCTCACATTTACCGTTGATGATCGGTGGCTGCAGCGGGGCCAGACGCGCATTATTTTTGACGGTGTTAATTCGGCCTGCTTTGTGTGGTGTAACGGACACTGGCTTGGCTACTCTCAGGACAGCCGTCTGCCGGCGGAGTTTGACCTTAGCGCCGCGCTGCAGGCAGGCGAAAATCGCCTGGCCGTGATGGTGCTGCGCTGGTGTGACGGCAGCTATCTGGAAGATCAGGATATGTGGCGCATGAGCGGTATTTTCCGCGATGTGACGCTGCTGCATAAACCGGACGTCCGCTTCGCGGATATCCAGCTTGAAACCGCACTCAGCCCGGAGTATTCGCAGGGCGATTTGCGCGTCAGCGTCAAGCTTGATGCCAGCCAGACCGCGCTGACAGGCTGCCATATTCGCGTCTCTTTGTGGCTGGGCGATACCTGCATCGGCACGCAGGAGCAGGCGCCCGGCAGCGCCATTATTGATGAGCGCGGACGCTATCCGGAGCGGGCCACGCTGCGGCTGCCGGTGAGTCAGCCACGGCTCTGGAGCGCGGAGACGCCCCACCTTTACCGCGCGGTGGTCACACTGCTGGATGCGCAGCAGCAGGTACTGGAAGCGGAAGCGTATGATGTCGGATTCCGGCGCGTCAGCATTGAGCAGGGCCAGCTCTGCCTGAATGGCCAGCCGCTGCTGATCCGCGGCGTTAACCGCCATGAACACCATCCGGAACGCGGTCAGGTAGTGGATGAGGCCAGCATGCGCCGCGATATCGTGCTGATGAAGCGGCATAACTTCAATGCGGTGCGCTGCGCCCACTATCCTAACCATCCGCTCTGGTATCGCCTGTGCGATCGCTACGGTCTCTATGTGGTGGATGAGGCAAATATTGAAACGCACGGTATGCAGCCGATGAACCGGCTCTCTGACGATCCGCGCTGGTTTGCCGCCTTCAGTGAGCGGGTTACGCGTATGGTACAGCGCGACCGCAACCACGCCTGCATTATTATCTGGTCGCTGGGCAATGAATCCGGACATGGCAGCACGCATGACGCTCTCTACCGCTGGGTTAAAAGCAGCGACACAACGCGTCCGGTGCAGTATGAGGGAGGCGGCGCAGACAGCAATGCAACCGATATTATCTGCCCGATGTATGCGCGGGTCGATCAGGATCAGCCCTTCCCGGCCGTGCCCAAGTGGTCGCTGAAAAAGTGGATTGGCCTGCCGGGTGAACAGCGCCCGCTGATCCTGTGTGAATATGCGCACGCGATGGGGAACAGCTTTGGCGGCTTTGCCAGATACTGGCAGGCGTTCCGTGAGTTTCCGCGTCTGCAGGGCGGCTTTGTCTGGGACTGGGCCGATCAGAGCCTGACGCGCTACGACAGCAGCGGTAATGCCTGGCAGGCGTACGGCGGCGATTTTGGCGACACCCCTAACGATCGTCAGTTCTGCATGAATGGCCTGGTCTATGCTGATCGATCGCCGCACCCCGCCCTGTTTGAGGCGCAGCGCGCGCAGCAGTTTTTCCGCTTTGACCACGACGCCACGCAGCCGGGCCGCATCACCGTTACCAGTGAATATCTGTTCCGGCACAGCGATAACGAGCAGCTGCGCTGGTGCATTGAGCAGGACGGCGTGCCGGTTGCGACCGGCACGGTGCCGCTCGATATTGCGCCGCAGGGCAGTCAGCAGATTGAGATTGCGCTGCCGTCAGGCCTGCAGGGTGCCGCGTGGCTGAATGTTGCGGTGCATCAGCCGGACGCTACCGCCTGGTCCGACGCTGACGCCCGCGTGGCGTGGGATCAGTGGCAGCTGCCTGCCGCGCTGCCGCTGCGCCTGCCGGCGATTGGCGACAGTGCGCCGCAGCTGCTTATGCAGCCGGAGGAGATTGAAGTGGCGATCGCGCAGCAGCGCTGGCGCTTCTCGCGCCTCAGCGGTGAGCTGACCGCGTGGCTGGTGGGTGAGCAGCAGACCCTGCTGACGCCGCTGCAGCCCTGCTTTGTCCGCGCGCCGATTGACAACGATATCGGCACCAGTGAAGCAGCCAGCGTGGATCCCAACGCCTGGGTCGAGCGCTGGCGGCGCGCCGGCTACGAAGAGCTTGAACCGGTGCTGCTGGCGATGCAGGCCGACAGCCTGGCGCACGGGGTACAGATTGAAAGCTGGCATCAGTGGCGCGTGCAGGAGCAGGTCTGCTTTACCACGCACCAGCGCTACTTTATCAGCGCCCGCGGTGAGGTTACGCTTTCCCTGACGGTGGAGCAGGCCGCCGGATTACCGCCGCCGGCGCGTATCGGCTGGCGCTGCCAGCTGGCGCGCTCGCCGGAGCAGGTCAGCTGGCTGGGTCTGGGTCCTCACGAAAACTATCCGGATCGCCAGCTGGCAGCGCAGTTCTCCCGCTGGCAGCTGCCGCTTGCCGATCTTACCACCGACTATGTTTTCCCCGGTGAAAACGGCTTGCGCTGCGGTACCCGGCAGCTCGACAGCGGCAGCTGGCAAATCAGCGGTGATTTCGCCTTTTCACTCAGTCGCTACAGTCTTGAGCAGCTGCGCGATACGTCACATCGTCATCTGCTGCAACCGGAAACAGGCTGCTGGCTGCATCTTGATGGTTTTCATATGGGAGTTGGCGGCGATGACTCCTGGAGCCCGAGCGTCAGCCCGGAATTCCTGCTGACGCAGCAGCGCTGGCAGATGACGCTGACGCTGCATCAGGACGATCGGCAAATGTGAAAAAATATGACGAAACGTTGCTGACAAGCTTACGGCGCGCAACTATGTTTAAAAAATAACCAGACGCGCGGCCACATTTGCGGGCATGCCGTTCAGGTTCTGTTGCTGCCGCCTGCTGGCGGCACGCCGTGTTGTCTCTGCGGAGGTCAGCCATGAGAACCTATCCTGACAGCGCCAGTCGGGCGATTACCGACTACTTCAACACGCCTGCCTGGCACCTGCCGCATGAGAGCGATCTGCTGGCGGCTATTATGCGGGAACTGATGGCCGAGGGGCAGCCTGCGACCAGTAAAGCGGTTATTGCGCGGGTCATTGAGAAGCTGGAGTTTGAGGGCGATGAGCAGCGTCTGCAGAGCTATCGGACGCTGCTGGCGCAGCTACTGGGCAGCAGCGAGCCAGGCGCCTGAGCCACTATTTATTTTGCTATCCGCAGCTGATCGGCCTCACTGACGATGGCTCTGCCACTCTGACGATGATAGAGGCAGAGCTCACGTCCGGTGCGGTTTTTCATGTGCTTTTGCGGATAGCGCCCCTGCAGCAGCAAAGCGTCATAACCGGCGCGATCGTCAAACTGCACCGGCTTGCCCACAATTTTCGCCTGCGCCAGCGTACTGGCCAGCAGACACGCCTGGCGGCTCTGCTGCTCATTTTGCTGCCAGGCAGCTTCGCCGGATGCATGCGCCAGCGGGGAGAGCAGCGCGGCCAGCAGAAAACCTGAAACTTTTTTCATTATCACCTCTTGTTGCCGTCGTGCGTTCGTCCGTTAAAAAAATTCCCGCCGCAGCGGGAAGAAACAAGACGAACAGTGCATGTCTGAGATGACGAGGCGATCTCTGTTTGTCAGAGTATCCTCGCCGTCGGGCATGACAGCCCGATGACAGTCGCGTGTCCGTCTGGTGTCAGCCGCAATAGACGCGGGTGATATTTCCCTCTTTATCGCCCATAAAATTGAGCCGGTGCAGATTAAAGTCCATGGTGACGGCACCGTTCCAGGGGATCGCGCGTACCGGACCCGCAAATTTCTGGCTACCGATCGCAGTTAGCGGCTGGCCGACAAAGTGCTGATACTGCGATGCACGGCACTGATCGTTTTCCGGATCCACGCTGGCCTCAGCCTGGGTAGTGGTTTTTCCGGCAGACTGACAGGCGCTCAAGGCCATGGCAGCGGTTAGCAACAGGACTTTTCCACAATGCGTCACAACTTTCTCCTTCTGAACAGATAACAACGTCGCCTCTGAGAGTAGCAAAGCGCGGCGCGTAAACGAACGCTACCGGCCGAAAAAATGCCCGTTTATACGCCGGAAACGGCTATTTTCTGCGGCCAATTTAGGATTAATCGCACTAAATGACTCACTTTTGCCCAGAAAAAAACTATTATTTCTAAGAATCATCTGAGGAGGCTTACTATGGAACTCATGATTTTTATCGGCTGCGCCATTCTGATGACGTTCGTGGCCGTGCGCGTTCGTTAACGCGCTGGCCGGTGACCGCCAGGCACGCCCGTCGGGTATCTGCCCGCCGTGCCTGGTTTTTACTTTAAAGCTCAGGTGGTACTGAAATCTGAGATCGCGCACCTCGACAGCACTCAGCGCCATTGCTACTATGCCATTCCCCCTGCCCGCTGAGTCGCCTATGGATACTCAATCCGACAAAGTCACCTTAACCCTGTTCTACGCGGGCTGCTTTGTTGTCTATTACCTCGTAACGATGCTGATTACGCTCTTTCCCAACTATAGTGCGTTACGCAATGATGGCCTGCTGGTGCCGGTTCTCTGCCTGTTTGAGTTCGCCGTGATCTATCCGCTCTACCGCTTTTATTGTCAGCGGCGCAGCGATATTCTGCTGGGTGTCCTGCGCCCTCTGCAGACGCTGCTGTTTATTGGTGCCCTGTTTCTGCTGATGGTAGCTCAGACGCAGTTTTTACAGCCGGAAGGCTGGCTGATTGAGCAGAGCCAGCAGGGGCGCAACTCAATGCTGATCCTGCTGCTGACGGCAGTCCTGCTGGCGCCGGTATTTGAAGAAGTGCTGTTTCGCGGCTTCCTGCTGCAGGCGTTTCTGCTCTGGGCGCCCCGCAGCCGCTTCGCCTGCATGCTGCTGACGTCGCTGCTGTTTGCGGCGCTGCATACGCAATATGTGCACTGGGAAACGCTGGTGGCGCTGACGCTCTTTTCGCTGCTGCTCTGCTATGCGCGCCTGCGCAGTAATAACCTGGCCCTGCCCATCTTCCTGCATACGCTGAATAATCTGATTGCGATCCTGCCCGCCTGGTTCTTTGCCTGATCGGCTTCACTGTTTGCCTGAGCGCTCCTCTGCCGCCGCGCATTTTCGGTTACTATCACGCTTACACGTAAAGGGTTGATGGGACGGAAAATGATTACAATGCTGGATGTGGCCCGGAAGGCTGGCGTCTCTAAAGCCACCGTATCGCGCGTGCTGGCGGGTACGCGCTACGTCAGTAAAGCAACGCAGCAGAAAGTGTTTCAGGCGATCGAAGAGACCGGCTATCGCCCTAACCTGCTGGCACGTAGCCTGGCAACGCAGAAGTCACAGAATATTGGTCTGATTGTCACCCATTCCCTGTTCAATGGCCCCTATTTCAGCGAGCTGCTTTATCAGACCGCCACCCTGACCAATAACTACGGGCGCCAGCTGATTCTGGCGGACGGTAAAACCAGCGCCGACGATGAACGGGCGGCCATTGAATTTCTGCTCGATCTGCGCTGCGACGCGATCATTATCTATCCGCGCTTTCTGGATACGGCCGCGCTGGAAGCGCTGATTGAGCAGCACGCCATTCCGATTATGGTGGTGAACCGGCAGCTGACGCAGCATGCAGAACACTGCGTCTGGGCCACACATCAGCAGAATACCTTTGATGCCGTACGGTATCTGATCCAGCGCGGGCATCAGGATATCGCGTTTATTACTGGCCTGCCGGGCTCGCCTACCGCTGCCGCACGGCTGGCGGGCTATCAGCAGGCGCTGGCTGCCCATCAGCTACCCTTTGAGCCTGGCCGGGTCATCCAGGGCGCATGGACCTCGCTCAGCGGTCAGCTGGCCACGCAGCAGCTGCTGGCGTCGCAGATCGCGTTCAGCGCGCTGATGGCGAGTAATGACGATATGGCGATGGGCGCGGCACTGGCGCTGCACGAGGCTGGAAAACGGCTGCCGCAGGATGTCTCTCTGGTGGGTTTCGATGACATTAATATGGCCGCCTTTTTTCTGCCGCCGCTGACCACGGTACATGTGCCGGTTGCTGAAATGATCCAGCACACGCTGGCGCAGCTGGTCGCCATGCTGGAAGGCAAGCCGGTCAGCGTGTTACCGCCCTTTAGCGGGCGGCTGATTGAACGCGCGTCGGTTGCTGACGGACCCGCGCGGCGCGATCAGTAGCTGACCGCGTCGTCGAGCGTAGCGCCGTTGCTGGCAATAAGCTGCTGATACCAGAAAAAGCTCTTTTTACGATAGCGCGCCAGATCTTTCAGGTCATGTTCATCGCGGTTTACATAGATAAAGCCGTAGCGTTTACCGATCCCCTGATGGGTACTGACCAGATCGATCGCTGACCAGGGGCAGTAGCCAAACAGCACCACGCCATCCGCAATCGCCAGCCGCAGCTGCCGCAGATGATCGCGCAGATAGGCGATACGATAATCGTCATGTACTTTGTTGCCCGCTTCCAGCGTATCAAAGGCGCCCAGGCCATTTTCCGTGACAATCAGCGGCAGCGCATAGCGCGCGTAGATCTCACGGGCGGTGATGCGAAAGCCGACCGGATCGATATACCAGCCAAACTGATTCTGCGACAGATGCGGATTATTGCAGCCGACATACACCGTGCTGTCGATGCCCGCCATCTGCTGATCCGCTTTCTGCTTACTGTTGAGTTCACCGCGTGCCGCATCCGGCAGGTCAGCGCTGACGGTAGCGGAGGCGTAGTAGTTAAACGCGATAAAATCGGGTTTGCCCGCTGCAATGATCGCCATATCATCCGCCGCAATCTCCGGCAGCCAGCCACGCTGCTGTAAAAAGGCCCACACCACCGCGTTGTAACGTCCGTGCACCGCAAGATCGAGATAGAGCCAGTTACGAATGGCTGAAAAATTATCGGCGGCCAGCACATCTTCCGGCCGTGAGCTGGCGGCGTAAACGCAGGAGATATTCGGCGCCGGACCAATTTTTGCGCCTGGCAGACGCTGATGACAGGCGATCATCGCCTGCGCCTGCGCCAGCATCATATGGTGATTCTGCTGATAAAGGGTGCGCTGCACATCTTCTGTGCCCTCTGCCAGCGTGCCGATGACCTCGCCCTTGAGGATCATCATGTTCTGCTCATTGATGGTCAGCCAGTATTTTACCTGCTTGCCATAGTGTTCAAAGCAGGTGACGGCAAAGCGCTCAAACGCTGCGACAGTGCGCCGGTTTGACCAGCCGCCCGCCTGCTGCAGCGCCCACGGCAGATCAAAATGGTAGAGCGTGACCAGCGGTTCAATGCCGTGCCGGCAGATTTCATCAATCAGCTGCTGGTAAAATGCCACGCCAGCCGGATTAAGCTCGCCGTCGCCGTCGGGATAAAGGCGGCTCCAGGCAATCGAAAACCGGTAGGTTTTCAATCCCATTTCGGCCAGCAGCGCAATATCCTCTTTAAAGCGGTGATAGTGATCGCTGCAGACGGTAAAGTCAGTGACGTTATCGCTGAAGCGCGCGTGGTCGATGACTGACGGCCCTTTGCCATCCGTATTCCATGCGCCCTCAACCTGATACGCCGACGTTGATGCGCCCCAGAGAAATCCATCCGGAAACGCACCGGGATTATGATGCTGCATAGCTGCTCCTTACTGTTGCGCCGCCAGTTCACGACGCAGCTGAATGATCTCTTCCGCCAGTTCGCGACAGAGCATGGCGTTCATCAGATGATCCTGGGCATGTACCATAATTAAATTGACCGGAATTTTGCCGCAGCCCTCATCAGCACCAATCAGTTCGGTCTGGATACGATGCGCCGCTTTCGCCGCCTGCGTGGCGGCCGTGAGCTGTGCGTCCGCTTCACTCCACGCCTGATTACGCGCCGCACGCAGCGCCTGCATGGCGCAGGAGCGCGCCTCTCCCGCCTGAATAATCAGCTCCATTACCGTGGTTTCATCAATTTCCATCATGACTCCTTAGCCAGTTGTGCCGCTGCGGCCTGCTCCTGCTCCTGTTGCAGCAGCTGGCGCTCATACATCCTGAAAAACGGGTAGTAAATAAGCGTGGCAATCGCCACCAGCACGGCGATCAGCACGATCACGCGCCAGTCCCAGCCGGTTGACCAGGCGGCACCAATCGGAGCGGGCGTGGTCCACGGCGCCAGTGAGACAACGTGATTAATCAGGTTAGTTTTGGTGGCGGTCCAGGCGATCACGGCGTTAACCAGCGGCGCAAGCAGAAACGGAATAAACAGGATGGGATTCATCACCACCGGTGAGCCAAATATTACCGGCTCGTTGATGTTAAACATGCTGGGCACAATGCTCAGTTTGCCAATTGAGCGCAGGTGCGCTGAACGGCTGCGCAGATAAAGCAGCACCAGCCCCATAGTGGAACCCGATCCGCCTATCACAATGAAAAACTGCCAGAAAGGTTCAATAAACACGTGCATGACCGGCTCACCGGCGTTCAGCGCCTGCTGATTCAGCCCGAGATTGGTCAGCCAGAACGCCTGCAGAATGCCCCCGACGATCACCGCACCATGAATGCCGGCAAACCACAGCATATGGCACAAAAGCACCGCAATCAGTACCGCGGGCAGTGAATCAGATGCGGAGATAACCGGCGCGAAAATGGCCATAATCGCCTGTGGCAGCAGCATGCCAAACTGCGCCTGCACCCACAGACTGAGCGGAAAGAGCGTAAGGAAAATGGCGACAATTGGGATCAGCAGATCGAACGACTGGCGGATTTTCGGCGGAACCTGCTCCGGCAGCTTAAAGCCGATATGGTGTTTCTGCAGGAAATGCATCATTTCCGTGGCAAACAGCGCCACCAGAATCGCGGTGAAGATCCCTTCCCCGCCCAGCGAGCCTACCGGCAGTGTCTTGTCACTCTGAGGAGCCGCCACCACCAGAAAAGCCATCAGCGACAGGCTCGCCGCCATAAAACCATTCATTTTGTAGCTGGTGGCCAGGTTATAGGCGATAGCACTAGCGATGTAGAGCGCCATAATGCCCATCGTCATATTGTAGGGCATCATGATCTGCGCTTCATGCGCCTGCACCATACCCAGCCACCACTGTGCGAAAGCCCATGAGCTGTCGGCAGAGAATGGCGGATGGGCAAACAGCAGCATAAACGAACCGACAATCAGAAACGGCATAGAAGCGATAAAGCCATCGCGGATCGCGATAACGTGACGCTGACTGGAGAGGCGTCCGGCGAATGGACTGATACGATTTTCAATGACGCCAAATAAAGATTCACTGATGCTGCTCATGAGCAAGCTCCTTGCGACAGGCAACAAGAGAATTAACCTGCGCAGCAGCTGCGCAGGCGGAAGAATTATTTGAGTGCGGGCGTTATTTTCAGGCGTGAATCAGCTTTAATGAATCGGCTAATATTTTCTCGCCGTTCATCATGCCGTAATCCATGCTATTTATGACGGCGATAGGCTTATTAAGCTGCTGGGCTATCGGAGCGAAATCAGCCAGTTTATATTTAATTTGCGGACCAAGCAGACAGCAATCAACGCCCTGAATTTCTTCATTAAACTCCTCTATTCCTACTGCTTTTATCTCAACATCAACACCCTGCTCTTTTGCCGCTTTTTCCATTTTCTGCACCACCATGCTGGTGGACATTCCGGCAGCACAGCACAGTAAAATCTTTGGCATGATCGTTTCCTTTGAATGATGTTTAATTAACGAATACACAGCCAGAAGATTTTCTGCAACCGGTTTCAGATCTGGATACAGAAAGTGTGAGAAATATCAAAACTCAATCCGGATAAATTAACTGGCAGAGAAATAGTGCAGGAGAGTGATTATACAGGGGCAGGGGCATAATTGCATGAAACAGCCGTCTGGCCGTCGCCGCAGCATCGGTTAGCTGCAGCAGAACGTGCCGGACGGCTGAGGCTGTCAGGAGATAGCAGAATCTTTATGTTTATCCGCTTCAAAATGACTCTTGAACTGCTCATAAATGGAGATCATATTTGACGCATCGCCATGCAGAGGGCTTAATTTTCCGGCACGAACCAGCTCGATAACCAGCTGCAGGGCAGCCTGTTTTGGACTGCTGGCAGGATGGGCAATATCAGACATGCTTTTCTCACTCGTTTAAAAGGGGTCAGCTGCACAGTTTAGCCTGGATTATGCCGGGTTTGGATGCGCAGCGCGCTGCTGGCAGACCGTTCGGATAAAAAAGCCGCTCGGGGTGTTCATTGACCTGTGAGCCAATTGTCTATACTGGATCAAAAAAGGGAACACACAGCCACACATTCCGTACCAGCGCGAAGGTGTTAAAGGAGCCCGGTTATGCTGATTGGTTTTGTTTTATTAGTGAGTGCCTGCGGGCACGATGCCTGTGACGCGTTGCCGGTATCAGAGCGTATTTATCCGACAAAAACGGCCTGTGAAACCATGGCCAATCGCATCTACAAAGTCCGTCCTAACGTGGTCTTGCTTTGCGGCGAGGTTCATCGCTGAATTGAGGCCAGGATTTACTGCGTTGCTCACATTTTAGCCAGCTGCCATTGCAAGCGCTGGCAATAAGGTTCAAAATATAAGCTGTTTTACACTATCATCGTTGTGAATCCCATGAAGAAATCGCGCCCCCGCCGTCCTGCCGGACGCTGGGTTTATTACATTTTGTATGACGGTATCCTCTGGCCCTGCCCGGTGCGCTGGGAGTGGGAAAATGGCTTCGATGGCTGGCTTCCCTTCTACTATTCACCCACGTTTGAGTTTGTGGCGGGCGATCCGCGCAAGGCGTATCGTATTGCGCGCAGCAGCCTGCGTAACGTACGCGAAGCGCTGCATGATGCAGAGTATGCCTGAGTGCAGAAACAACGATGCGCCCGCAGGCGCATCGTTAAAACATTGACCGTTGCGCGTGACGCAATCAATTATTCAGCGTGTAATCCAGCGTGATTTCCGCATTCAGCAACTGCGATACCGGGCAGCCTGCTTTCGCTTTCTGAATAATTTCGTCAAAGGCATCTTTATCTACGCCCGGCAGCGACACGGTGCTGGTCAGTGCCACTTTAGTGATGGCAAAACCTTCGCCTTTTTTGTCCAGCGAGACGTCGGCGGTGGTGTCGATGCTCTCCGGCTTATGGCCGGCATTGCCCAGCATCAGCGACAGCGCCATGGAGAAACAGGCAGCGTGTGCGGCACCAATCAGCTCTTCCGGGTTGGTCCCTTTCTCGCCTTCAAAGCGCGTATTAAAACCATACGGCTGCTGATTCAGTACGCCACTCTCTGTGCTGACGGTACCTTTACCTTTGATGTCACCTTCCCAATGGGCCGATCCTTTCTTGTGAATGGTCATGTCATTCCTCCTGTTAGTGGACAGCACTGAGTATAGACAACCCGCTCTGTTTTGCCTGGCTCAGCGCACCGCGCGCGGACGCGCGGGCTGTAAACCCGCCTCACTCAGCAGGGCGTTAGCCTGCACCAGCGAATCCTGGGTGATATCCGCGATCGATTTTGCGCCGGTCAGCGTCATCGCGACCCGCATCTCTTTTTCAATCAGCGTCAGCAGATTCTCCACGCCGCGCTGCCCGTGCGTCGCCAGCGCATAGATAAAGGCGCGTCCCAGCAGCACGCTGTCGGCACCCAGCGCCAGCATGCGCACCACATCCAGACCGCTGCGAATGCCGCTGTCTGCCAGAATGGTGATATCGCCTTTAACCGCATCGGCGATGGCGGGCAGCGCACGCGCTGACGAGAGCACGCCATCGAGCTGCCGCCCGCCGTGGTTGGAGACTACGATGCCGTCAGCGCCAAAGCGCACCGCATCGCGCGCATCCTCCGCATCCAGAATGCCTTTAATCACCATCGGCCCCTCCCAGAAATCGCGGATCCACTCCAGATCCTGCCAGGAGATAGAGGGATCGAAGTTGTTAGCCAGCCAGCCAATGTAATCCTCCAGACCGGTGGGCTTGCCGAGATAAGCTGAAATGTTGCCCAGATCGTGAGGCCGGCCGTGCAGCCCGACGTCCCACGCCCACTGCGGGTGGGTGGCTGCCTGCCAGTAGCGGCGCAGCGCGGCGTGCGGCCCGCTCATGCCGGAGTGCGCATCGCGATAGCGCGCCCCCGGCGTGGGCATATCGACCGTAAACACCAGCGTTGTGCAGCCGGCTGCTTTGGCGCGCTCCAGGGCGTTACGCATAAATCCGCGATCGCGCAGCACATAGAGCTGAAACCACATCGGCCGGTTGATGGCTGGCGCCACCTCTTCGATAGGACAGAGCGAGACGGTAGAGAGCGTAAAGGGGATCCCCTTCTGTGCCGCTGCCCGCGCCGCCTGCACCTCCCCCCGGCGCGCATACATGCCGCACAGCCCCACCGGCGCCAGCGCCACCGGCATCGCCAGCGTCTCATTAAACAGCCGGGTTTCCAGACTTAGCGCGGACATATTTTTCAGCACCCGCTGACGCAGCGCGACGTCAGAGAGGTCAGCCACGTTGCGCCGCAGCGTATGCTCAGCATAGGCACCGCCATCAAGATAATGGAACAGGAACGGAGGCAAAATGCGCTGCGCTGCGGCGCGATAGTCACTGGCAGCAGAGATAATCATCAGGTGTTCTCCTTACGGGTCGCTGCCGTTTCACCCGGCAGGCGGGTGATGCGCGCCTGACGCGCTTCATCTTCATGCAGCGTTTTCATCGTGGTATGGACAAAGCCGAGGTGATCCATCGCCGCCTGACGCGCGGCGGCGGCATCGCCTGCCATCACCGCATCAAACATCGCCTGATGCTGCTCATTGAGGCGGTTAAAAATCACCGGCTGGGTATACATGCGCTGACGGCTGTGCAGTACCGATGACTGCAGCAAATCGAAAAAGCCGCGCATGGTCTGCAGTAAGACCAGATTGTGTGAAGCCTCTGCGATGGCGAGATGAAAACGCAGATCGGCCTGCGCGGCGAGATCGGGATCGCCGCAGTCGTTCAGCCGCAGCAGCGCATCAAAGGCGTAGCGCAGTTTTTCTTTATCCGCTTCCGTTGCGCGCAGCGCGGCGTGCCAGGCGGTGCTGGCTTCGATGGCGTGACGCGCCTCCAGAATATCCCAGCGGTAGTCGGGATCGGCCGCCAGCAGCTGACGCATCGGCTCGACGATACGCTGTTCTGACCAGGGCTCCGGCGGCTGGCACAGCCAGGTACCGCCGCCGCGTTTGCTGACCAGCACGCCGCTGTTAATCAGCTGCTGAATCGCTTCGCGCAGGGAGGAGCGCGAGACGCCCAGCAGCGCCGCCAGCTGGCGCTCGCCCGGCAGCCGCATGCCGGGCGTCAGCTGCTGCGCGCCGATCCAGGCGCTGAGACGTTCGCGCAGCGGCGCGCTCACGGGATCATCCACGTCAGCACGTAGGCCTGCAGCGTGGTGATCACCCCGACCATGCAGGTAAAAATCAGGCTGTGTTTCACGGTAAAGCGGAACAGATCGGACTCTTTCCCTACCAGTCCGACCGCCGCACAGGCGATCGCAATCGACTGTGGCGATATCATCTTACCGGTCACGCCGCCGGTGGTATTGGCGGCCACCAGCAGAATATCGGATACGCCGATCTGCTGCGCCGTGGTCGCCTGTAGCGCGGCAAACAGCGCGTTAGAGGAGGTGTCCGATCCGGTCAGAAACACGCCCAACCAGCCGAGAAACGGTGAGAAAAAGGTAAACGCCTGCCCGGTGTGCGCCAGCGCCAGCGCCAGCGTAGCGGAGAGCCCGGAGTAGTTAGAGATAAAGGCAAACGCCAGGACCATGCCGATAGAGTAGATCGGCAGCGCCAGCTCTTTCAGCGTCTCTGCGAACGTCTGCAGCGCCGCGCGCGGTTTCATCCGCAGCCAGAGAATCGACAGCAGCGCCGCAACCAGAATCGCCGTGCCGGTTGCTGAAACCACATCAAATTTAAACAGTGCAGCATACGGCGTGGCCTGATTCACCACCGGCGGCATCCGCGCCACCAGCTCATGCAGCAGCGGGACCGGCACGGTAAAGACCCAGTCATAGAGCGCGCCGCCTTTGGCAAACAGCGCCTTGAACGGCGGAATGCTCCACAGCGTCACCGTCGCGGTAAGGAACAGAAACGGCATCCATGCGCGCACAATCTGCGCCAGCGTATAGCGCTGCGCTCCGGGCATGGCGTCAGCTGCATCGCGCTCTTCAAAACGGAATATGCGTACCGGCTGCCAGCGACGTAAAAACAGCGTCAGACAGATCAATGAAGCGAGCGAGGAGATAATATCGGGCAGCTCCGGCCCGAGAAAGTTGGAACTCAGGAACTGAGCAATGGCGAACGATCCTCCCGCCACCATCACCGCCGGCCAGGTCTCTTTCACCCCGCGCCAGCCATCCATAATCGCCATGATCCAGAACAGCACAATCAGCGTCAGAAACGGCAGCTGCCGCCCGGCCATCTGACCAATCTGAAAGCTGTCCAGCCCGGTGACCTGACCGGCCACAATAATCGGAATCCCCATCGCGCCAAACGCCACCGGTGCGGTATTGACAATCAGACAGAGGCCCGCCGCATAGAGCGGTTTAAAGCCCAGCCCGACCAGCAGCGCAGCGGTAATCGCCACCGGCGCACCAAATCCTGCCGCCCCTTCCAGAAAGGCGCCAAAGGCAAAGCCGACGATCAGCATCTGCAGGCGCTGATCCGGCGTGATCGACAGGATCGACGCGCGGATAATGTCAAACTGGCCGGTTTTAACCGAAATCTTATACACAAACACGGCGGCAATGATGATCCAGGCGATCGGCCACAGGCCATAGAAAAAACCATACACCGCCGACGCCAGCGCCTGCCCCACTGGCATGCCATACAGCAGCAGCGCCACCAGCAGCGCCAGCACAACGGTCGCCGTGCCCGCCTGGTAGCCTTTAAGCTTGAGTTTAATCAGCGCAAAAAAGAAAAAAACAATCGGGATCACTGCGACCAGGCTGGATAGCCACAGATTATTAAGCGGGTCATAGTTTTGCTGCCATACCTGCATGCCGTTTTCTCCAGAGTATCCAGACCGGCACGGTGCAGCAGAACATGCACCGTGCGACAGTGCCCGTAAAGCGCTGAAAGTGGTCGGACCGCATTCAGGAAACCGGGCTTATGGCGTCAGATAGTTAATGCGTTGTTAACTGAAAGCAACGCATTGCGGGAGAATTTTGCAGCAGTGTGACCAGACAAAAAGGTTTTAGCGCTTTTGGTAGGACCAATCAGCGCGACCCGGGCGTAAATGCGCCGGTATAACTGCGCAGATTAAGCGCCGGTTCCGTTCGCCGTCAGCTGCGGCGGCAGCCTGTGCCCCGGCGCGGCGACCGGGCAGAGGACGCCTGGCCGCGCCCTCTGCACTCCCCGGCCCTGCGCCA
>Ga0268257_1001481_pt1 | contig 19806 bp, 15 predicted proteins | sample AgamicAtPrz_FD_200249 | JGI IMG/M metagenome (GOLD analysis project Ga0268257, IMG submission 200249) | Agave microbial communities from Guanajuato, Mexico - At.P.rz (v2) (version 3) | ecosystem: Host-associated > Plants > Phyllosphere > Phylloplane/Leaf | place: Guanajuato, Mexico | collected... | reverse complement strand
CGTAAACTGCCGTAGACAAATATTCGCATTGCTAAAACTCAAACTGATAGAGCAGATCAAGTGCCTGGTCTACGCCGGACACTGCTTCCAGATATAGCTTAGGCATCAGGCGATAGCGTAACGTGAGAGTTGCCAGCGAGTCAAAGATCCCCACGCCATATTTTACCTGCAGACCCGGCAGTACATAACCGCTGACCACTACCTGCGAGGAGTCACCCACGCCCTGGGTGTCCAGCGCCAGATTACTTACGCCAAACGTCTCACCGATTTTACCCACAACCTGACCACTTTGTGCAACCCCCAGACCCACTAACATCGAGGTCATTGCCGCACTGTCGCTTTGGCCGCTATCCAGGCCCTGGCCACGCAGCAGATAAGAGAGCGCTTCCTGCTGTGACATGGCCGGGTCGGAGAAGATCTCCGCCTTCGGCTCGTCGGCCGAACCGGTGACGCGCACGCCCGCAATCACGTCGTTTTCTGTCGCTTCCGGGTTACGAATCGCTTCGATATTCAGCAGCGGCTGATCCGGTGGACCGGAGAACAGCAATTCACCTTTACGCACAATCAGATCCTGACCATAGGCATGGAAGCGCCCCTCAGGAATATTGATCTGCCCGTTCAGGCCAAGCCCCTGTTTATCCTGCGCCACTTTCAGGTCGCCCGTCAGGCGTGCCTTCAGCCCAAACGCGTTCAGACGCACGTTGTTCCCCACGTGCACGGTAAGATTGCTGTTGATCGGGATGCCCGCGCTCTTCTGATCAACCGGCTTGAGGTTGTTGTCGAGCATCACCTCATCACTGGAGACACCTACCGCGCTTTCCGGCACCTCGTGGACCACGATGCGCGCCCACGGCACGTCAACGTTGCCGTCGAGGGTAAAGAGGCTTGGCGTCGCTTCAAAGACGATATCCGGCGACACGTCCAGGCGTACCATTGGCGGCACGGTGATCCTCACCTTGCTGCCTTTCGCGGCGATACGGGCGCGCCAGTTATCAAGCTGGCTCCAGTCGGCGTCGCCGCTGAGGTTGATTTGCCCCTGCTGGGTCAGCACCGAACCGTTCAGCGTTGAGCTCATCCCGTTGAAGTTCATCGTAATCTGGCTTGGCTGCATATCGAACGGCATAAAGTTACCGTCGATATCCACGCCGTTGAGTTGCATCTGGCCGAACAGCTGCGGGCTTTGCGCGTCCCCCGCCAGCCGCAGGTTCGCGTTGAGCAGCCCCGCCGCTTTTTCACCGCGCGAGAAAATCGGGTTAACCATCGCCAGGTTGAAGTTGCGGATAGTGACGTTCCCGCCCAGATTACGTCGCCCTTGTGGGTCGGTAATCTGCACCTTACCGTCAAACTGACCGTTGTTGGTCAGGCGGATAAGCCACCCCAACTCTGCCCGGTTGTTATGCAGATCGGCGCTCAGGTTCAGGGTATCAAACGCCACCGGCAGCGGCGCGTTGTTGACATCCTGTGTCACCTTCACGTTGCGGCCAGAAAGCGTCACGCTGCCCTGTGGCAGCCCCTCTTTGGTGGTATCCCAGGCCACATCGGCCTTCCCGCTAAAGACGCCGCTCGCCTGGGTGGTATCCGGCATGAACGGTTTTAACATCGCCAGATCAAAACGATTGAGGGTGATCTGCGCACGCCCTTCTGCCCCGGCGTCAATGGTTTGCGGCACACACAGTTCCGCATTCGGGTTAGTCCAGCAGTGCGGCCCGATGCTGATTTTTTGTTCGGCATTGCGGTAGTCCAGGGCAATAGCGCGTGACAGCACCAGTGGCCCAACCGGGGTATTGAAACGGGTGTTGTCGAGCGTCCCTTTCCAGCGCTCCGCTTTGCGGTCGAAGCTCCCCGTCAGGTGAAGCTGCCCGGAAACCGGCTCGCCCTGCACGCGCAGTTGGAGGTCGTGCTGCTTCTCGTTGCCTTTGGCATCCAGGGTCACCAGATTAATGTTCACGTCCGGCTGAGAAATGCGCTCCACGCGCAGGTTCAGATTGCCGCCGATCTGATCGGTGGATTTCACATCCCCGTCAACGCGAACCCGGGCGACGGACAGCTCCTGCCAGCGCAGGTTACTGGCGGTGATATCCGCCAGCAACTGCGGTGCATCCACCGTGCCGCGCACCTTAAGCAGCCCCTTCGCCGTACCACCAAGGCCCGGCAGGGCGTTATCCAGATTCGGCGCATCGATAGTGGCGTCGAGGTTCAGATCTTTCACCCCCAGCTCGCCTTTGATATCCGCCGTGTTGCGCCCCAGCGCCACGTGCAGACCCGGGATCATCCACTGCAGGTAGCTGTTGCCTTTCAGAGAACCTTCAACGTTAACCTTGTTCTGCTTCACGTTACCGGTGAGCTTAATTTCCGGGACATCCATCTGCCACGTGCCGCCGTACAGGCTGCCACGGGTTTTGATGAGGCCATCCAGTTTTGACGGCCAGTCCGGCACCTCTTTCGCCGTGTTAATCCCCGAGAGCTTCAGCTCACCGCGCCAGCTGATCGCCTGCTGCCAGTCGAGCAGCGCGGTCAGCTCGGTTTTGCCTTCCAGCGCCGCTACGGTCAGTTTGTCGAGATTAACCTGCTGTTCATTGCCTTTTGCATCCAGCGTGATCGTGGCTGGCGGCACACCTTGCCCCTTCACGGCGGTGCGGAACGACAGGGTGTAATCGGTCATCTTGCCGCTCAGCTTCAGCTTCAGGTCATCGGCCTGGAACTGTTTTTCGCCGGTGAACGGCCAGTACAGCTGCTTGCTGACCACCTCAAGATTAAGCGGCAATCCGGCTTCCGCCAGTTGGGTTTGCGCCCGCAGGACCATGTCCACCGGGCCGGAGAGATTCACCCCGACATCCAGCTTGTCGCGTAGCGCGCCGCCCACTTTCACCTTCACCTTTTCGCCTTTCAGCGGGTCGATATTGAGCGCGCTGTTCAGGGTAATATCCACCGGCCAGTTGTCACGCAGCAGGGCATGACCCGAGGCATTGACAGAGCCCTGGTTGGTGTCGATATCCAGCGCATCGAGCTTCATGTTGCCGTCGATGCTGCTGACCTTCAGCAACATGTTATAGACCGTGAGATCGGTGTCACCGGTCAGACGCAGCTGCTCGCCCTTGAACGCTTCGATATTCAGGTTCAGCGGCAGATGCACGTCCGTCATCTCCGGCAGGACGGGCTTCGAGAACAGATCTTTCAGCGTTTCACCCAGCGGTTTCTCTTCCGGCTGTGGGTTCTGGATCTTCGGCTCGACAATCTCTTCCTGCGCCACGTCCGCTACCTTCGGCAGCGCGATCAGCAATCCCTGCAAGGAGGTTGGCGTCAGGGTGAGGTTTTTCTCCTGCCAGCGCAGGCCGGAGGTGAAATCCATCACCGACACGGTGGTGTCGTCGATTTTGATATTCACGTTGTCCAGCGCCACCCGATAAAGGGCGATGGGGTACGGTGTAGAGAGATTCAGCGGGCCGCTGTCCTCTTCTTCAACCGGCGCTGATTTCGGCATTTTCTTCGAATCAATCGCCACGTTCACATCTTTTAGCGACAGATCGTTGACGCAGAGCTTACTGTCCCGCAGGCAACCCAGCCTGACGGCAAGGTGAAACTCGCCCGCGTTGACCGCAACGCCAGGCTGCTCGTAGCGAATATTCTTCAGACGTAGATCGCGCCAGCCGCCCGTGACCTGGCCGATTTCCAGCCCGGGTACCCAGCGGTTCGCCGCGTTAAACAGCAGATGCAGGCCGGTTGTCGTTCCCACCAGAAACGCCACCGTACCGAGCAGCAGCACGATAAAAATCAGTACTCCGAGGCTTATCTTCTTCCATAAACTCATAATTCAGGCCCCAGACCGATGTAAAACTGTAAACCGTGTTCTTCTTTGTCACCCACCGGCACGGCGAAGTCGAGCTTGATGGGCCCGACGGGTGACTGCCAGCGCACGCCCACGCCCGCGCCGGTTTTGAAATCGCTGCGGCGGATATCGCTCACCGCTTCGCCGCCGTCCACAAACATCGCGCCCCACCATTTTCCGCTGACGTTGTACTGGTACTCCAGCGAGCCGGTCGCCAGCTTGGAGGCCCCGATCAGCTTACCGTCATCATCTTTAGGCGCGATGGATTTGTATTTATAGCCGCGGATACTGCGGTCGCCCCCGGCGAAGAAGCGCAGGTCAGGCGGGACTTTGTCGAAGTCGCCGGTTTCAATCCAGCCGAGGTTGCCGCGCATCACAAAGCGATGTTTGTCATACAGCGTACGGATCCAGACGTTTTGCGCCTGAATCACCGAGAAATCCACATCGGAACCCCACATGGTGTTGGAGTAATCGATAGAGTAACGCTGGGAATCCCCCCAGGTCGGCATCAGGCCGCCGCGTGAGCGGGTACGGCTGATCATCACCCCCGGATAGAGCAGCATGGTGGTGTTGGTGACGTTGGCCTGGGTAAAGTGGTCAAGACTCCAGCGCAGGTTAATGGCGCGCTGCCAGCCGCTGGAGAGATCCCAGAAGCGGGATACAGCAAGCGTGGTGGAATCAGACTCAGTATCGTTCAGATCGGTACGCTTAAAGCCCCCCTGAACCAGGTAGTACTGCTCAAGCGGGTTTTTCAGCAGCGGTATTTTGTAGCTGAAGTCGAGCTGCTGTTCCGGCGAAGAGATACTGGCGCTGGTGGTCAGGCTATGGCCGTACGAGTTCATCCACGGCTTTTTCCAGGTTGCCCTCACGCGCGGCCCCACGTCCGTCGAATAGCCAGCCCCGGTCTCAATGGTGTTTTCGGTGCGGGGTGAAACCACGCCGTGCAGTGGTAATATCTTGGTTTTGCGTGATTTTTCAAACTCTGGTGCGACAACCACCGAATTAAACCACCCGGTTGCCGACAGGCGGCGGTTCAGCTCGGCCAGATCGCGCGACTGGTAGTAGTCACCCTTTTTGAACGGCACGAGGTTTTGCAGATACTCTTCACGAATTTGCGAGCCTTCGAACGTCACATCGCCAAAGCGGTAGCGTTCGCCGCTGTCGTAGTCGATATCCCAGAAGGCCTGGCGTCGGTCCAGCGCAATGCCCAGCTGGCTTTTATTGAACTGGCTGTCGAAGTAGCCCTTACGTAAGGAGACGCTGGTTAGCGATTTTTTGAAACTGTCGTAATCACCGTGATTCAGTACGGTACCGATTTTAGGTCGCGTGCTGAGCAGATCCAGGTAATCGCGATCGGTACGCGCGCCGCCGCGTAACACCACATTGGTGCCACCAATCAACACCGGCTCCCCCGGTGAAACGCGGGCAATAAGCACCTGCCGCCCCTTCTTTGGCGGCGGGCGGAGATCGAAATCGATGGTAGGTTCGTAATATCCCAGCGCTTTTAGCCCCTCGCGGATAGCATCATCCACGCGCGCGCGAAAACGCCGGTCTGGCGTCACTTCGTCACTTTCAATCGTCGACAGCTGTGCGCGCACGTTTTTTTCCAGCGCCCCGGATAACCCCTCAACCTGCAAACGGACATTCGCCGCGCTGGCAACCCCGCTTGTCAGCAACACACTGACCAAACATAACTGGCGGATTTTTGTCACGTTCTCTCCTGAATATCCCTGTTTCCACCCTGGAAGCAAATGAAGTGCCGCTCCGCGGCAAAAGACGGCCTGTTAGCCAAAAAACCCAATTCTCGGGTTGAAAAAGGGTGTAACACCCAAATATTTCTTATGATTAAATCTAGACTCATTCAGCGCATTTATTGTGTTCAATTAAACGCTTCGTGACAACCTTAACCGAAACATCGCACCCCGGGAGGCCCCATCGTGAGTTTATTCGACAAAAAGCATCTGGTTTCACAAGCAGATGCATTACCGGGACGCAACACCCCTATGCCAGTCGCAACCTTACATGCCGTGAATGGCCATTCCATGACCAACGTACCTGAAGGCATGGAAATCGCCCTGTTTGCCATGGGCTGCTTCTGGGGCGTGGAACGCCTCTACTGGCAGTTGCCTGGCGTCTACAGCACCGCGGCGGGCTACACCGGCGGTTATACGCCAAACCCCACCTACCGCGAAGTTTGCTCCGGCGAGACCGGTCATGCTGAAGCCGTACGCGTGGTATACGACCCGTCCGTCATCAGCTATGAACAGCTGCTGCAGGTGTTCTGGGAAAACCACGACCCGGCGCAGGGTATGCGTCAGGGCAATGACCATGGCACCCAGTATCGTTCGGCGATTTATCCGCTCACGCCTGAGCAGGAAGCCGCCGCACTCGCCAGTAAGGAGCGTTTCCAGCAGGCCATGCGCGACGCAGGCGATACGCGCGCGGTGACAACGGAAATCACCACCGTGAAGCCGTTCTACTATGCCGAGGATGACCACCAGCAGTATCTGCACAAAAATCCGTACGGCTACTGCGGAATTGGTGGCATCGGCGTGTGCCTGCCGCCGCAGCTTGCCTGATTACTGATCCAGCGCCACGCGAGCCGCGTGGCGCGTGGCATTACTGACTGAGCCGTAATCCATGACTTTGCCCTGCAACAGCAGGTTATAGACCGGCGCCTGTGGTCGGTTGAGCCGCGTTTGCAGCAGGTGTACGGCCTCTATCCCCAGTTCACGGCAGGGCACCGTGACGCCCGTGATCGGCTTTTCCAGACGGTGCGCTAAATTCCATGCAAAATCGGTCGTAATGAGCGAAATGTCTTCCGGAATGCGCAGCCCGTGGCGCGTTAGCGCCCTGATCACCCCCTCCGTCATGCTGGTACTGTTCGGGAAAATCACCTCTGGCCACTGCGATCTGTCATGACTTAACAGCCATGCATCCAGCGCCCGCTCGGCCTCCTCTGCCGTAAACCACTCTGTTACCAGCAAATCACGCTGGGGATCAAAGGCCACGTGAAAATGGCGGTACGCCTCTTTAATGCCGTCCAGACGCGCATACAGCGTCTCACGCCGCAGGCAGGTGAGCGTGAGCACACGGCGGTGCCCCTGCTCAAAAAGGTACTGCATGGCGGTGAAACCAATCGCCCGGTGATCGGGTGACACGGCGTCCAGCACCCGATCCCGATCAACGGAGTTAATCAATACGCAGGGCTTATTCAGCGTGCTCGCCAGTTTAAAGATGGTGGAATCATCAGTCCCAATAATAATTATCGCGTTGATATTCTTATGGCTGGCCTTTTCCATAAATAATTTCACGTCGGCGTGCTGCTCTTCTAAGCCACAGCAACTGACCCACACGTTATGCGGGGCGCACGCTTCTGCAATGCCTTTGGTCACTTCCAGATAAAAAATGTCTCCACGTCCCTGAAAGGTTCTTTCCGGGGCAAAGACAGCGATACCGTTAATTAACAGCCGTCCGCATGCCATTGCCTCCAGAACACCTAATTCGCGCGCGGTGCGAACGATCGCGTCACGGGCTTTATCGCTGGCATAAGACTTGCCGCTTAATACCCGCGAAACCGTGCTGACGGAATACCCCGTCAGGGTCGCAATCTCCTCCATTTTTAACCTGCCCGGCATAGTGTGACCTCGCTCTCAATCAGTTTTTGCAAATATTTGCAGAAACAGCGCTTTGATTTTAAAACCAAATTTCAGAGAGCCTGGAGATTACTTAAACAGCTTGCGAGTATTCTCACAAAAACACATTGTCGCTGCGGCTCCCCTTTCCTATTTTCCGGTCATCCCTCATTTCAACTGAAATTAAGGTGTGACATGGAGAAGGTACGTTTTGGCATTATCGGAATAGGTAATATCGGTACGGTCCACGCGCGTTATTTACTGGCGGGTACGGTCAGTGACGCCTGCCTGGCGGCGGTTTGTGATAATGCACCGGAAAAGCATCCGGCCATTCGCCAGCTGGTCGGCTCCCTCCCCCTCTTCAGCGACGCGCAGGAGATGCTCCAGAGCGGGCTTATCGACGCGGTGATTGTCGCGACGCCGCACTACGAGCATCCGCGTCTGTCGATGCTGGCGATGCGCCACGGCATCCACACCCTGTGTGAAAAACCGGCGGGCGTGTATACCGCCCAGGTTCAGGAGATGAACGCCTGCGCCCGGGAGTGTGATGTGGTGTTCGGCATCATGTACAACCAGCGCCCGAACCCGCTCTACCAGAAGGTGAAAGATCTGATCGACAGCGGCGAGCTGGGTGAGATCCGCCGCTCCAACTGGATCATTACCAACTGGTATCGCTCGCAGAGCTACTACAACTCCGGCGGCTGGCGCGCTACCTGGAAAGGAGAAGGCGGCGGCGTACTGCTCAACCAGGACCCGCATCAGCTCGATCTCTGGCAGTGGCTGGTTGGCATGCCGGTCCGTCTGCGCGCGTTTTGCCAGTTTGGTAAGCACCGCGACATTGAAGTGGAAGACGAGGTCACCGCCTACGCCGAGTATGCCAACGGTGCGACGGGCGTGTTTATCACGACCGTGGCAGAAACACCGGGGACCAACCGGCTGGAGATCGTCGGCGATCGCGGCAAGGTGGTCGTCGAAGAAGGGAAACTGCGCTACTGGCGGCTGCGGGAATCCGAAACCGCCTTCAACGCCCGCTGGCAAAACGGCTTTGGTGAACCGGAATGCTGGGAGGTCACGCTTCCCGTCGGCCCGGAATGCAGCGAACACCACGTCATTACCGCCAATTTCTGCGGCGCCATCCTGCGCGGCGAGCCACTCATTGCCCCGGGGCTGGAAGGGATCCACGGGTTAACGCTCTCCAACGCCATGCACCTCTCCACCTGGACCGACGACTGGGTCGACCTCCCGCTCAACGAGAAACAGTATCTGCGCTTGCTTCAACAGCGTATCAGCACCTCAGTGGCTAAAGAGACCGCCAGCGTCACGCTGGATGCCTCCGGCACCTGGTAACTCAGGAGAAGAAACGATGTTAAATGTCGCTATCGTGGGAACAGGAAATATCTCGCATAACCATATTCAGGGTTATTTGCAGTTTGGCCAACGCTGCCGGATCGTCGCGCTGGTCGATATCTACCCGGAAAAAGCCCACGAGAAAAAAGCACGCTACAACCTGACGGACGCACGCGTGTATGAAAGCCACCAGCAGATGCTGGCGGCAGAGCCAGATATCGATATCGTCGATGTCTGCACGCCGCCCTACGTTCATGCAGAGATAAGCATTAATGCCCTCAATGCGGGTTGCCATGTGCTGTGCGAAAAACCGATGGCCGCCTCGCTGGAGGAGTGCGACGCCATGATCGCCGCACAACAGGCCAGCGGGAAATTGCTCGCCATCATCGCTCAAAATCGCTTTACCGATGCCTTCTGGCGTTTAAAAGCGGCGCTGGATTCGGGCCTTGCTGGCAAGGTGTGCCATGCCCAGGTGGACTCGTTCTGGTGGCGCGGACACTGCTACTACGACCTGTGGTGGCGCGGCACCTGGGAAAAAGAGGGTGGCGGCTGCACCCTAAACCACGCGGTGCACCACATCGACGCCATTCAGTGGATGCTGGGCTTTCCGTCCGAGGTGGTGGCCATGATGACCAACGTGGCGCACGACAACGCTGAAGTCGAAGATCTCAGCGCCGCAATTTTTAAATACCCCAGCGGTGCACTCACCCAGCTAACCGCCTCGGTCGTGCACCACGGGGAAGATCAGAAAATCATTATCCAGGGTGAAAAGGCGCGCATCTCCGCACCGTGGCAGGCCTTTGCCAGCGTCAGCGCTGATAACGGCTTCCCCCAGGAGGATCGGGACCTGGAGCGGGAAGCGCAGCTTAACGCCGTTTTTCACGAGACGCCGAAGCTCGAATGGACGTTACACACCGGGCAGATTAACGACCTGCTTTATGCCATTGAGCACGGCACGGCGCCGTTAGTGGATGGCCTGCAGGGCAAACGCTCGCTGGAGTTGATAACCGCGATCTATAAATCCGCCATCACCCGCTCCGTGGTTTCGCTGCCGATTCAACGCGATGACCCGTTTTACCGTACCGGTGGGACCAACGCCCTCGCCCCCCGTTTTTATGAAAAATCCGCAAGCGTCGCCAACTTCAGCGAAGTCGGGGCGATTCCCCTGGGCAAAGATCTGGATGAAGGAGTAACACCATGAACAAAAATGACGGCATGAACTACGCGCCGGTGGGTAAACCTCAGCCCGTTGTCAGGGAAGGAGAGTTTGTCTTTGCCGCTGCCGCGCTCGACCACGGTCATATCTACGGCATGAGCAACGGCCTGATTGAAGCGGGCGCCACGCTGAAATGGGTCTACGACCCCGATCCGGCAAAAGTAGACAAATTCATTCAGCAGTATCCGCAGGCCAGGGTTGCAGACTCCCTGGATGTCATACTCGCCGACAACGAGGTGCGTCTGGTGGCTGGCGCCGCCATTCCCGCGGAACGCTGCGCGCTGGGGCTGAAAGCGATGGCCGCAGGCAAAGACTACTTCACCGATAAAGCGCCTCTTACTACCCTCGAACAACTGGCGGATGCCAAAGCCATGGTGGAAAAAACGGGCCGGAAATACGCCGTGTACTACAGCGAGCGCCTGCACGTTGAGAGCGCGGTCTTTGCCGGACAGCTGGTGCAGCAAGGGGCCATTGGCCGCGTCGTACAAACGCTGGGGACGGGCCCGCACCGGGAAGGGACCGGCCGCCCGGACTGGTTCTACGATCGGCGCTATTTCGGCGGTATTCTGTGCGATATCGGCAGCCACCAGATTGAGCAGTTCCTGTTTTACACCGGCAACAGCGACGCTTCTGTGGTGGCAAGCCAGGTACGGAACGTTAAACACCCCCAGTACCCCGCCTTCGAAGATTTTGGCGACGCCATGCTGAAAGGGGAAAACGGCGCCAGCGGCTATTTCCGCTGCGACTGGTTTACCCCTGACGGGCTCTCGACCTGGGGCGATGGCCGCCTGACGCTGCTCGGCACCGAAGGCTATATCGAGATCCGCAAGTATGTCGATCTTACTCGTGGCGAACAGGACGTGGTGTATCTCGTCAATAAAGAGGGAGAGTTCCGTTATCCGGTCGCCGGCCAGGTCGGTTTCCCGTTCTTTGGCGAACTGATCCTCGACTGTTTGCATCGTACTGAACATGCCATGACCCAGGCTCACGCCTTTAAGGCGGCGGAGCTCTGCGTGAAGGCACAGATGCTGGCCAACGCCACGAACTAACAGGAGGCGACAATGAAGCTCCTGAACACGGCGGTGATCGGCGCCGGAGCGATTCACGGTTGCCACGTGAATGCGCTGCGCCAGCTCCCCAACGTTGCGCTGCGCGCGCTGGCAGATATCGACAGCGTCAAAGGTCTGAAGCTGGCATTGGGCTATCAGTGCCGCTTCTACCAGGATTACCGAGAGATGCTGCTGGATGATGCCATCGACGTGGTCCATATCTGCACGCCGCACTTTGAGCATAAAAGCATGATCCTGGCGGCCCTCGCCGCCGGAAAGCATGTTTTCTGCGAAAAACCGGTGGGCATGAACAGCAGCGAACTGGTGGATATCACCCGCGCCGCTGAGCAGGCTACGGGTCTGCTCAGCGTGTGTTATCAGAACCGGCTCAACCCCACCAGCCTGCGCATTCGTCAGGCGCTGGACGAAAGCGAGCTGGGAAAAATGCTCAGCATCAAAGCGGTGCTGACGTGGTCGCGCTCGGGCGCGTACTACACCCAAAGTCCGTGGCGTGGGCAACTGGCTACGGAAGGGGGCAGCCTGTTGATCAACCAGGCCATTCATACTCTCGACCTGATGCAGTGGTTCGCCGGCGGCGTGACGCGTGTGAAAGGCGTGGTGGATAGCGGTGAGCTGGCGGACGTGACGGAAGGCGAAGACAGCGCGATGGCCACGCTGCACTTTGCTAACGGCGCGCGCGGCCTGTTTTACGCCAGCAACTGCAATACCACCGATTCCCCGCTTCTGATGGAGATCCACTGCGAGCAGGGCTCGCTGCTGCTGAACGACAACACGCTCTGGCGCGTGACGCCGGGCGAGCGCGTCCGGCTCACCTGCGACGACTCCCCGGACGGTTCGGTCAAAAGCTACTGGGGCCTGGGCCACCAGCAGGCGATCCGTCGTTTTTATCAGGCTATCACCCACCCCGGTTACACGGATTACACCGATATCGGTGAAGCCGGGAAATCACTCACCCTTGTGGAGGCTATTTATCGATCATCCCAATTACGGCAATGGATAGAAATCAATAAATAGAACGTAATTTGTATTCCAGCAGTAAATAAAAAACGACCCGGCAGAACGGGTTAATCATTACCCTACACTGGATATTATTATGGTCAAACCAACTGAACGTAGAGTGGGTTATGGCGTGGCGCTCGGCTACGGTATAACCGATCTGTTTGGCGGAGGCGCTTTCGCCATTATCGGCACCTGGCTTTTATTTTTTTACACCACCTATTGCGGGCTCTCTGTCGTCGAAGCGGGTTCGATATTTGCTATTGCCCGCGTCATTGATGCGTTATTAAGCCCGATTATGGGTTATATTACTGATAATTTCGGTGATACCTGGCTCGGGCGTAAATTTGGCCGTCGCCGCTTCTTTTTATTACTCAGTTCGCCCTTAATGTTTCTGTATGCCCTGCTGTGGCTGACAGACATGGGTTACTGGTATTACCTGGGCACTTACCTCTCTATTGAGCTATTGTCAGCGATGGTGCTGGTGCCCTGGGAAACCCTGGCCGCAGAAATGACTAACCGGTATGAAGAGCGTAGCCGTCTCTCCGGCGTGCGCATGATCTGCTCCCAGCTCGGCGGCTTTCTTGCGGTTTCCGTACCCGGCGTCATTATGCAGTTCAGGGGGAAAGATAACCCGTTTACCTATACGCTCACCGGGCTGATATTCTCCTGCGTGTTCTGTATTGCGGTATTTATTACCTGGTACACCACCTGGGAAGCGAAAGATGTGCAACAGGAGTCCACGTTTAAAGTGGATAATCAGCGCAGCAGCGGAATCGTTAATCACCTTAAATATCTGGTGCTGGATCTCTTTTCCTCTTTCCGTATTCGTGCGTTTCGCCTGCATATTATTATTTATATCTTTTCGTTTACGGCGATGGACGTATTCGGTTCGGTGTTTACGTATTATGTCGTGTATTGCCTGAGCCAGGACGCGGCAGCCGTGTCGGGCTGGTTGAGCGTTGCGGCTTTCGCCTCGGTACCTGGCACGTATGGATTTATGCTGCTCCTGAACCGGCTGAACATGACGCCGTCTGGCGCCCTGCGTCTCTCCTACAGCTGTATTTTCCTGGTCCTGGCGTTCCTGTTTACGGTCTACCTGACCAAACCCCAGGTGCCCACACTGCTGTTCTCGGCGGTCTTTATCCTGCTCGGTGCCGCGCGCTCTGGCCTCTATTACATACCGTGGAATATCTACAGCTTCATTCCGGATATTGACGAGATGGTGACGCAGCAGCGCCGCGAAGGGATTTTTGCCGGGGTGATGGTCCTGACCCGCAAAAGCACCGTGGCGATCGCCATCATGATTATTGGCCTGGTCCTGCAGGAGTCCGGCTTTGTGAAGGGCGGCGGCGCACAGCCTGAAAGCGCGCTGGGGGCGATTATAGGCCTGATGATCTTCGCGACGGCAGCCCTGCTGGCGGTGAGCTTCTTCACTACCTATAAGTTCAAGCTCACCCGCGAGACGCATAAACTGCTTCTCAAGGAGATTGCCCGCCGTAAGCTGGGCGGCGATTACCGCGACTGCGATGCCAATACCCGTGTGGTGATAAAACAGCTCACAGGCTATGAGTACGATCAGGTGTGGGGAGGCGATGCTGCCCGTCGTGCGGTGAACAACGTCGGGTTATCAGCCGCAAAATAGCGCGTCTCGCCGGGCCGGATCCCCGCCTGCCCGGCCTCTTTTCACTATGCTTGAACTTTTTGGTGACCATCTTTTTGAAACGCAATAAAGGGAAGTGTGAGAACTTTATTATTAGCGAGAAAGAAATCCCCTGGTATATTTAAATTATAGGGGATGTTATTTGCAGAAAGACTACTTAACTGACTGTTTCAAGTATTTCCTTTAAAAAATCACTTAAGTTATCAAAGGAACCAAATATCTTTTCCGTTCCCACATTATCTCTAATTTGATACACATTCTCCTCAAGATCATACGTGAAAAAAGAAATGCTATCCTGACCAATTACAACGCGCTTAGATAAATCAGCATTAACATATATGTCGTTATTCCTAAAATTATCGTTATAAAGAAAGATATTATTGACAGGAACATTACCCTGTTCAAACTGAAGAGCAAAACTATAAAGTATTACTCCATCAAACTCAAAACCATCCATTTTTGCCAGAAAATACAAATAGTCAGGTTGGTTTTTCAAAAAAATCAAAATGTCATTATTTATACCATCAAGAACAGGTGATAAATCAGCGCTTGAAGAATTAGCTTTAATCATTGATTCCAAAAAATTTGAGCTAACTGGCGGATGGATTCTATATCCATTATCTTCCATTAATGCAGAAAGCTCATTTACCATCATGTCGATATCTTTTTCCATTATGTCATCCTCACTTTGGATAAATTGTACCTTGAGGTTTAACCCACGGAACTATTTTGGTTTCACCAACAACCATGTTTCTTGTTATACTAAATTGATAATTAGTCAATGCTTGATGATATGGATCATTTTTCATTAGTATTAAATTATCAAAAGAATTTGTGCCACTATCATCTAAAGGTAGCTTATGATGTACTTGCCATCCATCTGGATTTCTACCGATACTCATCCGTTCAAGCATTTCGGGAGAGAATTTATTCATTGCTTCAGGGGTATTAGATAACTCTTTAAGAAAAGACTTCCTTACAGTACTATTGAATTCTTTTCTCAATATTGCCGTCTCTTCTACCGTTCTTTTAAAATAGTTAATCTGTGTTATTTCAACATTCTGTAGTAATACAGAATCCCCACGAACTTTGCCTACAAATTTGGTTATATCCTGGACTTCACCAAGCTCAATAGGTCGTTTCGCTAACAGAATTGAAGCCGCCGCAATAGCTGTACCTGCTGTCTGTTCATTCAATACTTGTTCATATCCCTTAACAGCATCTCCACCTAACTGCTCAGCTGTTTTCCTGAAACCTTCAACGTTACCATTGTAGACACCGCCAGCCGCCAGTAGACGTCCTGCGGCCTTGCTGTTAAGTGTCTGGTATGTCGGCTCAGAAGCGGGTGCTGATGTTCCGCCTGAGAAAGATAAAGCAAACGAAGTTGGGCGGGGCTTTCCTGAACGGTAGTACCTGCACCCTACAGAATTCCTGTACTCTCTCAGGATCCGTTCAGCCCCGTTCATTTCAAACACATGGAAATTCCTGCAGATAAGCTGGCCTTCTTCATCAATGTAGAAAAGTTCTCCAGGGGAACCGTAACGGTTTAACATCACAACTTCACCTCTGAAGACAAGGTATCTCAGCCGCCTTTCTGTGTTGAATCCATTAGCATGATTGTTCTGATAAGCGTAGCTACGTGAACACGATGGTCGTGGCCTGAGCCCTTCGACATGATAATGATCACGGTACCTGTCATCGAATTCATACTCCTGTCTGATGTAATCCCATGTGACAGAAGGGCGAGTAATCAACTCATACTTCTCTGGTTCAAGGTTATCCCTGGACAGGTAAAACACGTTAAATCCCGGTAAGCTAAAACTCATACCAACTCCTTTTGGTAACGATCTGCACATTTTATAACCGCATCGCCTTGAAAACAAAATGATTGTTTTGTCTGCTCCCGCGGGTTTCCCATGAGTACACCAAAATGTGACCTCTGGCAGGTTTACATCTCTTTACGCTATACTACCCGCTGAAATAAGCAGCTCAATGCTACGAACTGATGTTCTACGTGTTTTCACACAAATGGTATCAACTTCCCTTCCGAGGGTCTGGCGAGAAGCTGGATAAACTATGTTAAACCGCTATTTTGAATCTACTTTACAGGGATGCTAAGTCTGTGCTGATGCAGATTTGATGGTAATTGTAAAATATGGACCTTAACTATTTCTTTTAAAAAGAGCAAGCTATAGTGAGTAGGATATTGCCGTTTGCTGCCCACCGAAAAGCAATAGTGAATAAAATTTTGTTCATAATATAGGGAGTTAAGCAGTATGAATCAATCCAAGAAACATCATTATATCCCTGCATGCTATTTAAAAGGTTTTACAAATGAAGGGAAAAGAACATCTTTATTCTGGGCATTTCCAAAGAATAAGCCTGGATTCCGGCATGGTACAAACCCTAATGATGCCTGCGTAAATAACAATTACTATAAATTAGAAAGTAACTTAGAGTCGTTAATGATTGAGGAATGGTATGGCAATCTTGTTGAACCCCGAATTGGCGAATTTTTGGAAAGATTAGAAAGTATAAAAAAAATCGACTCGAATGATGAAGGTTTAATTTGGTTATTAACTTCTTTGTTCTTAAGGAATCCATCACATAGAAATAGTATTGAGTCTCCACTGAAACAAGCTCGCAAGATCGCGGAATCAATGAGAAAAGATCTTAATAAAAAAGGTCATACGTTACACACCTCAGTTTTAGATTATTATATAGATGACATTATAGAATACGAGCTTAAGCAAACTAAAATTGCCGCATGCTATTTTCCAATGTTTAATTACACCCTGATAAAATGCCCAAAAGGAATTCATACCATTACTAGCGATACACCACTTATTTTAACACATACGAATCTTAAAATATTTGGACTGGCTACCAAAGGTACAATGATGCTGACACCTTTGAATAAAAACATTTATTTATTAGGGAGCAAGGAAGTAAACTTAAAACCAATACATAATGCTACTAAAACTGAAATTGCCGATTTAAATACAATGGTTATGAATTCTACAAATGAAAGGATTTATTGTAATAATGATCACTTTTTGATTCTTGATGAGTACGGAAAAACCATAAAGTATCCATTTTAAGTGTTCATTAAATTACTTTAGCTCCAGTTTATTACTTTAAAAAATAGGACTAATGTTCTAAATGATTTAAAGATGGGGACTATTAAACAATGACAATATCACGAACGCGTTATAAGCGAGGATGTGAATTACTTTTCTTGCATTTGAAAAGCTTCAACAATATAATAACACTCTATTATGGTTATAAATGGAATTGTAATGGTGAAAATCAATAAGAGCTTATTATATTCATCTGTGATATGGACTAATACAATAACACTTTTAGTTTTTATTTTTGGTATTTGTTATCAACAATATCATGAGTTCAACAATCAAATAGAACAAAACAAAAGATTACTTTATCTAATAGGTACAGAAGCACAAAGAAATCTGGTCTCAATGCTACCTATGAGCGATGAATACATCAAATTTAGAGACTCCCAGAGATGTTTTAAAATTGATAAAATCAATGAAAATGAAGCTAATTACATACTTACATCCGCGAACGCTATTAAAACCGATGTTTACTCTATATTATTAGATAAATTTATGTTTCTTTCGTCCGATGATCTAAAGTTTATAATGATGTATTACAGTAATATAATGAATTTCAAAGAATTTTCTCACTCTATTGATAATATTATCAAAGCTAAAAGCTTTGACGCAGTTAGTATAGACAATCGGAAAAACTTGTTGCGTCAATATTGTGTGCAATCTCAAGCTATACAGGAAACTATGAGCAGGTTTCTTACACGCTATGAATAATAAAATATGATATATAACCCTCCTTCATTTATATTAAAAACAAGTATATCTCCTACATCACAGCGACAAAGGTAAATTCATGACTAATATCTTTCTTGAAAATGCTAAAAAATCGTTACTTAAAGCAGAAGATATACTCAAAAATTGGGAAGATGATAGACTTCTATACGCTGCTTTAGAACTACGACTATGCATAGAGTCAATTGTTTATTCTCGCCTACAAAAATTATCTACTGATAAGGTAGTTGATATTTCAGCATATCTATCTTGGCAGCCGAATAAGATTTTAGATTACTTTCTTTCCTTAGACCCCTACTCTTTAACTGATACTAAAGTAAGTTTCGCTATAGGGAATAAAAAATACCCACCAAAGAAATGGATTGAATTTGGTAGTGAGTGCAAAATTGACAAAAATTTCATTAAACAAAACTACCACAAACTTGGCTCCTTTTTGCATCAAAGGACAATGAAGAACACATTCAAGGAGCAAGATTATCACAAAAAAAGAGAAGATTTAAACAATATACTAAATACTCTTAAACAGATAATGAATAGTAATATCAGAAACATAATTATTTCTAAAACAGGTCAATTTAATTGTATTGAATGTCATAATGATATTACAGTATTAATTCCTTCTTTCAAACTCGAGAGACCTTTATCGCAAAAGATTAAATGTCCACATAATAAAAATGATAATAAAAAGTGTAATGCAGAATATAGTCTGATTACTAATAATGATGAAGTTACACATTACATTCCCTTGATGGATAAGTTTCCATGTACCAATGATATGTGTGAGGGAGAAATAATCTTCTGGAAAGAAGAAATTGGACCAAATATGAAAAAGGCATGTCCTGAGTGTGGGGAAGTGTATAGTTTTTTACTTACTTTGAACAAGGAATTAAAATAACATATGCTTTATCATTATCTCCATGATATTTCACGTAAAATATATAAGTAAAAAAATATAAAGCCTATACTCCAAGTTGATAATTTAATTATATGTTGTCTTATGTAGCGATTTAGCATGTTCAATCGCTACATGCCAATCATATATCACCAAGCTAATCTATTGTAGCGGTATAATTTTAATGTAAGCATCGCGAATACTTTTAGCGAACCAGAGCCAAAGTGTCGAAAGGATTTTAAGAAAAATGATTTCTACACATACTACTGCCACTATATCCGTGTTCAACATCATCGGTACTGGTAATCATTTCTTTTTTCACACGGGAAACTGTAGCTCTGCCGCAATCACACAATTTTGCGTTCTCATCCGATGTGTTCTTCCCAGCTTGAAGTATATCAATGATATACTTATTAATTTAAATCCCTAAAACTAGCTGTAATGTTAGACCTATAAGTGGATTTAGACTCACTGAAATAATTTTTATTTTACAGAGTCAAGTATTTCACTTAAAAAGTCATTGAAATTATCAAAGGAACCATATATCGACTCTGTAGAGGCATTGTCGCGAATTTCAAATAAATTCATTTTTGTATCATAAGTAAACAATGACATTCCATCCTCCCCAATAACTAATCGTTCTTGTAATTCGGGATCTAAATAATCATTATTGCGATAAAATTCATTCATAATGAACAAATTTTTAACTATTGGTTCTGGAATTGATAAACTAAACATTGTCAGCCCATTATACTCAAATCCATCCATGGTTTTGATGAATGTAGTATAATCAGGCTGATTAACTAAAAGAAGACAAGTTTCATTCCCGATTTGATCCAGTATTGGTGATGCAGTATTTCTATGTCCTTTTGTTAGACTATCAAGAAATGATGTGTTAATAGGTTGCTGTACTGGGTATTCTAAATCAGTCATCATCTTTCTTAATGCTATTAGTAGATCTGTTACATTTGATTTCATTTTCATACCCATCAAATTATTTAAGCGGATAAATCGAGCCAGTAGGCATAACCCATGGAGTTACTTTGCTGTCTCCCGGTAGCATACCTCTTGTCGATGTTCTCTGCATATTTGTTAACACCTTATGAAACGGTTCTTTTTCAATCAATGATAAGTTATCAAAGGCATTTGTGCCACCATCATCCAATGGTAGTGAATCGCCACGGATAATCTAGACACTTCCGAGCCGTTGATAATACTGGTTTTCATATTCTGTCGGTGACATCTGATTGCTCGAACCATGCCGACGCTTACTGTTATAAAACATTTCGATGTAATCA
>Ga0268257_1001480_pt1 | contig 19817 bp, 14 predicted proteins | sample AgamicAtPrz_FD_200249 | JGI IMG/M metagenome (GOLD analysis project Ga0268257, IMG submission 200249) | Agave microbial communities from Guanajuato, Mexico - At.P.rz (v2) (version 3) | ecosystem: Host-associated > Plants > Phyllosphere > Phylloplane/Leaf | place: Guanajuato, Mexico | collected... | reverse complement strand
CACGCGCTGTGCCAGCTCCGCGATCGGCAGCGTGGCATCCGCCTGCAGCAGCTCCAGCAGCTTGCGATCGATGGCGTCCATTTCTCCATTCCCTCGTCGATAGAAATTTATTCTATTCATCCTGCCCAACGGGGAACAATATGAAAACTGTCTCGGTACGTCGACCGGTGTAAATACCGATCCGTCACGCACTCGCCGCGCCAAAGGAAACAGGCGACGCCACCCGCGAGGGTGGAATCGCCTGAAAGGGCCGCGCGTCGCGGCTGGCGCGTCGCGCCCCGGCCGGCGCTCACACGCCGCCGGTCGTCATGCCGGTCAATACGCGACCGTCGCGATCTCGCGCACGAAGCTGTCCTGCTCGAGCGCGTCGACGAACGCGACCGCGTAGTCTTCCGCCGAGATCTTGCTGTTACCTTGCGCGTCCACGATCAGCTTGCCGACGCCCGTGCGGAACGTGCCCGTGCGCTCGCCCGGCGCGATCAGCGCGGCCGGCGCGAAGAAGGTCCAGTCGAGATCGGCGACCGTCTTCAGGTAGTCGAGCGCGTCGCGGTGCGCGAGCGCGACCGCCTTGTACGCTTCGGGGAAACCTTCGGTGTCGACGAGCTGCTTGCCCGGCGCGACTTCGAGCGAACCGGCGCCGCCCACCACGACGAGCCGCTTCAAACCGGCCTGACGCGTGCCGGCGACCAGCGCCTTCGCGGCTGCGACGACCTGCGCCGCATCTTCCTGCTTCGGGCCGTACGCACTTGCGACGACGTCATGGCCCGGCAGCGCGGCCGCGATGCTGGCCGCGTCGAACAGGTCGGCCGCCTTCGCGGTGATGCCGTCGCCGGATGCGCCCGGATGGCGCGACAGCGCCGTGACGCGGTGGCCGCGCCGCACGGCTTCCGCCGCGATGCGCGAGCCGATCGTGCCGGTGGCGCCGAACAGCGCGATATTCAATGAACGTTGCGTCATATCGATTCTCCAGAGATGAAAATATGTAACTTAGTTAATTACATATAAGACCGAAAAAAACGGGGCGAAGCCCCCGTTGCGCCGATCGCCGCGCGTGCGCGCCGTCCGGCTTCCTGCCCTGCCTGCCGGCGGTTACCCGCCGGCGCGCTCCGCCCGCTGCGTGCGCTGCTCCCGATCCAGCATGTCGGCCGTCACGTCGACGAGCGTGCGCGTGGCGAGCGACGCCTCCATCGCGCGCTGCGCGTCGCCGATATAGCCGGTCAGCACGCCCTGGATGTGCCGCCCGACGAGACACGCCGGATTCGGTGTCTCGCGGTGCAGCGCGAACAGTTGCGCATCGTCGACCGCGCGATACACGTCGAGCAGCGTGATCTCGCCGGGCTCGCGCGCCAGCAGCGCACCCCCGCCCGCGCCGAGCTGCGACGTGGTCAGCCCCGCGGCCGCCAGCATCGACAATAACCGGCGAATCAGCGCCGGATTCGTATTCACGCTGCCCGCGATGATGTCGGACGACAACGGCACGCCTTCCTGCATCGACAGCAAGGCGAGCACGTGAACGGCAAACGCGAACCGGCTGCTGGTATTCATTCCTGACTCACTCGGCGACGCCGGCCCGACCCGCAGCCGGCGACATGTGTAACCATCATAATTACATTTTGCGGATCGTGCAAGCCAGCGTCATTCGCCGCTCGCGGGTTTCGCCCCGGCGGCGCTCTGCTGGCTCCACTGCTGGAGTTTCTTGCCGGCTTCGGCGATCTTCGCGCCCGCTTCGGAAGCCGCATGCGCGACGACCGCGGACGCCGCCGCGTCGATCTGCGCCTGCGCGGCCGACGCGAGGCCGCTCGCGGACAACGGCGGCACGGCCGACGCCGCGGACGCGATGCCGGCCTTCGCCGCGTTGATCTGTTGATTGACGGTGCTCGCCACCTGGTCGAGCGCCTTGGCCGCATTGTTCGCGGCATCGGCGGCCGCGCTCGCGGCCGTATCGGCTTGCGCGGCCGGCGGGCTGGACTTCTCGCAGCCCGCGAGCAACAGCAGCGCACCGGCGGCTACGGCCGCCAGCACGAACCCGGGCACGCGACGCGCCCGCGATGTCTTCATGTTCATCAGCAATCTCCGGCCGCGCGGAGCACGACCTCATGGTTGGACCGGTGTCGATGATACCGCCTCTGGAACAGGCCCAATGACGACCCGTCATTAAAAATGCCTTTCAATTTCGGATTCGTCTGATTCAATCGCACGCGCCACGCCGATAAAGTGGGCACGCTTCGATCCGCTTCGTACGTGCCCCCTTTTCCTCGTCATGGCTTTCCTCATTGATTGGCTCATCGCCCTGGCCGCGCTGCTCGCCGCCACCCTGTTCCTGTGCCTGCGCGCGCCGTCGGCGCGCCGCCTCGCCGAATCCGGACGTCCACGCCGCATCGCCTGTGCGCGCCTGCTCACCCAGGCCGTGATCGGTTTCTGGACGGCCGCGCTGATCGTCGCGCAAGGCATCCTCGGCGCCGACGGCAACGGGCAGTCCCTCGAGGGCGTGGCGGCGCTCGCGTTCGCCGCGCTCGGGCTGGCGACCGTCGCCGCCTACTGGTCGGCGTGCGCGCTGCGGCTGCGCCGGCCGCCCGCGCTGTTCGCGCGTCACTGACGCGCCAGATCGGTGCGCGACGATGCATCGCCGCGCACCGCTTCATTCGTCGTACGCACCAGTTCGGCACGCGTCGCACCACGCACGTGCACCCGGTTCGATCCTTGGCCCGCGTCGGCCGCGCCCCGATCCCGTGCACGATTCACCGGAATGCCGCATCGCGTGGTATCCGGGCACCAATTCCACGCAGCCGTTCACCAGGTTGGCTCGATACTTGCGTTCCTCGCCCGTTTTTTGCGCAAGGAAGCCACGGCATGGATGGTCTGAAATCCGGCGTCGACACACTGTTCCTGTTGATCGGCGCCGTCATGGTGCTCGCGATGCACGCGGGCTTCGCTTTTCTCGAACTCGGCACGGTCCGCAAGAAGAACCAGGTCAACGCACTCGTGAAGATCCTGGTCGACTTCTCGGTGTCGACGCTCGCGTATTTCTTCATCGGCTACACGATCGCGTACGGCGTCGAATTCTTCGACGACATCGGCACGCTGTCGCAGCACAACGGCTATGCGCTCGTCCGCTTCTTCTTCCTGCTGACCTTCGCGGCGGCGATCCCGGCGATCGTGTCCGGCGGCATCGCCGAGCGCGCGAAGTTCAACCCGCAGCTCGTCGCGACGCTGATCATCGTCGGCTTCATCTATCCGTTCTTCGAAGGAATCGCGTGGAACGAGCGCTACGGCGTGCAGGCCTGGCTCACGCACGCGTTCGGCGCGCCGTTCCACGACTTTGCGGGCTCGGTCGTCGTGCATGCGTTCGGCGGCTGGGTCGCGCTGCCGGCCGTGCTGCTGCTCGGTGCGCGCCATGGCCGCTATGCGAAGGACGGCCGGATCGCCGCGCACCCGCCGTCGAACATCCCGTTCCTCGCGCTCGGCGCGTGGGTGCTCGCGGTCGGCTGGTTCGGCTTCAACGTGATGAGCGCGCAGACGCTCGACAAGATCAGCGGCCTCGTCGCGGTGAATTCGTTGATGGCGATGGTCGGCGGCACGCTCGCGGCGTGGATGGCCGGCCGCAACGACCCGGGTTTTACGTACAACGGGCCGCTCGCGGGCCTCGTCGCGGTATGCGCGGGCTCCGACGTGATGCACCCGATCGGCGCGCTCGTCACCGGCGCCGCGGCCGGTGCGCTGTTCGTCGCGATGTTCACCTGCGTGCAGAACCGGTGGCGCATCGACGACGTGCTCGGCGTCTGGCCGCTGCACGGGATGTGCGGCGCGCTTGGCGGCCTCGCGGCCGGCGTGTTCGGGCTGCCCGCGCTCGGCGGTCTCGGCGGCGTGTCGTTCCTGTCGCAGCTCGTCGGCACGCTCGGCGGCATCGCGATCGCGACCGCGGGCGGCACGCTCGTCTACGGCGCGCTGAAGGCCACCGTCGGCCTGCGCCTCGATCGCGAAGCCGAATTCGACGGCGCCGACCTGTCGATCCACCGCATCTCGGCGACGCCCGAGCGCGACTGAACGCAAACGCTTGCGACCGGCGTCCATCCGTTCACCTGACGGACGCCCGACACATCATTACGTTCTCGATTCAAAAAACTTTCATCTAGCGTCCCTACACTTCCGTCCAGTTTTCAATTTGCCTTCGCGTTGCTTGCCGTGCGCCTGCATCGCGAAGGCCATGTTTCCAACAACCGAAACTGGACTCCACATGCCCGCGTTGCCCAATGCTTCCCGTCGTCAGGCCCTGAAGATCCTCGCCGGCGCACCGATGCTGCCCCTTTCCGGCCTCGCGCTGCCGGCCCTGCTGACGGGTTGCGGCGGCGACGACGATCCCGCGTCGACGCCGGTCGCCGCCGCCTACACGTCGGCGGCGTTCTCGGCGATGGCCGCGCCGACGCTCGACAACGCGGCCGCGATGGCCACGACGACGGTCGGCTCGACGCTGTCGGTGTCGTTCTCGGACGGCTCGTCGCGCAACTTCAAGCTCGCGTACCGGCCGTTCTTCGTGACGGGCGACCTCGTGCCGGACGGCAACGGCGGCACGACGCTCGCGGGCGGCTACTACGACATCAACAACCAGCCGATCATCGATCGCTCGGTGGCCGGCAAGGAACGCCAGTTCTATTCCGACTGCCCGGACGGCAGCTCGCTGCTGACGCTGAAGAACGCGAACGTGCCCGGCGTGAAGGGCAACACGGTGTTCGCGGTCGTGCAGTTCGAGTACACGACGCGCGACCAGGCGAGCGCGTCGCAGTACGGCCAGCTGCCGTCGCCGATCGCGGTGATCACGCTCGATCAGGATCCGTCGAACGGCGCGCTGAAGGTCGTGAAGTACCACAACGTCGACACGTCGAAGGCGCACGGCCTGTGGATCACCTGCGGCGCGAGCCTGTCGCCGTGGGGTACGCACCTGTCGAGCGAGGAATACGAGCCGGACGCGACGAAGGCCGCGACCGACGCGCAGTTCAAGGCGTTCAGCAAGAACACGTTCGGCGACGAGACGAAGGCGAACCCCTACCACTACGGCCATCTGCCGGAGATCACCGTGAATCCGGACGGCACCGGCACGGTGAAGAAGCACTACTGCCTCGGCCGCATCTCGCACGAGCTGATCCAGGTGATGCCGGACCAGCGCACCGTGATGATGGGCGACGACGCGACCAACGGCGGCCTGTTCATGTTCGTCGCCGACAAGGCGGCCGACCTGTCGGCCGGCACGCTGTACGTCGGGAAGTGGACGCAGACGTCGTCGGCCGGCGCAGGCAGCGCGACGCTCACGTGGATCAAGATCGGCCACGCGACCAGCAGCGAGATCGAAGCGCTCGCGAACACGCTGAAGGCGTCGGACATCATGGACCTGGTGACGACCGATCCGAACGATGCGAGCTACACGAAGATCCACTTCGGCGGCAAGTTCAACTGGATGCGCGTGAAGCCGGGGATGGAAAAGGCGGCCGCGTTCCTCGAGACGCACCGCTACGCGGCGCTGCTCGGCGGCAGCATGGCGTTCACGAAGCTCGAAGGCACGACCGTGAACGCGAAGGACAAGATCGTCTACACGGCGATGTCGCGGATCGAAACGTCGATGGTCAAGGGCAACGCGGTGTCGCGCGATGTCGCGGTCGACAAGAAGATCGCTGCCGGCGCCGTCTACGCGCTGAACCTGAAGGCCGGCCAGCGCGACACGGCGGGCGCCGCGATCGACAGCGAATGGGTGCCGGTCGACATGAGCGCGCCGGCCGCGCTCGTCGGCGAGGACCTCGCCGCGGCCGATGCGCTCGGCAACCTCGCGAACCCGGACAAGATCGCGAACCCGGACAACCTGAAGTTCTCGGAGAAGCTGCGCACGCTCTTCATCGGCGAAGACTCGGGCATGCACGTGAACAACTTCCTGTGGGCGTACAACGTCGACACGAAGTCGCTGTCACGCGTGCTGTCGTGCCCGGCCGGCGCCGAATCGACGGGCCTGCACGCGGTCGACGAGATCAACGGCTGGACCTACATCATGAGCAACTTCCAGCACGCGGGCGACTGGGAATCGCCGCTGCACGACAAGGTCAAGCCGACGCTCGATCCGCTCGTGCGCGCGAACTTCAAGGACCGCTTCGGTGCGAGCGTCGGCTACCTGACGGCCGAGCCGACCAGCATCAAGCTCGCGAAGGGCTGATCGGCGGCACCGTGGGGCCGCGCGCCCCTGCCACGCTTTCTTCATCACGTTTCATTCGTCGGCGCTCCACGCCGTTTGATGCGCGATGCCCGTTGCGGGTATCGCGCTTTTTTGCGTGGGGCGGCCGCGTCAATGCAGGCGTGCCGCGTGCTGTCCCGGCAGCGCGCCGCCCGGAAAACCGGACAGGCTCGGCGCACTGGCCGACAACGCCGGCGCCGCCGGCGACGCTTCGTCGGCCGATGCGGCCAGCCCCGGTGCAAGGTAAAGGAACTTCCATTGCCGATAGGTTTCGACGCCCTCGAAGTCCCTATATCGCTCCGGAAATCCCGCGCGCTTGATCGGCGCGCCGTCCGAGCTGCTGGATACGCCGTAGAATCGGTCGGCCCGCCACAGGAACGACCAGTCGTTCTGGCCGCTGACCGGATCCGGATACGCGCGGCGCAAATGATGCATGGGTACTGCGAAGCGGGTATCGTCCAGCAGGTCGTCGACCGTTTGCGGATACACGCGACCGACACGGTAGTACCCGACGATGGCCCTGCGGTACTGGTCGCCGACGAACAGCAGTTGCCGCTCCTGCTCGCGGCGCCGCTGCAGCGACCAGACGTCCAGCGCACCGGCCAGCGCAATCGACATCAGCATCAGCGCGATCAGCAGCGCAAGCAGCACGAGCCCGCGCTGCCGCCCGCGGCGGCGTCGCGCATGCGGCGCGCGCGTGACGCCGCGCCCGGCCCGCTTCATTTCGCCGCCCCGGCCGCGGCCGCGGCCGTTGCAGCGACGCCCGGCGGCACGCCCTGCGCGCTGCTCGCGGGCCCGACGTCGTACACGCCCGGCTTGGTCTCGTCCGGCGAGGCAAGCGTCGCCCATTTGTCGTCGCCGTTGACCGGATCGACCGGCACCGCGCGTAAATAGTGCTTCGCGACCAGTTCGTCGAGCGTCTCGGGATACTGCCCGTTGTCGCCGTAATACTGGTCGATCGCATTGCGCATCACCGCGAGGTTCTGCCGTCTCACCTGCTCCTTGCCGCGCTCGATGCTGTGCATGTAGCGCGGCACGGCCAACGTCAGAAGCAGCCCGATGATGGCCATCACGACCACGATTTCGATCAGCGTAAAGCCGCTGATCCTGCGGATGCGAGCGGGTTTCATCATGAACCGTCACCACTGTTTGTACGGAATGCCGTTGATGCCGACACGCGCCGATTTCGACGTCACGTCGTACACGTCCTTGCCGGACTCGAAGCCGCCGGGGGGGCCGTCGGCCGCTGGATCGGACGGCGTGCCGTACGCGCGCGCGTCCCAGGTGTCCTCGGCCGGCGTATCGGGATCGCCGGCGAAGAACGGATCGCGCGGCACGCGGCGCAGGAACATCATCATGCCGCCCTTCGGGTCGCGGACGTTCTTCACGCCCGTCACGAGCACGGTCAGCGACGGCGGATAGCCGGACGCTTCTGCCTCCTTCTCGATCTGCCCCGCATCGCTCGCGTCCTTGTACGCATCGAGTGCCGTGCGAATCTCGCGCAACGCGGCACTCAGCTCCTGCTCCTTCTGACGCTGCACGATCAGTTCGGAGAACGGCATGATCGCGAGCGCGAGGATCGCCACGAGCGCGAGCGTGATGACCATCTCGATCAACGTGAAGCCGCGCACGCCCACGCGGCCGCCACGGCCGACGCGATTCGCTGCGTTGCGCGCGGCCACGGCTCACTTCCCGACCGGGCGAAGCGGGTTTTCGCTCGGGATGTCGCCCTCGGGCATCTGCAGCGTCGGCGGCGGGGCCGCCGGCGCGGCGGCCGGTGCATTGGCCGTCGCGGCAGCCTGCTCGGCCGGCGCAGGTGACGCCACCGGCGTCACGGTGGTGCCCGGCGCGGGCGCGACTTCATTGCCCGCCGGTGCGGCCGGCTGCTCCGCCGCGGCTGCGCCGCCGGCCCCGGCGGCCGGCGCGGGGAGCGCCGGCTGAGGCCGCGAGAACCGCCCGCCGTACGGTTCGGGCGGCGGCGTCGTGCGCGGGGCGGCCGGCAGCTGCCCGAACGCGCCGGTCCCCGGCGACGCTTGCGCACGGTTCGCCGCGGCCTCCAGCGGCGACGGCGCCGCGCGACCCGAGGTCCCGCCGCCCACGCTGCCCGGAACGACCTTGGCCTCCGGCGCCGCGGGCGCCGCCTCCGCGCTCAGCGTCACCGGATCGAGTCGCAACTGGTCGGCGTGCACGTTGACGTCGGTGCCCGACCACACTTCCTGCGTGTCCGCATCGGCCGCCACTTGCGGCCGGACGATATGCGGCGTGATCTGCAGCACGATCTCGGTCTTCTTGTGATCGCCGCCGTGATCCGAGAACAGGCGACCGAGCACCGGCAACTGCCCGAGACCCGGCACCTTGTTCGCGTTGCGGCGGTCCTCGTCGGAAATCAGGCCGCCCATGATCTGCGTTTCGCCGTCGCGAAGCCGCAGGCTGGTCGACGCACTGCGCGTACCGATCTGATAGGCGAGCGAGCTCAGCCCCTGCGAGTTGCCGCTCGAGATCGTGTTGGTGATGTTGCTGACTTCGAGATTCAGCTTGATGCCGACGTCGCCGTCGCGATAGACCTGCGGCTCGACCTCGAGCTTGATGCCCACGTCGAGGTACTGGATAATCTGCGTGAATGACGGGCCGCTGGTGCTCGGCGTGCTCGAACTCGAAATCACCGGCACCTTGTCGCCGATCATGATGCGCGCCTTCTCCTTGTTGCGCGCGCGGATGCGCGGGCTCGCGAGCAGGTTCGCGTCGGTATCGGTGAGCTTGAAGTCCGCGGTGGCCGACAGGCCGCTGACGTTCAGCGCGTTGACGGGCAGATGGTGCAGCACGCCCCATGTACTGGCCGAGCTGGGGGTCGACACCGTAAACGAGCTGGGCCAGTTGATGCCCAGTTGCGACATCCGGTCATGCGAGACCTCCAGCACCTCGACCTCGAGCATCACTTCCGGCTCGGGCAAGTCCTGCGCGGCGACCATCTCGTCGGCGACCTTGATCATGTCCGGCGTGCCGCGGATCGTCACGGTGTTCGCGCGCTCGTCGATCACGGCCTCCTTCACCTTCAACAGGCTCTTCAGCAGCGACTGGATCTGCTTCGCGTCGACGTTCGACAACTGGAACGTGCGCACCTTGAGCTCCTGGTATTCGAGCTCCTTGGCCGGCGTCGCCGGGTAGATGAACAGCGTGTTCGCGTTCATCTGCTTCTTGTCGAGCTGGTTCTGCAACAGGATCATGTCGACCGTGTCCTGCAGCGACGCGTTCTGCACGAAGATCGTCGTCTTCAGGTCGGCGCGCACGTCGCGATCGAAAATGACGTTCAGCCCGGACGTCCGCGACAACGCCTCGAACACCATCCGCACGTTCGCGTCGCGGAACTGCAGCGACACCGGCGTGCGCATGATCGACGACGACGCGAGCTTGTCGTCGCGCTCCGCGTGCTGCTGGCGGCGCTTTTCGTCGAGTTCCGCCTGCATCCGCGTCGCCATCGCGTTGGCGGGATCCTCGACCAGCACGCGATGCACGCGTTCGGCCGCCTGCGCGTACGAACCGCGCTTCATCATGCGATCCGCTTCCTGCAGGATCGCCAGATGCTTGCGGTCCTGGTCGATCATCGCGCTGATGCGGCGCGCGCGCTCGCTGGTCGGATCGAGCTGCGTCGCCATGTAGACCGAGCGCGCCGCGTCGTCGAACGCGTTCTGCTGGCGAAACGTGTCCGCATTGTCGAGCAACTGGTTGACCGCGTCGTTACGTTCGTGCAATGCGTCGATCTTCACCTGCGCATTGGTGGGGTCGTCCTGAAGGTTGGGCACATGCGCACAGCCGCCGCATGCGAGCAGCGCCGCGGCAATCGCCAGCGCGCGTTTCGTCGCGCACCGGTGCAGCGAGGCCGGTCCTGCGTCGACCGGGGCGCCCGGCGTCGCGACGACGCCATAGCGGCCCGGCATCAGGTTCGCGATGACGGCCTGGCCGACCAGCGGCGACAGCGTCTTGCCGTCGGACTCGTATTTCGGGCAGGTCGGGATCATGCCGACGAGGCCGTCGGCCGACGTCGTCGAAATCGGGCAGGCGTTCAGGCCCGTGGCGGGATCGACGGTGCCCTGCAGCGAATTCGACAGCGGCATGTTGAACATGTCGTAGGTCATCTGCCCGGTGGCGTCGCCGGTGCCGCCGGCGTCGTCGAACAGCTTGATCTCGAATCCGCCGAGACCCGGCTCATGCGCGGTGCCGAAGTTGTCGGTGCCGCCGCTCACGTCCACTTCGCCGTTGACGGGTGCATCGTCCTCGAACACGAATACCGAAATCTTCGCGGTCTGCAACGGCGTCTCCTGCACGAGCACGTTGACGCTCTTCTGTCCCGGCGCGATCGGCGCACCGCCCATCGTGTGACCGCAGGCGCCCGTGCCCGGCGCGAAATCCGCGCCGCCGGGACCCGACGGGCAATCCTTCGAAATGTCGAACTGCCGCTTCGCCCCGGTGGGATTGTTCGGGTCGACGGGTTGCGGCGCGCCCGCTCCGTTCGAGAAACTGTTGCCCGCATCGCCCGGCAGAATCGAGATGTAGTAGTGCTTGGTCGGATCGAGCGACACCTGGCTCGGGTCGACCGGCACCTGCTGCGCGGCATTCGTGCGGCACGCGCCGTCGCCGATGTCGCATACCGCGGGCACATGCGTGTTGGTGGCGGGATCGAACACCGTCTGCCCCGACTCGCACGCCACCGTGCCGACACAACCCGCCGCGACCACCGGCATGTAGCTCGAATGGAAGCTGGTGCCCAGACTCGGCACCGGCAACGGCGGACAGTTCGCCGGGCGCGGCGTCGTGTTCACCTGGCAGGCCGGGTCGATCTGGAACGTGCGGTCTTCCTCGATGATCCAGCGGTAGTCGGTGAGCTGCACGGGCGTCTTGCCCGGGGCCGCGCTCGGCGCATCCAGCACCTTCACCGCGAGTCCGCTGCCGCCCTTGAACGCGACAGTAACGGTCGCGGGCGCGCTCGCCGTGTTCTGCGAGTTGACCGCCGTGTACTTGAAGGTCACGCCCGCGGTTGCGCTGCCGACTGGCGGCGCGGCCGGCGTCACGCTGAACGAGCCGTCCGCGTTCAGCGTGACCGTGCCGCCGCTGGCGCTGTTCGGCACCACCACCGCCGCGAGCGGCAGGCCGCTCGGGTCCGTGTCGTTGACGAGCACGCCGGGTGCGCCGATCTGCAGCCGCGACGCGATGGTGCTGGTGTAGCTGTCGTCGTGAGCGACGGGCGGACCGGACAGGCAGCCGGCGGCTTGCGTGCACGCGGCCAGCGTCACCGTCGCGGTGACCGCGGGATTCCCGTTCGCCTGATACACGAAGCTGTCGGAAGTCGTACCGGAGTTGGGCACATAGCTGAACGTGCCGTCCGGGTTCAGCGTCACCGTGCCGTTGGCCGGCTTGGTCACGAGCTGCACGCCATAGACGCCGACGTCGTTGGCGATCACCCCTTTCCCGGGGTCCGCCACGGTCAGCGTGTTGCTCGCCACGAGGAAGTACTTGTCGGGATTGGCGACGACGTTCTGGCCACCTCCGCCGGCGGACGGAAGCGCACCGTTGTTGATGCTGAGATACGCCTGCATGCCGCCGTCGCGCTGGTTGTTGGTGGACAGGCTCAGTTGCCGGTCGAACACCGGCAGCGCGGGCGCATTCAGGCCCGGCGCGGTCATCATCACGTCGTAAGTCTTGCCGGCCGCCATGAACACGGACGACTGCACGCGCGGATTGCCGGGCAGCGGATTGCCGTCCTCCGCGACGAGCGTGAAGCCGGAGACCGGCGGGTTGCCGCTTTGCGCGCCGACCACCGACGGCACGTGCATCCGCAGGCCTGCATTGACGAAGCGCAGGAGCACCTGGCCGGTCGACACGGTGGCCGTTGCGGGGAACGACGACCGGTCAGGATGCGTACGATCGAAGGCGACGCCGTTGATCAGGTAATAACGCGGATCGTAGTTCACGGCCGGCGGATAGCAGGTGCCGAACGATGAGGAGTGCGAATCCCCACAGCCACCAGAAAGGCCGGACCAGACCTTGGTTTCGCTGAAGCCGGCAGTCGCCACGGCCGCGGCGACCGCGGCGTTCTGCACCGGATCGATTTCGCTCAGTACGAGCGGGACGTCTGCATCGTACGCCACGCCCGGATAGGCGGTCGGACGCGACGTCGCGGTCGCCGGCGGCGTCCGCACCACGAGCACGCCATAGAGGCCCATCGGCCCCTGGATCGACGGATGGGAGCCCGATTCGATCAGGTAGGTGCCGGGCCGCAGGTTGCTCCACGTCAGCGCCGTTGTCGCGCCGTGAGCCACTTCGGTCGAGAACGACTGAACCCGTGGCCCTTGCGCGGGGGGCGTAAACGTCGCACCGCTGCCGGTGCCGGCGATCGGCCAGGTCGTCGAGGTCTGTGTCTGATGCACGGGGCTCGGGGTCGACGTCGCCGTCTTGCCGAGACCACCGCCGAGCTGACCGACGATCACGAGCGACGTCGGCACGGAGGCAGGCAGGCTGTTCGTGAGGTTGATCGTCAGCGTCGCGCCGGACGGCACGGTGATCACCACCGGCGACCAGCCCGATCCGGCGCCGGGATTGGCCGCCGCGCAGGTGGCCGGCGCCACGGGGGCCGCCGAGCACGTGTAGCCCCACATCGGCACGACCTCGCCGTCGGGCATCGTGGCCGATACGGCCTTCGCCGTCAGATTCACGGTCTGGGCGAGCGATGCCTCGCTGGCTGCCAGCAGAATGGACGCGGCGAGGCTCGCCTTGGCCAGGCGGAGAAACATCGCCTTGAACTGGATGAATTGCATTTCCGTTCTCCCCGCCTCTAGTTGCCTTCGTTGATCACGAAGACTTGTGGATCGACGAGCATCATCATCATCATTCCGCCCGGGAAGATGTTGTTCGTGGTGATCTCGCGTTCATTGTGCGAATGCCACATGAATGCAAAGCCCGCTTCAGTTCCTGGCGGATTCGCGATCGTGCCGCTCGGCGGCGTCGTGCCGGTCGGCGAGGTCGCGCGAATCGTCGCATCCGGCCCGAGATAGGGACTGCCGCCATACCATGCACCGTTCGTCAGGATGTGCGAATCGGGCAGCGTGACCGGTCCGCCGCTGCCGACGTTTCCGAACGGATGCGCTTCGAGCGCCTTGTTGTGGTCCGCGCACCATTCGTAGTAGTTCGGCGCCGTCGGGTCCGCGGTGTAGTAGCCGTTCGCATCGGGAATGCAGACGCTGCCGTCGCCAGGCTTGTGCCCGTAGACGTCCCAGTTGAGCCCCCTGCCGGTCCAGTAGAAGATGCCGTCCAGGGTTTCGCCCGGCGTCGTGGTCGTGGTGAACAGCAGCGGGCCCGCGACCTTGGTCACGTCCGACTTGGAAAGGAGCAGGTTCCCGTCGCGCGCGAGCACGCGGACGTGGTTGCCGTGCTCGTGGAACGGATGCTGCCAGCGGCCCGTGCCGATGATTCGCAACAGCACCAGCTCACCGGGGTGCATGTGCGGATTGCCGTTGTAGGGCTGATGCGGATACTGCATCGCGTAGTTCGGATCCATGTCGTCCGGCATCGAGCGGCCGTTGATCATGAAGTACGCGGGGTGATAAGGCTCGGTCTCGACGGTCATGCAGCCCGTCGGTTGCGTGCACGTCTTCGCGGCCTCCTGTTCGGCCTGCGTATGGATGCGCGGATCCATTTCGGAGAACTGAAAAAGATACTCACGGTCGTAGCATGCCGAGCCATGGTTGTATGCCGCCGCCGCGTTGCGGTAGTCCGGCTGGCCGTCGGGCAGCGTCGCGGCGACTGCGCGGCACCCCGACGGCACGGCAAGCACGCCCGGCACCGACGTCGGCAACACGATGATCGCGCCGTAGAGACCCATCTCGATCTGCAGGTCGCCCCGTGTGCCGCTGTAGTAGGCATGCGTGCCGGGCGTCGCCGCGACGAAACTGTAGGTGACCGTGTTGCCGTGCGCCGCCTCGCGCGTGAGCAGCCCGGGCACGCCGGTGAGCGCGGCCGGACACGAGCCGTCGGGATTGAGCGCCGCCGCGCACACCTGGAATCCCTGAAACAGGATCGACGTGTTGCCCGCGGCCGCCGGCAGGTTGTTCGTGAGCGTCACCGTGATCACGTCACCTTGCCGCACGATCAGTGTCGGCCCGGGAATCTGCATGCTCGGGCAGCTCGCGCCCGTGATGCCCGCCGGCGAGAATCCCGCCGGCGCCGTGCGGCAGCCGTAGCCCCACGAATAGACGCTCGTGCCGTCCGGCTGGCTGATCCGGCTGGCTTCCGCGCTCAGGTCGAAATGCGTGCCGGTGATGCCCGGCGCGGCGGCCAGAACCGGCCCGCAGAGCAATGCGGCAAGCATTGCCACGGCGAGACGGACGAGCCGTCCGGCACCCGTGCGCATTGCGGTCCGGATGTCATGAGTGAAGTGGCCCACGATATTTCTCCTAGATGCAGGACTTCGTAGCCGGGTCGAGCGCGGCGGGGCAGATGCGGACCTCCGTCATCAGCCCCCCGAAGTTCTCGGCGTCGTTCGACAGGTGATCGAGATTCGGCGTGTAGAGGTAGTAGACCGACCCCGGCGCGTACGTCGTCGTGTCACTTGCATCGAGAATCACGTCGATGGATTCACCGCCGCCGAGCGTGATCGAGTTCGTGAAGTAAGTCATGTCGTTGCCGGCCATGTCGCGCAGCAGCCGGGCGTTGACGCCGATCACGTGCATCCTCACGCCCAGCGACGCGAGCGTCTGGAATTCGGTGACGTCGAGATCGGAAATCCTGAGCAGCGCGCGGCCGCCGGCCGGGATATTGATGATGGTCGGCAGCGGCTGGGAAACATGGGCCGTGCCGTCGGCCACCGGGGTCTGCATCGGCCCCGGGGTCACCGTGTCCGGATAGCTGCGCCCGTTCAGCATGAAGTACTTGTCCTTCATGTCGGTGAACGGTTCCGGATTGAACGTCATGCCCACGAAATGGAAGTTCGGATCGAAGCCGTGTATCTGCACCGGATACTCGACGTCGTACGCGGTTGAACCGTCGCCGTCGTTGTAGGCGTAGAGCGTCGGCTTGCCGCTCTTGTCGTTGACGTGCAGCACGCCATTCGAAGGCGGCAGGGGCGTCGAGCACAGAATGTCGTTGCCGCACCGGGTGCGAAGATCGCCTTGCTGCGCCACCAGCGCGGCGTACAGCGACTTGCCGGACGGCACCCGGTTCTGGCGCGGCCGCACGAAGACCTGGCCGACCATCCCCATCTGGAGGTGCTCCGGCGGCGTGATGTGGCAGTGCCAGAAGTAGGTGCCTGCATCGGGTGCGAGATAGTAATAGGTGAAGCTGGCGCCGATGTTGATCGCCACCGACGCATCCGGCACGCCGTCATAGAACGACGACGCATTCGGATAACCGTGGAAGTGCACCGTGTGCTGCTCGAACAGGTCGGGGCGCATGATCATGCCGACGTTCGTGAGCGTCAGGAAGAACTCGTCGTCCTCGTCGATCGCCATTTCCGGCGCCGGCATGTTGCCGTTCATCACGCCGATATCCATGATCGGCCGCGGATCCACATGGCCGGTCAACTGGCCGGGCGGCGACGATTCCGGGTCGGGCACGAGACCGACCGCTCCGTTGTAGGTCGCGTCGGTTCTCGGGTCGCCGACCGTGTTGAACACCGCCGCGAATTCCGTACCGGCGCGGCCGGCCTGGATGTCGGCAATGCCGGACAACGGGCCGAAGGCAAACAGATACGTCTGCGTACCGTCGGCCATGGTGGCGTACCCGTCGCCGCCCGAGATCTGTTGACACTTGATGGCGCCGTTGACGATACCGGTCGGCGTGGAGTTCAGCCCGGTGAAGGACGGTCCGGTGTACGCGGGTTCCGCGCCGCCGGCCGGCAGCGCCGTCGGATGGGACGGCGTGGTGAACGGACATTGAACGCGAAACGTTTGGGCAAACGAGGGAACGGCGCACATCAGGAGCAACAGTGCCGCCACACTGCTGCAATACGCGCGGGTACTGAACATATGACCTCCATCCAAGGGGTCCGCCAGCGACACGCGCTGGCCGTCATGCTCTGCTGCAGACGCGGGCCGCGAAGCTTTTACGGCCCGTACCGGCATTCTGCGGACGCGCGCGCCAGGCCGGGATGGGTCACCCCCCTACTTTTGCATAGGGGGTCCCCGGCGAATGGCACGCATCGTTTTCGGTATGCCCGGAACGTGCGGCGGCCGAATGGCGATGCCGCGCGAAGCGGATCGAACCGACGGAAACGACGGAGAGCGCCGAACGACGCAGCGGGGGGCGTAAAGGGCGCAAGGGGCGCACAAGGGGCGGGATGACGGGCGACGCGGTAGACTTCGCTGTGGTGCAACGGCTGCGTGTCGGCCGGGATGGCGGACCCGCGGGCCCGCGAAAGGAAGGCGACGGGCAAAAAAAAAGCGCCACGGAGACCGTGGCGCTAAAAAAGTTCTAGCCATTCCGAGGGCCGTGCTAGAACCTGAGAGACTGCGCGAAACATCGTTGCCGGTTAAACTCTTGAAACGATGTTTCGAAAACGTGAGACATTCTTTCCGTTTCCGCCCGACAAGTCAAGCGGTATTTGCACCGGTTCATGCACTTTCCGGCAACGCTGATTTGAGCGTTTTCCTAATAAACCAAGGGTGAACCCGCAAAATCTCATCCAATGACCGGTTCGCCCGCGGAACATGCATCCTTTGACAATCCTCCTACAATACCAACAAAATGAAATCGAGTTTCGGAATTAGAGAGAATCCCTCGTGTCGACACCTGTAACCTCTCCCGCGTTGCGGGACCGTGAATCGTCGCCCGACGAGATCACCGCCCTCGCCCGCGGTCTCGCCGTGCTGCGCCGCATCGCGGCTGCCGACGCCCCCGTCAGCAACCGCGAACTGACCGAATTGACCGGCATCCCGAAGCCGACCGTCTCGCGCATCACCGCGACGCTCGTCAGCGCCGGCTTCCTGTTCCAGTTGCCCGACAGCGAGCGCTTCGTGCTCACCGCGTCGGTGCTCGAACTGAGCCACGGCTTCCTGCGCAACTTCGACATCCGTGCGCGTTCTCGGCCGTTCATGATCGAGCTGGCCGAACGCACGTCGCTGTCCGTGCACCTCGCGGTGCGCGACCGGCTCGACATGGTCGCGATCGACGTGATCCGCCCACGCTCGGCCGTGCTCGTCACGCGCCTCGAAATCGGCTCGCGGATGGACATTGCCCGTACGGCTGTAGGCCGCGCGTATCTCGCCGCGCTCGAGGACGACGAGCGCCGCCTGCTGCTCGAGTCGCTGCGCACCACGGCCGGCGACGACTGGCCGCACGTGTCCGCTCGCCTCACGCCCGCGCTCGACGAAGCGATGCGCGACGGCCACGCGATCGCGATCGGCGAATGGCGCGAAGGCCTGAATGCGGTCGCGGCCGGGTTCGTCGGCCCGTCGGGCCAGCGCTATTCGGTGAATTGCGGCGGCGCGTCGCACCAGTGTCCGCCCGAATGGCTGCAGCAACACGTGGTGCCCGCGCTGCAGGAATGCATCGCGAAAATCACCCGCGAAATCGGCGGCGCGCCGGCCCGGCGCATCGGCGTGTAATCGTTTCGTCATCGCGCCGTCGCGTTCTGTAACGACCGTAACCCGTTGAAAGATAGACCACTGGACTGTAACGGGGACGGCACGTAGGATCATGCCCATCGTCGCACCGCACTCGTGGTGCGCACCGCTCTTTTCCCGCGCGGGTCGACGGGGCCCCGGACCGAGCCGGGCCACCCCGTCCCGCCACCCGCTCGCCCACGCGCAGCCGAGCAGTCCGATTTCCGGCCCGCCGCGCCGTATTCCTGACAGAACACGATGGATAACGAACAAAAGCCCACGCCCCCTTCGAAAGAGCCCGCACCCGCCGCCGCCCGGCGACCGCGCCGCACGCTGCTGATCGGCACCGTCGCGGTCGTCGTCATCGGCGGCCTGTTGTGGTGGCACCCGTGGAACCGCACGCCGGCGGCAGGCAGCACGGCGAAAGGCGCGGGCGCCAGCGCCGCCGCGGGCGCCCATCGCGGTCGCGGCGGCCCCGCTGCGATGGCGAACGTTCCGCAGCCGGTGCAGGTCGCGACCGCGACGCAGGGCGAGATGCCGATCGTGCTGTCCGCGCTCGGCACCGTCACGCCGCTCGCGAACGTGACGGTCAAGACGCAGTTGTCGGGCTACCTGCAGTCGGTGTCGTTCCAGGAAGGCCAGATCGTCAGGAAAGGCGACGTGCTCGCGCAGATCGACCCGCGCCCGTACCAGGTCGCGCTCGAGAACGCCGAAGGCACGCATGCGCGCGACGCGGCGCTGCTCGCGACCGCCCGCCTCGACCTGAAGCGCTACCAGACGCTGCTGTCGCAGGACTCGATCGCGTCGCAAACCGTCGATACGCAGGCGTCGCTCGTCAAGCAGTACGAAGGCGCGGTGAAGACCGACCAGGCCGCGATCGATTCCGCGAAACTCAATCTCACGTATGCGCGCATCACGGCGCCGGTCTCGGGCCGCGTCGGCCTGCGCCAGGTCGACCCCGGCAACTACGTGACGCCGGGCGATACCAACGGCATCGTCGTGATCACGCAGTTGCAGCCGATGAGCGTGATCTTCACGACGTCGGAAGACAACCTGCCGCAGATCCTCAAACAGGTGAACGCGGGCCAGAAGCTGTCGGTCACCGCCTACAACCGCAACAACACGGTGCCGCTCGAGACCGGCTCGCTCGCGACGCTCGACAACCAGATCGACACGAGCACCGGCACGGTGAAACTGCGCGCGAACTTCGATAACAAGGAAGGCATGCTGTTCCCGAATCAGTTCGTGAACACGCGGCTGCTCGTCGACGTGATGCGCAACGCGACGATCGTGCCGACCTCCGCCGTGCTGACGGGCTCGATCGGCCAGTTCGTCTATGTGGTGAAACCCGACAACACGGTGACGGTGCGCAAGGTCACGATCGGCCCGGTCGACGGCGAACGCACGAGCATCGTCAGCGGCGTCGCGCTCGGCGAGCGCGTGGTGACCGACGGCTCGGACCGCCTGCGCGAAGGCGCGAAGATCTCGATTCCGGCCGACAAGCCGAAAGGCGCGTCGGGCGCGCACGGCGCCGGCGCGGCATCGGGCGCCTCGGCTGCATCGGGCGCCGCCGGTCATCGCGGCGGACACAAGCACGGCGCGTCGCAGGCCGCGGCCCCCGCGGCCCAGTAACGCGCGGGCCGCTCGATGAATCCATCCCGCCTCTTCATTCTCCGGCCGGTCGGCACCGCTCTGCTGATGGCGGCGATCATGCTGGCCGGTCTCGTCGCGCTGCGCTTCCTGCCGCTCGCCGCGCTGCCCGAGGTCGACTACCCGACGATCCAGGTCCAGACCTTCTATCCGGGCGCGAGCCCGGAGGTAATGACGTCGTCGGTCACGGCGCCGCTCGAACGCCAGTTCGGGCAGATGCCGTCGCTGAACCAGATGTCGTCGCAAAGCTCGGCCGGCGCGTCGGTGATCACGCTGCAGTTCTCGCTCGACCTGCCGCTCGACATCGCCGAACAGGAAGTGCAGGCCGCGATCAACGCGGCCGGCAACCTGCTGCCGTCCGACCTGCC
>Ga0268257_1001479_pt1 | contig 19826 bp, 13 predicted proteins | sample AgamicAtPrz_FD_200249 | JGI IMG/M metagenome (GOLD analysis project Ga0268257, IMG submission 200249) | Agave microbial communities from Guanajuato, Mexico - At.P.rz (v2) (version 3) | ecosystem: Host-associated > Plants > Phyllosphere > Phylloplane/Leaf | place: Guanajuato, Mexico | collected... | reverse complement strand
AGGTGCGTGACAACCTCGACCGTGCCGCCGCCATCGTCCGCGCCGCGCAGATACGCCTGCGGCCGGTGCTGATGACCACGGCGGCGATGACCTTCGGCGTGCTGCCGCTGCTGTTCGCCAGCGGCGCAGGGGCCAACAGCCGCTTTGGCCTTGGGGTGGTGATCGTGTGCGGGATGCTGGTGGGGACCTTGTTTACCTTGTTTGTGCTGCCGACGATCTATGCCTTGCTGGCGCGCGATCATCGGGTGACCACGGTGCGGGGGCAGCAGTTGGCGGAGGCTGAGCGGGTGTTGGACATGTGAGGTAAACCTGGCCACATGCGCGATCCCTGTAGTAGCGGCCTTGTGTCGCGATAGGGCTGCGCAGCAGCCCCGGCAATTTGTGCACCTGCGCGGAAATCCTGGGGCTGCTGTGCAGCCCTATCGCGACACAAGGCCGCTCCTACAGGGATCGCGCAAGTTTTGGGATATCGAGCATGGCGCTGGTTTGATCAGCCAGGCGACCGATCCCGGCGCATCTGGGTAACCAGGGTAAAGCGATCATCCGGGTGCACCGTCTCGGACACCGCCATCAGGTCGCCGTTTTCCTCGCGGTAGTGGCGAATGATCTTCAGCCCCGGCGCGCCTGCCTCGGCCTTCAGCACCCGGGCCATTTCCGCGGTCAGCAACACTGCCCGCACCTGCTGGTCGACCACCGCGATCGCCCGGCCATAGTGTTGCTCGATCAGCCCCGCAATCAGTTGGTCGGAGTGCTCGCGGGCCAACTCGATGACCTCGGCATAGTCGCGCTGCGCATACACATCGGTCCAGCACAGCGGCGCCGCTTTGTGCACGCGGTCGACACGGATGCTCGACACGCAGAAGTAGTGCTCGCCCGGTACCAGCCCCAGCCGCGCCGCCTCGCTCAGGTCGGCGACGAAGTGGCGCACGTCCTGGATTTCCCGTTGCTGGGTTTCCGCCAGGTGCGCCAGGTCCGCCACGCTGGCCAGTGACTGCGAGTAGCCACCGCGCGGGCTGCTGGCCTCCACCCGGGTACCCACGCGCTTGCGCCGCGATACCAGCCCTTGGTTGAGCAACTGGTTGATCGCCGCGCGCACCGTGTGTCGGCTCACATCGTACAGGTCGCACAGCTCGAACTCGGTCGGCAGCAGGCTGCCCACCGGGTAGCGGCCGCTGGCGATGCCTTCCATCAAGTCCTTTGCCACGGTGGTATAGCGCGTCGGGTTCATGCCTTTGGTCTGTCTCGCGAATTTCATCGGTTGACAGTGTAACAGCGGCAGGGCAAGAATTATGTACGTACATAATAAATATGTACGGTAAAAAACAACATTTCAGGATCCCTGCCCATGTCCACCACCGTTTTCGATTCCACCCTGTTCCGTGACATGTTCGGCACTGCCGAAATGCGCGCGGTGTTCTCCGACAAATCGGTGATCGAGCGTTACATCGAAGTCGAAGTGGCCCTGGCCAAGGCCGAAGCACGTTGCGGCGTCATCCCTGCCGAAGCCGCAGCGCAGATTGCCGAGTTGTCGCGCTACGAGGCGCTGGATCTGGCATTGATGCAGCACGAAACCGAAATCGTCGGCTATCCGATCCTGCCGCTGGTCGAGCAGCTGTCGAAGCTGTGTGGCGAGGCCGGCCGCTACGTTCATTGGGGCGCCACCACCCAGGACATCATGGACACCGCCGTGGTCCTGCAGGTGCGCGCAGCCCTGGCCATCGTCGCGCGTGACATCCAGACCGTGCGCGGCCTGCTGGCCGAACTGGCGCAGCGCTACCGTGACACGCCGATGGCCGGCCGCACCCACCTGCAGCACGCGCTGCCCATCACTTTCGGCTACAAGTGCGCGGTGTGGCTGAGCATGTTCGACCGTCACGCCGAGCGCTTGGCGCAGCTGCGCCCGCGAGTGGAAGTGGGGCAGTTTGCCGGTGCTGCCGGTACCCTGGCGTCGCTGGGTGACAAGGGCCTGGAAGTGCAGGCCGCACTGATGGACGAACTGGGCCTGGGCGTGCCGCAGGCTACCTGGCACGTGGCCCGGGATGGCCTGGCCGAAACCCTGAACTTCCTCGGCCTGGTCAGCGCCTCTTTGGGCAAGGTGGCACTGGATATCATGATGATGATGACCAGCGAGTTGGGTGAAGCTTACGAGCCGTTCGTCAAAGGGCGGGGCGCCAGCAGCACCATGCCGCAGAAGCGTAACCCGATTTCCTGCGAGTTGATGTACGCCGCCGCCAAGGGTGTGCGTCAGCAGGCCGGGCTGATGCTCGACGCCATGATCCAGGACTTCGAGCGCTCCACTGGCCCGTGGCAGGCCGAGTGGATCGCCATCCCCGAAGCCTTCGCCCTGACCGGCGCCTCGCTGGGCCAGGCGTGCTTCATGCTGGCTGGCCTGGACGTGCGTACTGAGCGCATGCGCAAGAACCTCGACATGACCCAGGGCCTGATCGTGGCCGAAGCGGTGATGATGGGCCTGGCACCGGCGCTGGGCCGCCAGGTGGCGCACGACGTGGTCTATGCCGCCTGCCGCATGGCCAACGACCAAGGCATCAGCCTGCTGGAGGCGTTGAAGGCCCAGGGGCAGGCCACCGCTCGCCTGGACCTGGCCACCCTCGAGCAGCTGTGCAACCCGGCCAACTACCTGGGTCTGGCACCTCAGATGGTCGATCAGGCCCTGGCTCGCCAGGGCGCAGTCGCCCGCTGATACGACAGGGCCCGGCCTGCCCGGGCTCCGACCTGAGACCCCGTACAAGAACAATGAGAACGCTACCATGGTTTCCACGTCGAAAAAGCCGCTGTACAAGGACCTGACCTTCCAGGTGCTCGCCGCGATGCTGCTGGGCATCGCCTTCGGTTTCCTTGCCCCCGAACTTGCTGCCAAGTTCAAGATACTCGGGGACATCTTCCTCAAGCTGATCAAGACTGCCGTCGCGCCGCTGGTATTCTTCACCGTGGTCCACGGCATTGCCTCGGCCGGTGATATCAAACGGGTCGGCAAGGTAGGCTGGCGCGCGCTGGTGTACTTCGAACTGCTGTCTACCTTTGCCCTGGCTCTGGGCCTGCTGTGGGGCAACCTGATCGGCATCGGCTCGGGCATGCATGGTGCACACGCCAGCAGTGCCGCCTCGGCGGCAGCCAGCGCTGCGGTTGCCAAAGGCCATGCGCCGAGTTCGACCATGGACTTCATCTATGGCATCTTCCCCGACAACTTCGTCGGTGCCTTCGCCGTTGGCCAGTTGCTGCAGGTGCTGGTGATCGCCGTGCTGTTCGGCTTCGCCCTGCTGGCCTTGAAGCATGAGCGCCGGGCGGTGATCGAGGACGGCTTGAACCGGGTATCGGAGTGCTTCTTCGAGTTCATCAACCTGATCATGAAGTTCGCCCCGCTGGGGGCGTTCGGCTCGGTAGCCTATGCGGTGGGCAGCAATGGTTCGGCTGTGCTGATATCGCTGGCCAACCTGGTGCTGATGTTCTATGTGGCGATCGCCTTCTTCCTGTTCGTGGTGCTGGGTGCCGTGTGCCGGTTGTCTGGTTTCAGCCTGTGGCGCTTCCTGAAGTACATCAAGGACGAGATCTTCATCGTGCTTGGTACGGCCTCGTCCGAAAGTGCGTTGCCACGGCTGCTTCAGAAGCTCGAGCGCTTTGGCTGCTCGAAGCAGAGCGTGGGCCTGGTGTTGCCGACCGGTTATGCCTTCAACCTGGATGGCACCTCGATCTACATGTCGATGTGTGTGCTGTTCATTGCCAATGCCTACGGTGTGCCGCTGGGTTGGGAACAGCAGTTGGGGATTCTGGCGATCATGCTGGTGACCTCCAAGGGGGCGGCGGCAGTATCGGGGGGCAGCTTCGTGGTATTCGCCGCCACCGTGACCGCCATCGGCGTGCTGCCGGTGGAAGGGCTCGCGTTACTGTTTGGCGTGTACCGCTTCATGTCCATGGCCATGGCTACTTGCAACACTATTGGTAATAGCGTGGCGACAGTGGTGGTGGCCAAGTGGGCGGGTGAGTTTACCGAGCAGACGGCGCGTGAGGAGTATTCGCGAGTGCTGGGGCGGGCTCCCGGGGCAGCGCTCTGAGCAGGCATATCAAACCTGGGCAGGCAGGCTCATATGCAGCAAGGGGAACGGCCGGCCTTCGCCATCCAGCGGTGAGCGGCCGGTCTGGATGAAACCGTAATGCCGGTAGAACCCCACCGCCTGCGGGTTCTGCTCGTTGACATCGACGCTCATCACGTTGTGCTTCTGGCGGCCGAAGTCCAGCAGCGCGCGGCCTATGCCCTGGCCATGGCGCTCGGGGGCGACGAAGAGCATTTCCACGTGGTTGCCATTGAAACCGATGAAGCCCAGCGGGCGGTCTTCGGTGTCAACCGCGACCCAGAGCTCGACGGCCAGGAGGTAGACGTCGCGCAATTGCGGCAGCAGCGCGTCGATGTCGGACGCTTGCAGAAAGTGGTGCGTGGCGCGCACGGCGCGCAGCCAGATATCGAGCAGTTGCGGGTGGTCTGCAGCGATGCTTTGGCGAATGATCATCGAGTCATGCCTGGGGAGACCGGGAGGAAAAAAGGGTACCCGGATTGTGTGGGGCGGGGCAATGGACGGTGGGGCAGGGCATCAGCTGATGTGTTGCCCGGGCCGGCCCTTTCGCGGGTAAACCCGCTCCCACAAGTACGGCACTGCCCTCGAGCCCGGCGCCGTACCTGTGGGAGCGGGTTTACCCGCGAACATGGGCGAAGCCCGTGCCATCGATGGGCTCGACTGCAATCCACGTCGATAGTTAGAAGCCTGCCTCCAGGCCCAGCAGGTCCTGCACCGTCTGCCTGCGGCGAATCATCCGTAGCGCTCCATCCTCGATCAGGAACTCCGGCAGCAACGGCCGGCTGTTGTAGTTCGACGACATCGACGCGCCATAGGCCCCGGCGTCGTGGATCACCAGCAGGTCACCCACCTGCGCCTGGGGCAGGTCGTGCGGGGTCAGTTCCTGATCATCCTGGGTAAACACATCACCCGACTCGCACAGCGGCCCGGCCACCACGGTCGGCTGCCGTGGGCGGTCAACCGGCTGGCCGTCGGCGTCGAGCAGGGTCATGCGGTGGTAGGCCCCGTACATCGCCGGGCGCATCAGGTCGTTGAAACCGGCGTCGATCATGACGAAGGTATTGCGGCCCACCTGCTTCACGGCGCGTACCTCGGCCACCAGGTAGCCCGATTCCGCCACCAGGAAGCGCCCTGGCTCGATCTCCATGCGCACGGGGTGGCCCAGCATCGCTTCGATCTCCTTGCGGGCCACGGCCCAGGTCCGGGCGTAGCGTTGCAGGTCGACCGGCGTGTCGCTGCTGCGGTACGGGGTGGAAAGGCCGCCGCCAATGGAGAACGCCTCGATGTCCACGCCCAGGCGGCCGATCAGCTCGATCATCGAGCGCGCCACTTGCTCCAGATGCAGGTAATCCACCCCCGAGCCGATGTGCATGTGCACCCCTACCAGTTGCAGGCCATGGGTTTTCACGCAGGCCAGCGCTTCGCCCAGCTCTTCGTGCCAGATGCCGTGCTTGCTGTTCTCGCCGCCGGTGTTGGTCTTGCGGCTGTGGCCATGGCCGAAGCCGGGGTTGATGCGGATCCACACGCGGTGGCCGGGCGAGCGTTCACCCAGTTGGCGCAGCATGTCGATGGAACCGGCGTTGACTTCGATCTTCGAGGCCACCACCCGCTCCAGGGTCGGCCGGTCCAGCGCGTCGCAGGTCAGCACCACGCCGGCAGGGTCGCCATCCACGCTGGCGCCCGCGGCAAAGGCCCGTTCCATTTCGCCCAGCGACACTGCGTCCAGCACCAGGCCGTGGGCGCGCATCAGGCGCAGCACATGCAGGTTGGGGTTGGCCTTCTGGGCGAAGCGCACGGTGTCGAACACCTTCAGCTGTTCGACACGCTCGGCGATGGTGCCGGCGTCGTAGGCCCACAGCGGCGAGCCGTGCTGGCGGACAGCCTCGGCCAGAAGAGTGAAGGGTGCAGTCATGGCGGCGCTACTCATATAAAGGAAGGCCACGAGGATGAGCCAAAGCAGGAATTCAGAAAAATAGCTATTTTTCTGTCAGCCATTCATATCTGATATGACCATTGCCGACTTGCCAGGTGTTGCCCGTGAAACTGTCCGTCCGCCATATCGAAGTGTTCCGCGCCATCATGGCCGCTGGCAGCGTCACCGGTGCGGCGCGCCTGCTGTTTACCTCGCAGCCCACCGTCAGCCGTGAGCTGGCGCGGCTGGAGCAGGTAACCGGGCTGAACCTGTTCGATCGCGAAGGTGGCCGCCTGGTGGCGACGGCCCAGGCGCTGCTGTTGATCGAGGAGGTTGAGCGGGCCTACGTAGGGCTGGAGCGCATCGACCGCTTTGCCCAGGCCATCCGCAATTTCGAGCAGGGCCGGCTGGCCATTACCTGCCTGCCGCTGTTTTCCCAGACCTTGCTGCCCAAGGCTTGCCAGCGTTTTCACCAGCAGCACCGGGGCGTGAGCGTGAGTATCCTGGCGCAGGAGTCGCCGTTGCTGGAGGAGTCGCTGGTTGCCCAGCAGCATGACCTGGGCCTGACCGAGGTAGAACAGATACCGCGTGGCGCCTACGGCGAATTACTGTTCAGCGCCAACATGGTGTGCGTGCTGCCCAACGGGCACCCGTTGCAGGCCAGGGCCGAGCTGGAGCTGAGCGATTTCCACGAGGTCGACTTCATCAACCTGGCCAGCCTGGACACCTACCGGCAGCGCCTGGACCAGCACTTTCGCGCGGCAGGGGTGAACCGCCGCACGGTCATCGAGACCACCAGTGCTGCCTCGGTGTGCGCCATGGTCAGGCAGGGCCTGGGGGTGGCGATCATCAACCCGCTGAGCGGGCTGGAGGCGGCGCAGGGCGGGTTGCCGATCCGGCGGTTGCGGGTGTCGGTGCCGTACCAGGTGATGCTGATCCGGCCGGACCACCGGCCGGCGTCGGCGGCGGTGGAGCCGTTTTGCCAGGCGTTGCGGCAACAGGCCCAAGAGATGCAAGCGGCACTGATCTGAAGCCTGGCGCGCTCCAAGGGGACGCTCAAAATTCGCACCCTTGTGCTGGTTGTACCGGCCTCATCGCCGGCAAGCCAGCTCCCACAGGTATGGTACATGGCTCGAGGCCGGTGCGGTCGGGGTGGGAGCTGGCTTGCCGGCGATGAGGCCGGTACAACCAGCAGAAGACAGGGCGTCTGTGAAGGCTGCGGCTCAGAGTTCGCAGACGAAGGTGCCGGTCCCGGCCAGGATGTTCTCCAGGGTTTCCTTCACTTCATCCATGTCACTCAACTCGCTGGTCAGGTTGATCTCCAGCACCTCATCCCCCTTCAGCGCATCCCGGTCGCCGGCCGCCACTTCGATCAGCAGGCGCTTGGCGCTCAGGGTCACTTTCAGGCCATCCAGCGTCGACGGCTCGTCATCCAGGGTCAGGTCGACGGTGTCTTCGTCCGGGTAGCGGGTCAGCAGGAACATCTGACCCTTGTCGCTGTGGCAGCACAGGGTCGCCATGTTGTCTTCCTCGTCATCGCAAGGGGTGGCGAACAGCAGGGCAGTATTGATTTGCATGGACAAGGCTCGGATCAAAGGAAACGGAAGGGAATTCTGACAGTCTTGCCGACAGGCATAAACGTAAAGTTACCCCCCCTTGACCGAAATTGTCGCAGCGCTGCAAGCCTTGATGACCGATCAGTCGTTAAGCTTCGGCGAGCCCTGGGCGTGCCTGCGCACGTTCAACGCCTGGTTTTACCGTCCGCCTTGCCACGGGTTGGCTATCGTTGATCCGTACACGGCGCACGCAGCGACGCTTCAATTATTACAAAGCCCAAGCGGAGTACCACAGATGGCGTTCTTCACCGCAGCCAGCAAAGCCGACTTCCAGCATCAACTGCAAGCGGCCCTGGCGCAGCACATCAGCGAACAGTCCCTGCCACAAGTCGCGCTGTTCGCCGAGCAGTTCTTCGGCATCATCTCTCTGGACGAACTCACCCAACGCAGGCTTTCCGACCTGGCCGGCTGCACCCTGTCAGCCTGGCGCATCATCGAGCGTTTCGACCCCGAATACCCGCAAGTACGGGTTTACAACCCCGATTACGAACGCAATGGCTGGCAATCGACCCACAGCGTGGTCGAAGTGCTGCACCACGACCTGCCGTTCCTGGTCGACTCGGTACGCACCGAGCTCAACCGCCGCGGCTACAGCATCCACACCCTGCAGACCACCGTGCTCAGCGTGCGCCGCGGCGCCAAGGGCGAGCTGCTTGAACTGCTGCCCAAGGGCACCCAGGGCGAGGGCGTACGCCATGAGTCGCTGATGTACCTGGAGATCGACCGTTGCGCCAATGCCGCCGAGCTGACGGTACTGGCCCGCGAGATCGAGCAGGTGCTGGCCGAGGTGCGGGTGGTGGTTGCCGACTTCGAACCGATGAAGGCCAAGCTGCGTGAAGTGGTGGCGGAGGTGGAGCAGACCGCCTTTGGCCCGGCGCAGCACGAAAAGGGCGAGGTCAAGGCTTTCCTCGAGTGGCTGCTGGACAACCACTTCACCTTCCTGGGCTATGAAGAATTCACCGTCAAGGGCGACGCCGATGGCGGCCAGATGGTCTACGACGAGCAGTCGTTCCTCGGCCTGCCGCGCCGCCTGCGCGTGGGCCTGACGAGCGACGAGCTGCGCATCGAAGACTATGCCGTGGCCTACCTCAACGAACCGTTGCTGCTGTCGTTCGCCAAGGCCGCGCTGCCAAGCCGCGTACACCGCCCGGCCTACCCGGACTACGTGTCGATCCGCCAGCTGGACGCTGATGGCAAGGTGATCAAGGAACACCGCTTCATGGGCCTGTACACCTCGTCGGTGTACGGTGAAAGCGTGCATGCCATCCCTTATATCCGCCAGAAGGTCACCGAAGTCGAGCGCCGCTCGGGCTTCGATCCCAAGGCCCACCTGGGCAAGGAACTGGCCCAGGTGCTGGAAGTGCTGCCACGCGACGACCTGTTCCAGACCCCGGTCGACGAGCTGTTCAGCACCGTCATGTCGATCGTGCAGATCCAGGAACGCAACAAGATCCGCGTGTTCCTGCGCAAGGACCCGTACGGCCGCTTCTGCTACTGCCTGGCCTATGTACCGCGGGAAATCTACTCCACCGAAGTGCGGCAGAAGATCCAGCAGGTGCTGATGGAGCGCCTGAAGGCCAGCGACTGCGAGTTCTGGACCTTCTTCTCCGAATCGGTGCTGGCCCGTGTGCAGCTGATTCTGCGGGTAGACCCGAAAAACCGCATCGACATCGACCCGCAGCAGCTGGAACGCGAAGTGATCCAGGCCTGCCGCTCGTGGCATGACGACTACTCGGCGCTGGTGATCGAGAACTTCGGCGAAGCCCAGGGCACCAACATCCTCGCCGACTTCCCCAAAGGTTTCCCGGCCGGCTACCGCGAGCGCTTCGCCGCGCACTCGGCAGTGGTCGACCTGCAGCACGTGCTGAACCTGTCGGAAAGCAAGCCGCTGGCGATGAGCTTCTACCAGCCGCTGACCCAGGTCGGCGAGCGCACCCTGCACTGCAAGCTGTACCACGCCGACACGCCGCTGGCGCTGTCCGACGTGCTGCCGATCCTGGAGAACCTTGGCCTGCGCGTGCTCGGCGAGTTCCCGTACCGCCTGCGCCATGCCAATGGCCGCGGCTACTGGATCCACGACTTCGCCTTCACCTACAGCGAAGGCCTGAGCCTGGACATCCAGCAGCTCAACGACACCCTGCAGGACGCCTTCATCCACATCGTCCGCGGCGATGCCGAGAACGACGCCTTCAACCGCCTGGTGCTCACCGCCGGCCTGCCATGGCGTGACGTGGCGCTGCTGCGCGCCTACGCCCGTTACCTGAAGCAGATTCGCCTGGGCTTCGACCTGGGCTACATCGCCAGCACCCTGAACAACCACACCGACATCGCCCGCGAGCTGACCCGGTTGTTCAAGACCCGCTTCTACCTGGCGCGCAAGCTCACCCAGGAAGACCTGGATGACAAGCAACTGCGCCTGGAACAAGCCATCCTGACCGCGCTGGACGACGTGCAGGTGCTCAACGAAGACCGCATCCTGCGTCGCTACCTGGACCTGATCAAGGCCACCCTGCGCACCAACTTCTACCAGCCGGACGCCAACGGCCACAACAAGTCGTACTTCAGCTTCAAGTTCAACCCCAAGCTGATCCCCGAACTGCCTAAACCAGTGCCCAAGTTCGAGATCTTCGTCTACTCGCCACGGGTCGAGGGCGTGCACCTGCGCTTTGGCAACGTCGCCCGCGGCGGCCTGCGCTGGTCCGACCGTGAGGAAGACTTCCGCACCGAGGTGCTGGGCCTGGTGAAAGCCCAGCAGGTGAAGAACTCGGTCATCGTGCCGGTCGGTGCCAAGGGCGGCTTCCTGCCGCGCCGCCTGCCGCTGGGCGGCAGCCGTGACGAGATCGCCGCCGAAGGCGTGGCGTGCTACCGCATCTTCATTTCCGGCCTGCTCGACATCACCGACAACCTCAAGGACGGTGGCGTGGTACCACCGGCCAACGTGGTGCGCCATGACGATGACGACCCGTACCTGGTGGTGGCGGCCGACAAGGGCACCGCGACCTTCTCGGACATCGCCAACGGCATCGCCATCGACTACGGCTTCTGGTTGGGCGACGCCTTCGCCTCGGGCGGCTCGGCCGGTTACGACCACAAGAAGATGGGCATTACCGCGCGCGGCGCCTGGGTGGGCGTGCAGCGCCACTTCCGCGAGCGCGGCATCAATGTGCAGGAAGACCCGATCACCGTCATTGGCGTCGGCGACATGGCCGGCGACGTGTTCGGCAACGGCCTGCTGATGTCCGACAAGCTGCAACTGGTGGCGGCGTTCAACCACCTGCACATCTTCATCGACCCGAACCCGGAGCCAGCCGCAAGCTTTGCCGAACGCAAGCGCCTGTTCGACCTGCCGCGCTCGGCCTGGAGCGACTACGACACCAGCATCATGTCCGAAGGCGGCGGGATCTTCCCGCGCAGTGCCAAGAGCATCGCCATCAGCCCGCAGATGAAAGAGCGCTTCGCCATCGACGCCGACCGCCTGACCCCGACCGAGCTGCTCAATGCGCTGCTCAAGGCACCGGTAGACCTGCTGTGGAACGGTGGCATCGGTACCTACGTCAAGGCCAGCACCGAGAGCCATGCCGATGTCGGCGACAAGGCCAACGACGCGCTGCGGGTCAATGGCAACGAACTGCGCTGCAAAGTGGTGGGCGAGGGCGGCAACCTGGGCATGACCCAGCTTGGCCGGGTCGAGTTCGGCCTGCATGGCGGCGCCACCAACACCGACTTCATCGACAACGCCGGCGGCGTGGACTGCTCCGACCACGAGGTCAACATCAAGATCCTGCTCAACGAAGTGGTGCAGGGTGGCGACATGACCGAGAAGCAGCGCAACCAGCTGCTGGGCAGCATGACCGACGAAGTGGCCGGCCTGGTGCTGGGCAACAACTACAAGCAGACCCAGGCGTTGTCGCTGGCGGCCCGCCGTGCTCGCGAGCGCATTGCCGAGTACAAGCGCCTGATGGCCGACCTGGAAGCCCGTGGCAAGCTGGACCGCGCCATCGAGTTCCTGCCGTCCGAGGAACAGTTGGCCGAGCGCCTGGCCGCCGGCCAGGGCCTGACCCGCGCCGAGCTGTCGGTGCTGATCTCGTACAGCAAGATCGACCTCAAGGAACAGCTGCTCAAGTCGCTGGTGCCGGACGACGACTACCTGACCCGCGACATGGAAACCGCCTTCCCGCCGTCGCTGGTCAGCAAGTTCGCCGAGTCCATGCGCCGTCACCGCCTGAAGCGCGAGATCGTCAGCACCCAGATCGCCAACGACCTGGTCAACAACATGGGCATCACCTTCGTCCAGCGCCTGAAGGAGTCGACCGGCATGAGCCCGGCCAACGTGGCCGGGGCCTATGTGATCGTGCGCGACATCTTCCATCTGCCGCACTGGTTCCGCCAGATCGAGGCACTGGACTACCAGGTGCCGGCGGAGATTCAGCTGACCCTGATGGACGAGCTGATGCGCCTGGGCCGCCGTGCCACCCGCTGGTTCCTGCGCAGCCGCCGCAACGAGCAGGACGCCGGGCGCGACACCGCGCACTTCGGGCCGAAGATCGCGCAACTGGGGCTCAAGCTCGACGAGTTGCTCGAGGGCCCGACCCGCGAGCGCTGGATGGTGCGCTACCAGGGCTTCGTCGAGGCTGGTGTGCCGGAGTTGCTGGCGCGCATGGTGGCTGGCACTACCCACCTGTACACCCTGTTGCCGATCATCGAGGCTTCGGACGTTACCGGCCATGACCCGGCGCAGGTGGCCAAGGCGTTCTTCGCCGTGGGCAGCGCACTGGACCTGACCTGGTACCTGCAGGAAATCAGCAACCTGCCGGTGGAGAACAACTGGCAGGCGCTGGCCCGCGAGGCGTTCCGCGACGACATCGACCTGCAGCAGCGGGCGATCACCATCTCGGTACTGCAGATGGCCGATGCACCGGAAGACATGGACGCCCGCGTGGCGCTGTGGGCCGAGCAGCACCGGGTGATGGTGGAGCGCTGGCGCGCCATGCTGGATGACCTGCGCAATGCCACCGGTACCGACTATGCGATGTACGCGGTAGCCAACCGCGAGCTGGTCGACCTGGCCATGAGCGGGCAGGCGGCGGTGGTGCCGTCCTGAGCCATGAGCTGAAATGAAAAGCCCCGGCAGTGATGCCGGGGCTTTTTTGTATTCCTGTGCTGGCCCTTTCGCGGGTGAACCCGCTCCCACAGGGATATCACAAGACTTGAGTGTAGTGAGGCCCCTGTGGGAGCGGGTTTACCCGCGAGGAGGCCGGTACAGGCTTACTTGAACCTGCGCTCCACCCCTTTCTCCACCAGAATCTTCGCCGAAATCTCCTCCCACAGGGATATCACAAGACTTGAGTGCAGTGAGGTCCCTGTGGGAGCGGGTTTACCCGCGAAGAGGACGGTACAGGCTTACTTGAACCTGCGCTCCACCCCTTTCTCTACCAGAATCTTCGCCGAAATCTCCTCCCACAGGGATATCACAAGACTTGAGTGCAGTGAGGTCCCTGTGGGAGCGGGTTTACCCGCGAAGAGGCCGGTAGAGGCTTACTTGAACCTGCGCTCCACCCCTTTCTCCACGAGAATCTTCGCCGAAATCTCCTCCACCGAAAAATGGGTGGAATTGATGTTGGGAATGTTCTCCCGGCGGAACAGGTTTTCCACCTCGCGCACTTCGAACTCGCACTGGGCAAAGCTGGAATAGCGGCTGTTGGGCTTGCGCTCGTGGCGGATGGCGGTGAGGCGGTCGGGGTCGATGGTCAGGCCGAACAGCTTGTTGTGGTGCTTTTTCAGCACCGCCGGCAGCTGCAGGCGCTCCATGTCGTCCTCGGTCAGCGGGTAGTTGGCGGCGCGGATGCCGAATTGCATGGCCATGTACAGGCAGGTGGGGGTCTTGCCGCAGCGGGATACGCCTACCAGGATCAGGTCGGCCTTGTCGTAGTAGTGGGTGCGCGCGCCATCGTCGTTGTCCAGGGCGAAATTCACCGCCTCGATGCGTTCCATGTAGTTGGAATTGCCGCCGATCGAGTGCGACTTGCCGACGGAATACGACGAATGGGCAGTCAATTCTTGTTCAAGCGGGGACAAAAACGAAGAAAAGATGTCGATCATGAAGCCATTCGAGGTAGCCAGGATCTCACGGATGTCCTGATTGACGATGGTGTCGAAGATGATCGGGCGTACACCATCGCGCTCGGCCGCGGCGTTGATCTGCTGGACCATGGTCCGCGCCTTTTCCGGCGAATCGATGTAGGGACGGGTGAATTTATTGAACGGAATGCTCTCGAATTGAGCGAGCAGACTCTGGCCCAGGGTTTCGGCAGTGATGCCGGTGCCGTCGGAGATGAAGAACGCGGTTCGTTTCATTTGCGATCTGGGCCTTAAGCTGATGACGTTTCTTGGATATGATAAGTTCGGTTTGCCGAATGCGGCTGTCGGCATTCTCACTTATTTTCCAGGTACAGGCCACAAGCGTCCGGCCAAGTCAACGAAGGCAGGCGGGCGCCCTTGAGCTTTTCCAATACAGTTAGTGGAGAGATCACCTTGGTAGAGTACGTAGTTTCCCTCGATAAGCTCGGCGTCCATGATGTGGAGCATGTGGGGGGCAAGAACGCATCCCTGGGCGAGATGATCAGCAACCTCGCAGGTGCTGGTGTATCGGTGCCGGGCGGCTTTGCCACTACGGCGCAGGCGTACCGCGATTTTCTCGAACAGAGTGGTCTCAACGACCGTATCCACGCCGCGCTCGACGCACTCGACGTGGATGACATCAACGCCCTGACCAAGACCGGCGCGCAGATTCGCCAGTGGGTCATGGAAGCCGACTTCCCGGCCCGCCTGGATTCGGAAATCCGTACGGCCTTCGCCGAAATGGCTGCCGGCAACGACAACATGGCAGTTGCCGTGCGCTCCTCGGCCACCGCCGAAGACCTGCCGGACGCCTCGTTCGCCGGTCAGCAGGAAACCTTCCTCAACATCCGCGGCGTCGACAACGTGATCCGCGCGGCCAAGGAAGTGTTCGCCTCGCTGTTCAACGACCGTGCCATCGCCTACCGCGTGCACCAGGGCTTCGACCACAAGCTGGTGGCCCTGTCCGCCGGAGTGCAGCGCATGGTCCGCTCCGAAACCGGCACCGCCGGCGTCATGTTCACCCTCGACACCGAGTCGGGCTTCCGGGACGTGGTGTTCATCACCGGCGCCTACGGCCTGGGCGAAACCGTGGTGCAGGGTGCGGTCAACCCTGACGAATTCTACGTGCACAAACAAACCCTGGAGGCCGGCCGCCCGGCCATCCTGCGCCGCAACCTGGGCAGCAAGGCGATCAAGATGGTCTACGGCGAAGAAGCCAAGGCCGGCCGTTCGGTCAAGACCGTCGAAGTGGACCGCGCCGAGCGCGCGCGCTTCTGCCTGACCGATGCCGAGGTCAGCGAACTGGCCAAGCAGGCCATGATCATCGAGAAGCACTACCAGCGCCCGATGGACATCGAATGGGCCAAGGACGGTGACGACGGCAAGCTGTACATCGTCCAGGCGCGCCCCGAGACGGTGAAGAGCCGCTCCAGCGCCAACGTCATGGAACGCTACCTGCTGAAAGAGAAGGGCACCGTACTGGTCGAAGGCCGCGCCATTGGCCAGCGAATCGGCGCCGGCAAGGTCCGCGTGATCAACGACGTATCGGAAATGGACAAGGTCCAGCCGGGCGACGTGCTGGTCTCCGACATGACCGACCCGGACTGGGAACCGGTGATGAAGCGCGCCAGCGCCATCGTCACCAACCGTGGCGGGCGTACCTGTCACGCGGCGATCATCGCCCGTGAGCTGGGCATTCCGGCCGTGGTCGGTTGCGGCAACGCCACCCAGGTGCTGAAAGACGGCCAGGGCGTGACCGTATCCTGTGCCGAAGGCGATACCGGCTTCATCTTCGAGGGCGAGCTGGGCTTCGACGTCAAGCAGAACTCGGTCGACGCCATGCCTGACCTGCCGTTCAAGATCATGATGAACGTCGGCAACCCGGACCGTGCGTTCGATTTCGCCCAGCTGCCCAACGCCGGTGTCGGCCTGGCGCGCCTGGAGTTCATCATCAACCGCATGATCGGCGTGCACCCCAAGGCACTGCTGAACTACGCAGGCCTGCCAGCCGACCTGAAGGACAGCGTCGACAAGCGCATCGCCGGCTACAACGACCCGGTCGGCTTCTACGTCGAGAAGCTGGTCGAGGGCATCAGCACCCTGGCTGCGGCCTTCTACCCGAAAAAGGTCATTGTGCGCCTGTCGGACTTCAAGTCCAACGAGTACGCCAACCTGATCGGCGGCAAGCTGTACGAGCCGGAAGAGGAAAACCCGATGCTGGGCTTCCGTGGCGCTTCGCGCTACATCAGCGAATCGTTCCGTGACTGCTTCGAGCTCGAGTGCCGTGCGCTCAAGCGCGTGCGCAACGAGATGGGCCTGACCAACGTCGAGATCATGGTGCCGTTCGTACGCACCCTGGGTGAAGCCAGCCAGGTCGTCGACCTGCTTGCCGAAAACGGCCTGGCCCGCGGCGAAAACGGCCTGCGCGTGATCATGATGTGCGAACTGCCGTCCAACGCCATCCTCGCCGAAGAGTTCCTGGAATACTTCGACGGCTTCTCGATCGGCTCCAACGACCTGACACAGCTGACCCTGGGCCTGGACCGTGACTCCGGCATCATCGCCCACCTGTTCGACGAGCGTAACCCTGCGGTGAAGAAGCTGCTGGCCAACGCCATTGCCGCGTGCAACAAGGCTGGCAAGTACATCGGCATCTGCGGCCAGGGCCCGTCGGACCACCCGGACCTGGCCAAGTGGCTGATGGAACAGGGCATCGACAGCGTGTCGCTGAACCCGGACTCGGTACTCGAAACCTGGTTCTACCTGGCCGAAGGGCAGGGCGCGGTCTGATGCAGTAAAACGCGGGGGTGCGTCTGGCGTACCCCCGCCTGGTTTTTTCCAGGGCGAGCTCCAGCAATGGATCCCGCCCTTTTTTGTGCACCAAGCAACCTTATGCAAAGCAGCAGCACTCTATTCCCCGTGGCCCTGCTCAGTGCCGAGCGCCGCGGCGACCTCAGCGAAGACGTGTACCGGATCAAGGCCGGCAACAGCCCTGACCCCAGCGTCGAGCTGGCTGTCACCCGCCTGGGGCTGGCCGATCAGGGTCAGGCCCAGGGCGTGCCGGTCATTCTCCTGCACGGCAGCTTCTCCAACCGCCGCTTCTGGTACTCGCCCAAAGGGGTTGGCCTGGGGGCCTATCTCGCCCGCGCCGGCTTCGATGTGTGGATCCCGGAAATGCGCGGCCACGGCCTGTCGCCGCGTAACCATGACTGGAAGCACAACAGCGTCGCCGCCTATGCCCGCGATGACCTGCCGCTGATTGCCGCGTTCGTGCTCGAGCAATCGGGCCAGGCGCCGCACTGGGTCGGCCATTCCCTGGGTGGTACGACCCTGGCGGCAGCACTGGGTGGTGGTTTTCTGCCTGCCGAGCAGGTGGCCAGCGTGGCGCTGTTCGGTACCCAGATCAGCCGCGTCTACTGGCCGTTGAAAGTGCCGCCGCTGGCCTGGGGGGCGAAGCTGCTGCTCAAGCGCTGGGGGCAGATTTCCGGGCCGCGTTTCAAGCGTGGGCCGGAGGATGAGCCGATCGGCCTGGCCCTGGAGAGCATGCGCTGGCATGGCCTGTTCGGGCGCTTTGGCGACAGGCAGAGCGACTGGTGGGCGGGGCTGGCCGAGGTGGATGTGCCGCTGCTGGCGGTGGCGGGTGCGGGGGACTTCCAGGACCCGGTGTGGGCCTGCCGCAAGCTGTTCGAGCAATTGGGCGGTGAGCGCAAGCAGTTTCTGCGGCTGGGGCTCGAGGAAGGCTTCGAGGCTTTCGGGCATGTCGACATGCTGGTGAGCAAGGCCGCGCAGGTGCAGGTGTGGCCGCTGGTGGAGCGTTGGCTGCGGGATCCGCTGGTGCCGGTGCATGAATCCACGGTGGTGGCGGAGCCTGTGCCCGTCGGTTGATTCTGCTGTGTCTGGACTGGCCCTATCGCCGGCAAGCCAGCTCCCACAGGAGTACCACTAGCCTGAAGCCAGCGGGGTCCTGTGGGAGCTGGCTTGCCGGCGATAGGGCCGGTACAGGCAAAACACAACTGACTGCTTGGTCCCGGATGACTGCAATGGGCTCTACGGTGTAGCCTTGGCCGATACCCGCTTTCGTTGTGACTGACAGGAGCTTCCCATGCAGCATTACGTTACGCCCGACCTGTGTGATGCCTACCCGGACCTGGTGCAGGTGCTGGAACCGATGTTCAGCAATTTCGGCGGCCGCGATTCGTTCGGCGGCCAGATCGTCACCATCAAGTGCTTCGAAGACAACTCGCTGGTCAAGGAGCAGGTCGAACTCGATGGCAAGGGCAAGGTCCTGGTCGTCGATGGTGGTGGCTCGCTGCGCCGTGCACTGCTCGGCGACATGCTCGCCGAGAAGGCTGCCAAGAACGGTTGGGAAGGCCTGGTGATCTACGGCTGCGTGCGTGACGTCGACGTGCTGATCCAGACCGACGTCGGCGTGCAGGCCCTGGCCAGCCACCCGATGAAGACCGACAAGCGCGGCATCGGCGACCTCAACGTGGCAGTGACCTTCGCCGGGGTGACCTTCCGCCCGGGCGAGTACGTGTATGCCGACAACAATGGCGTGCTGGTCTCGCCAAGCCCGCTGAAAATGCCGGAGTGATGCGCCGCCCGCGCTGATGGAGCTTTGATGTTCGAGGAAGACAACGCGCAGTGGGGGCTGGTACACGCCCTGGTGCTCGATGGCAAAGGCGGCGCGCGCTCGATTGCCCGTACCGAGCTGGACGACCTGCAGCTGCAACCCGAGCAGAGCCTGTGGCTGCACTGGGACCGCAGCCATCCGCAAACCCGCACCTGGCTGCTGCACGACAGCGGCCTGAGCGCATTCGCCTGCGAGCTGCTGCTGGAAGAAAATACCCGGCCGCGCCTGCTGCCCATGGCCGATGAACAGTTGTTGCTGTTCCTGCGTGGGGTCAACCTCAACCCGGGTGCAGAGCCCGAAGACATGGTCTCGGTGCGCATCTTCGCCGAGGCGCAGCGGGTCATCTCGCTGCGCTTGCGGCCGTTGCGCGCCAGTGACGAGATTCTTCAGCAGCTCGAAGAGGGCAGGGGCCCGAAATCGGCTTCCGAGCTGTTGCTGCTGATGGGCGAACTGCTGACCGAAAAGGTCCAGGGCCTGGTCAGCGACCTGTCCGAACTGGTCGACCTGGAAGAAGAAAAGGTCGAATCCGACGAACGGTACACTCCAGAGAATGGTTGCCTGCAGCAGATCCGCCGGCGTGCCGCCGGTCTGCGGCGTTTCCTGGCTCCGCAGCGGGAGATCTACGCCCAGCTGTCGCGTAGCAAATGGAGCTGGTTCGTCGATGCCGACGCCGATTACTGGAACGAGCTGAACAACAGCCTGATCCGCTACCTCGAAGAGCTGGAACTGACCCGCGAACGGGCCGCCCTGGTGCTGGAAAGCCAGGATCGCCGGCGCAGCGAGCGCATGAACCGCACCATGTACCGCTTCGGCATCATCACCTGCATCTTCCTGCCCATGAGCTTCATCACCGGGCTGCTGGGCATCAACGTCGGCGGCATCCCGGGGGCGGAAAACCCCTATGGCTTCCTGTTTGCCTGCATCGTCGTGCTGGGGCTGGCGGTGGGGCAGTGGTGGCTGTTCCGGCGGTTGCGGTGGGTATAGATGCTCATTGACCTGCACCGGCCCTATCGCCGGCAAGCCAGCTCCCACAGGTACACCACAGGTTTCAAGGCTTGTGGTACCCCTGTGGGAGCTGGCTTGCCGGCGATAGGGCCAGTGCAGGCAAGCGCCATTCATTTTGAAACACTCGTCCCAATGCGATGTGTGACCCATCGACCGGCCATCTCGTCTCTGACTGACACTGCGCGAGGTGCCCATGCACGATCCGTTTGAAGAATCCCTGCGCGACCTGCTCAAGGCGTCACCCTCCGGCAATGACCGGGACGACCGGGACGACGCCGCTTGCCTGGGTCGCGTGCTGAAAACCGCCAACCGCCAGGTTGGCGCGGGCGATCTGTTCAGCCTGCTTGGCCGCTGGAGCCAGGCGCTGCTGATCGCCGTGAACAATGGCGCGGCGCATGTTGCGCCGGTGCGTCGACACTCTTCCCGCAACGCTGCCAACGGCAGCAAAGCAGATA
>Ga0268257_1001478_pt1 | contig 19831 bp, 28 predicted proteins | sample AgamicAtPrz_FD_200249 | JGI IMG/M metagenome (GOLD analysis project Ga0268257, IMG submission 200249) | Agave microbial communities from Guanajuato, Mexico - At.P.rz (v2) (version 3) | ecosystem: Host-associated > Plants > Phyllosphere > Phylloplane/Leaf | place: Guanajuato, Mexico | collected... | reverse complement strand
ACGACGAAACATGGGACTCATGGAACGCACCTCTGAATTGTTTTTGTAGTACGAACGGGATTTCTCGCAGGCACTGCGAAGATGGGGCAACCGATCAGACGGCCAGGGTCAGACCCGGCGCAGGCGGCCGAACGGCAATGGCATAACGGGGAATAGCTGAAACGGACGTGGCGCAGCGGGCGGTGACGAGCATGACGTGGCTCTCCACAAATTCTTATTGTTAGGCGGCGTTTTCGATAGCCGTCCGCCGGTGGTTCACCGGTTACAGCATTAGTACGCCTGAAACCTTTCGTAAAGCTTTCAGGGCTGACAGGAAGAAGAAAATTGTGCGGCCGAGGCCGATGCGAATGCTCAAGGTCGGCGCATCAGCACCTGAGGCTGTAGCCGTGAGAGCAGCGAGCGGCGCCAAGGGCCAGGCCTGAAGCTCGCGAGAGCAGGCATTGGCAGCAGAAAGAAACGCAGCTAGCTACGCTGCATTTCTCACCCAGCAATCCGTGAATCGGCCTGTGACGTGTGAGGAGCAGAAGGCCATGCTCTGTCGCCACGAACTTCATGCCGCCCCCGGCTCGGCGATCAGCCACCTGAATAAGCGTTCTCACCCAGCCCTTGACGCTACGCACGCGCTACCTTGGTCGGCCCGCGGCCTTCTCGTATGATCGACGGCCCAACACCTGGAACTCGCTGGCGTGAAATCGTTACCCAAGGACTCTCCACACAGCTCGGCAGCACAGGCTGGCGTGAAGTGGGATTTGAAAAGCGCCGAGAATCAGCTGTCGTGGGACGATCTGCGCATCATCAAGACGCTCAGCGAGTGCGGCAATCGCGCCGACACGGCCAAGAAACTGGGCATCAACGTTTCCACGGTGTCGCGTCGGGTGGCGCAGGTCGAGAAGACCCTCGGCGTCGCGCTGTTCGATCACCGCCGTTCCGGGTACATGCTTACCGCCGAGGGCGAGGAATTGCGGGCCCTGGGTGAGCGCGTCGAGCTGGATATCGTCAGCGTCGCCAGGCGTGTGTCGCGCGCCGGCGAAGGGCCGCAGGGCAAGCTGCGCATTACCACCAGCGACTCGCTGCTACTGTATTTCCTGACGCCGATCATCGCCGACTTCAAGGCACTCAATGAGGGCATCGCCATCGAGGTGCTGGTTGGCAACCAGACCCTGAGCCTGGCCCGTGACGAGTCGGATATCGCGATACGGGCGACCAGAAAACCCGCCGAAAGCCTGGTCGGACGCAAGCTCGCCACCATCGCCTGGGCACCCTATGGCAGCGCGAAAGGCATGCAGGTAACCGACCCGTTCAGCGATGAGCAGGCCTGGGTGTCTTATTCGGGTGGCTTGAGCGGGCTGCGCGCGACCAGCTACGTGGAAAGCCGGGTGGGCGCGCACTGCATCTCCTATCGTACCGACTCGGTTGCTGCCGCGAGTGCGGCGATTGCCGCCGGGCTGGGGTGCGGCTTTCTGCCCTGCATGCTGGGCGATATCACGCCGGGCCTGGTGCGCGTCGGCCAGGTGGTGCCCGAGCTTCAGGATGAACTGTGGCTACTCACCCACCAGGACATTCGCAGGTCCTGGCGGGTGAAAGCCTTCATGACCTTTTGCGCCGCAGCCGTCGGCGAGCTGAAGCCGCTGGTCGAAGGACAGCGGCCCCTTCAGACCGAGTGAACCGCATGCGCGTATCGCTCACTGCGCTCGTGCACCAATTACCGCCTTGCAGACGATCTCGATGAGCTGCGCGCGCTGCGCCAGCCGCGATACGCCGATGATGTTGCTCGCGCACTGCGGGCGCTCGCTGCCATAGGCGGCCTTGCGCACGCCGCCCACGACAGCGAATGCGGCGTCCATATCCAGCACGTAGAGGGTTTCCTCGACGACGTCTTCAAGCGTTGCGCCGTAAAGCGCGAGCACCTTGGCGATGTTGTTGTAGGAGGTGCGCATCTGCTCTCCCATTGACGAGAAATCGGCGGGTTTGCCTTCGCTATCCAGTGGCGCCGGCGCGACCAGATTGCCGTCTTCATCGTGGTTGAACTGCCCCGAGATGTAGACCTCGTTTCCCACCCTTCTCGCCTGCGGATAGCCATAGCTTTCTTCCCAAGGCACGCCCCAGTAGGCGGTATCGCTATTGAATGGTTGTGTGGCTGCCATCGCTGTTTCCTCGTTGCTGAAGGGCCGCTTGAAAGGCGCGTGCCCATGTGGTTGGAGCGCAAAGGCTAGCAGCGAGGCGAAAATTTCAATGGCTCATTTTTGCGCCTTCACGAGCGCATTCTTGCACACGTCAACTGGCGATCTTTCGGTTAACTTTTCTCTCGAGCTCGGGCTGCAGCCACCGTCACTGGCGCTGCAGCCCGCCAAGCAATCCCACGGCAATTGCGATGCCGGGGCTGACCACTACTAATCGAAAGGACACTCGCGATGAACAACTCCAAGACCGAAGTTCTGACCCCGCTCAACAGCCAGCTGATCTTTATCGACCAACAGCCGCAAATGGCCTTTGGCGTGCAGAGCATCGACCGCCAGACCCTGAAGAACAACACGGTTGCGCTCGCCAAGGCCGCCAAGATCTTCAACGTACCGACCACCATCACCACGGTCGAAACGCAGAGCTTTTCCGGCCATACCTATCCGGAGCTGCTGGCCGTATTCCCGGATGCGCCGCTGCTGGAACGCACCTCGATGAACTCCTGGGATGACCAGAAGGTGCGTGATGCCCTCAAGCGCAACGGTCGCAAGAAGATCATCGTCTCCGGCCTGTGGACCGAGGTGTGCAACACCACCTTCGCGCTGTCCGCCATGCACGATGCCGACTACGAAATCTACATGGTCGCCGACGCCTCCGGCGGCACCACCAAGGAAGCCCACGACTACGCCATGCAGCGCATGATTCAGGCCGGCGTGGTGCCGGTGACCTGGCAGCAGGTGCTGCTGGAATGGCAACGCGACTGGAAGAACCGCGAGACCTACGACGCCGTCATGGAACTGGTCAAGGAACACTCCGGCGCCTACGGCATGGGCGTCGACTACGCCTACACCATGGTGCACAAGGCCCCCGAGCGCATCGCACACGGCGCGACCCTGGCGCCGGTTCCTGCCACCGCGTGATGCCCACGCCGCCCCACCACCGGTGGGGCTGACCCGCTCTGCCTGGCGCAGCCGGATAACCCGAGCTGCCGCCGGCAAGCAGCGCTGAACAAAGCAATCGATAACACGAAGAGCTGCCCGCCCTGGCCTCCCACCAGGCCGTGCCCAGCGCGCTTCGGTGAGTCCGGCTGCGCGTAAATCGCCCGGTTCTGCTCCTCGCCCCGATAGCGCTTCGCGGATGTTCTCCTTACACAGGTATCGCCATGAACAGTGATCACTCCGCTGTGCTGCCCAATGTCGCCTGCATTTCGGCCGGCCCGCTAAGGCCCTGGCAGGAAAGGCTCGCCAAACAGATGCTGCTGGACAGCCTGGACACAGGTATTTCGGTGAGCGCGCTTGCCAAAGCATGTGCCATGTCGCGCAGCCACTTCACGCGCAAGTTCAAGCGCAGCACCGGCCTGGCTCCGCAGGAATGGCTGCGCCAGCAACGCATTCACAAGAGCAAGGAGCTGCTGGCAACATCGATGATGCTGCTGGCGGATATCGCTCTGGCGTGCGGCTTCTACGATCAGCCACATTTCTGCCGCGTATTCGCCAGGGCCGAAGGCCTGACGCCCCTGGCCTGGCAGCAGCAACTGCGGGTTGCCGCCTGACGGGGCAAGAGCAAATCGGCGCAAGTCTGCACGCCACAGGCCTGTACAATGCCCGCCCGCCGGGCTCTGCTGGGCGATCACCAGCGCGCCCAAACACCGAAACGAAAGTGAGACGAACAAGGTGCTGCAGCGCATCAAGGATTGGGCCACGGCCCTCAAGCGGCAAGTCATGGTACTGTGGTTCAGCTGTCGGCACTCCAGCACGCCGATGCTTGCCAAGGTGCTGGCCATCGTCGTGGTGGCCTATGCCCTGAGCCCCATCGACCTGATCCCCGACTTCATTCCGGTTCTCGGTTTTCTGGACGATGTGATTCTGCTGCCGCTGGGCATCTGGCTGGTGATGCGCCTGATGCCGGCGAACGTGCTCGCAGAATGCCGCCAGCAGGCGGCCGATCATGAGCGCAATCGAACACCACGGCCAAAGAACCTGATTGCCGGCGCCCTGATCGTGGTGATCTGGCTGCTCGTCGCTGTTTGGTGTTGGCAAGCCGCCAGTCATTATTGGCGGCAGAACTAAAGCCAGGCGACGTGCCTGGGCTTTAAGTCACGAGGCTAATCAATCGAGGCTTTTGTCGCCCTGCCCGCTTTCGCGCTGATCGGCATCGACTTCCCGCTCGGCCTCCGAGTTGACCGCCTCCTGCTCCTTCTTCGTGCCGTGCCCCTGGGTCGGGCTGTTGGCGGACGGGCCCTGGTAGGGTTGGGCCGGGCCGTTTTTCTGTTCGACTGTCATGGCGGATCTCCCGTGTCTGCGCAGAACGCCTGCGCTTACAGGTTGGTGAGACGCGGGATAGATGAAGTGCAGCCGCCTCGACGGACGGCAGCCGAGCTACAAGCCTTCACCCAGCGGACGCCACGAACCTCAAGCCGACTCCCGGCTCGGTCGCCAGCCAGCGCGATGATCAAGCCCCAAAATAACGAGAAATTCAATCATGATCCGGGCCTTCAAAGCCGTAATGGCGATGGGTGGATTGCTGGGTTTCTGGCTGTAAAGTCTCTTGCGCCGAGGCCGAAATGCATAAATTAAGCGTAAATAAATTGGGTTGGGGAGCGGTGGTTTCCTGCTCTAAGACAAGGCTTACAGCCTGCGTTGGCCAAAGGCGGTTCTTGGCAGCCCGATGAACACGGGCGTGTTTCTTGGCGATAGAGAAGAAAACAAGCCATCAGAAACGACGAAGCTCCGATGCTTTTCCAGCATCGGGGCTTCGTTTGATATGGCGGGAAGATAGGGATTTGAACCCGTTTTTGAGCGGTTTCAGTGCGTCACAGTGCGTGCAAATGTGTGATTTTGCTGGGGCTCAGCGTGTCGATTCGTGGCGATGCAGCACAGTATTTTCGACACTTTTTCGACACAATACCCTTTAGGCAAGCAGCCTAGGGATCTGATCCGACGTGGGTCAAACCTGAATCTAATGTTAGGGAAAACGATGGATAGGTTGCGTGATTTTAGCTTTTCAGTGATTATCGTGCTTTTAGTGCCGATTTTTAATTATTACTTTGAACCTATACAACACATAAATTTAGGGGCCACCGGAAACCTATCCTTTGTAATCATACCTCTTACATGCGTAATCATATGTAGCATCATAAAACCAGTGCCTTTCTTCCTAACAGGCATTGGTCTGGCTTTCGCATTGCCACTTATCGCAACTCTCGCCTATACAGCTATCTTTCCAAGTCATGGCATCATTGGGCTTGATTACTATCTGGGGTCGATAGGCGCTTGTTTTGGGTCACTACTCGCTCTAATTTATTCAAAGCGCAAGAAATACAAAGCTACTAGATCAATCGGACTGCTAAGCTTTGCATTTGCGATAGTAGCCTTCTTCGTAACCCAGCAGTATTTCTGCAATACTGTTCTTTATTGCGGCCCATTTTCACTAATCTTCTATACAAAATAATCAATAGCACAGAAGCACTTATATGCGTCCAGTAATGAAAAGCAATCCATGGCGACGAAGGCTTGAGCATATTCCAACTGCAGGGATGCTGATCTTTATTTCGCTAATATCTACCAAACCCATCACTTTAACAGGCGTTGCAATTGCGCTCTGCACTATTCCTTTTTTATGTCTATCTATCATTTCCATTTCAATGCGATGGAGCAAAAGATTTGGCGGCAGCCAGCTCATGAATATAATTGCAATCTTACTTCTAGCCACCTTGGTTGCAGCTATACACTTCACAGCTAGCATTCTGAAACCATACATTGGCGAGCACTTCTGTCAGGCCAAGTCTCCGACTATCGGAAAATGCTTTCCGACCAAACAAATTTAAAAAGCAAATTAATTTCTTAAAAAATGAAACTCATCATTAATCGCTTTCAAAAAAGCCCAGCCAGCTCAATCGATCAACATACCGAATTACAGCCCACTGGTACGCATATCATTATGCAGGGCTAAAACACATATTTTCCAAGGAATATGATGACGTCTTTCGAAAACCCTAAGCCGCACCGCATACGCAAAATTGGTATCGCCCTACTGCTGATAGTTGCCTCTGTTGCGATTATGCGTCCAGTTGATCAAACCGGCCTTACAATAGCGCTACTAGTATTTCCACCGTTTTGTCTAGTCCTTATGGCAATTGACGCATGGTGGATAAAGAATATTGGTAATGATCTTTTATTTAGATTCATCAACAGGTTGGTCTTGGCATGCATAGGCGCTAGTATAATTGGCGCTGCAAATTACCTTAGCCCTGATATTAGTCAAAATTTTGCATGGTAGGCCTTCTGATTAGGCCTAGTTCAATTTCAATACTCTAATAATTTCTTTACGCTGTTCACTTGGGTTTTTCTTATTCAAAAGCTCTGCAAATTCGATGCTGTTTTTTCCATTCGCCCAATGTCTAGACCGAGATATCCGTACAGAGGGGTTTGCACCAGCCTTGAGCATAAAGCGCAGCAGGTCAGGTTCTGCTAGCAATACAGCAACATTGACTGGCGATATTCCGGCGCTATCAGGTTCCTCAACAGAGCAGCCGTGCGCAAGGAATGTAGATATCAGCTTCAAGGTGTTCTGCTTGTCATAGGCGGGGATGTTGTAGGCCGACGCCGTTAATGCAATGGCTGGTTCCTCTCGCCCTTCATGCATCACTACGCACTCGCCTGAGTTCGCAGCCTTGCGTATGCTCGAAAGCTCGTCAGCATAAGCAAGCGTTAAATTCAGAAAAATCGATATTACGCAAACAACTGATAGCGCTCCCCTTTTCACAAGCTATTCCTTAACTTTTCTATACTTCATTATTTGTGGCCTACTACGCCATGAGCAATGCATTGACGCTTTTCTATTTAAGTTCTCGCTTCCTGAAAAGAAACAAGCAAAAAATTGCCGCAAGCAATACTTGCAGAAACACATTAGCGGCAAGGCGGTATCTATCGAATAATAATAAAACCCCTGCAGCCTCATTAATAGCTGCAGCGCTTTCCTCCTTATAAAAATTCTCTTCATCCGGCTTGCCATTTATAAACAGATACTTGGATGGGTTTTCACTAGAACTAACGTACTCTAACACAGCAGTTTTATAGAACCTTTCAACCCCATAACTTGCAGCATGAGATAAGAAAGCAAAACACACCAATACAACAAAGCCTTTAAGCCTACTCATAAATACTTACTCAATTTATTCATGGCATCCTTCATGCAGTGCAGCCTAGAGATTTGATCAGCTATTCTCTATCCAGACGCCCGTCTCCCTCACTCAAAAGAAAGCCTTTTAACTTTTTGGCAGAGCTAAACCCAATAGACGCCTCGGCAGCCACGGCATTCAATACCTTTTCCTGAAAGGCTAGAGTTTGCTGCATCAATTCATGATTATTAATTTTCTCTTCTAGGCATGGATCGTCCTCAAGTAGCCCCTCGGTTTCCTGAATAAATAAATCCATAGAATCGGTTGAAAACTCACCTATCTGTGCGATTGCCTGTGAGTTAGGCGCCTTGATGAAATCCAGTAAGCAGCACACCGAAAAGCAGCAATCCTGAGCGAGACTCACATATAAAGAATCAAAATCATCGGCATGCGGAGCAGAAAACTCGCACAAAGCGTTCAACCTGTCGAGTTTCGTAATATCAGCTTCCTTATCTAAACATCTGTATGCGTACTCAATACCTTCGCCAAGCGTATCAGTGTCACCCCAGCCTGTTTCTGCTTTGAATCTACTATAGTTAGGAATCATGCGTTCACAGCACAAAATTCCGAACAACAACTGCTGCTCTCTGTTTAACTTGTTAAGCTTTGAAGCCAAATACGCACGACTAAACCGAGGGAGCTGCACTCTCAAATCTCCGCAGATTATTGATACAACAGTGCTTTCACTTCAAATGAATCGACTCAGCCGGCCTATATATAATCATCGCCGCCTGCAAGCGATTTGGATTGAAACTTCATTACGGCATCATATTGTTGCCGGGATTGCAGGCGGGTTCGTAGCTGCCGCACATTGTACTGAATGCGATCTTAGCGCCTTTCCTGCAATCACGGTAAATCAGAGAACCTTTCTGATAGTTTTGGCAGACGCTGGAGTGGTCAATTACTCCGTTTCGTTCTGTCCAAGAAAACTCTCCGCCTACCCTCTTCTTCTGGTGGCCATTTTCCCAAGACCAGTATCCAGACTTGCTCACCTCACGTGCCTGTTTACGCTGCTGCCGTTGTGGCTGGCTCACTTGCTGCGTTTGATAGGTAGACGCTGCGTAGGTGTTTGCGATGGGCTTCGGCTTGTAGTTGCTATCGTTAAACGAAGTCTGCCGCTCTTGGGTTTCTTGGGCGCGTTGCCGTGACCATTCTTCAAGCTCGCGGTTAGCTTGGATGGTCTGTTGGACTTGGCTGGATCTGATCCAGTCTTGATCGTTGCCTTGTAGAGCTTCGGCTGGTGGCTGCTGTGGCTGTGCAGGCTGCTGGCTGAATATGGGTTCACCGCCAAAACGGATGGCCTGCTTTAGCTGTGCCGCGTCGATCACGATGGGTTTTGCAAATACTGTGACCAAGCCCCAAAAGATGGCAGAGCCAACACCCAGGATCGCCAGCGTTCGCCATGGGCCTTGTTTCTTGCGTGGCTTTAGATAATCAGGAACATCGCCCTTTTCAACTCTCATCACAACTCCTTGTGCTCATAAATCAAGCTTCACATACTTACAGTTAACCTTTACCCCCTCGGGCGCCATCTAATCAACTTCAGACTCAATCTTTCTCTTGGGCTTATTTATGGCCCGATTCTTCGATGCAGGATTAGCCCTACTTGATTTCAAATCACTATTCAACTCAGAGAGGTGACCATTTATATATATAGTTCTTGCCTCATTCATTGCAGCCAGCACTTTGTCCTTAGCATCTGCAGTAAGACTCTCATCCTTAAGCATCTCTGCCCCCTCACTAATAATCGTCTTATAACGATTCTTCCTCCTGCGCTCTTTAAGAAAATCTCTAACACAATCTTCTATCCAAGAAAAAACACCCGCAGTTATCGCAGAAACAAAAGGGGCCGAGTAAGCCAGGATCTTAGAGAGCTCGGAATTAAAAAAATTAGACTGTGAGAGAAAAATTATTACCGCCCCCACAAAGGCAGCAGCACCTTGTGGAACACCTAGTACTTTAGAGCTACTTTCTTGTGCCATGAATTAGTCTTCGTACAGGACGTCATGAAGTTCTTCACTAATATGCTCCCAAGCTTTATCAATGACTCTAATTGATCGAGAGATGGCTGCAGCCACATCTTCATCGCCTGTAAGCCATAGCTCACAGGTCAGCTCTAAGACGTCCTCACCGAGAGCAGACTTAACAGCTCTAAAGGTTCTATTTGTGGAATTCAGTGTATCCAGAGCCCTTAATCGGTTCTCGTCCGAAATACTGGTGGCGACTCCAAAATATATAGAAATATAGTAAGAATCGTAGTCAAGCCTATAGTAATAATCGTTTGCCTGAAAATATATATAGCCGTCTGCCTGTTCCTCAACCTCATATTTCAATCCGCTCAGCAGGCTTGCGTACTTCGCACTATCCTCTGCATTTTTCTTTAATTCAGTTTTACTCATAAAATATCCAGCAATCTATTTATTAAGCTTACGACTTACCGCGGGCATACCAGCGCCTAGCTACTTCCGTTGTAATCGCTATCCCGCGTTTTGATTGGGCAAGTTTCGGTTGGCCTCTTCGTATTCGGGGCTGACTTGTCCTTTGTCAGGCATGACCTCCCCGGTCATGAGCCACCAGCGGTACTGCGGATAAGCATGCCCTAGCAGCTCTACCTCGTCCGCACCGATGCGAGCCCTACCGCGCTTGATGTTCTGCCACCGCAGGTAGTCCTTACTGTTCACCTCTGCCAGCTCTTTGAGGCTGGTCGCGCTCAGCAATTGAAGCGCCCTATCGGTCATCCCGGAGGCCATTGAAAAAAACCACTCATGTCCTATGTACATTCAAGAATCCTCAGGTAATATGTACCTATGTACTTTTTACCTGAAGCAAGTTCGATGCTTCGAATACTGACACGAATAGGCACGGAACGACATGGGACTAGAAGAGCTGGACGCCAACAAGCTGATAGGCCCGCAACAGGACGTTGAAACCATCGAAACCTGGGCGGATCGCAACGGCATCACTTACGACACAGCTCGCGCCTGGGCCATGCGTGGTGTGCTGCCCACCGTGAAGCTCGGCAAACGCCGCATGGTCAACAGCGCCATGCTCCGTCACTGGCTGCTTGAACAGGAATGGACGGCATGAAAGTCGAGACCCTGGAAGCTTTCGCAGACCGCATCGGCGTTGACCATCACAACGTCCGCACCTGGGCCGCCCGTGGCGACATTCGTACCGTCAAGCTCGGCAAGCACCGCATGGTGGTAACCGCTGATGAACAAGTACCTCCACCAGCCGCACCGTCCGGACTGCGACTGCTCTGTCTGCTATGTCAAAAGACTGGGGCCTATCAGCCTGTCGCCACGCTGCGCCTAATGCCGCCCCGTTCGCTGTTTTCCGGTCGTTGGCCAAATGCGACTGGTGAACGGTCACTGGCTGCACGTGAGCAGTACCTACCGCTGGGTCTCGGGCTTTACCTGTCCCCAGCACTCGCCAACCCCGCGCCCGCCTCGGTACTGGTACGTGGTGGAAAACATTGGCAAGCCAACGCCCTACGTCCCGCGCTGGGATCTGTTCGAGCTGGAGGGCTGAGCGCATGAGACAGCCAACTGCTCTTGTCGCCTGCGAGTTCTCCGGCCGTGTCCGCGACGCACTGACCGCCATGGGCTTCTATGCCGTCAGCTGCGACCTGTTGCCGTCCGAAACCGAGGGCGAACACATCCAGGGTGATGTACTGGAAGTGCTCGACTGGGGCTGGGATCTGCTCATTGCCCATCCGCCTTGCACTGATCTCGCCACCTCGGGTGCCCGCTGGTTCCCGGAGAAGATCGCCGATGGCCGCCAGGCGCGTGCCCTGGGTTTCGTCCGCAATCTGCTGGCTGCACCGATCCGCTTCAAGGCCCTGGAGAATCCGAAGTCGGTGATTTCCGGCCAGATCCGCAAGCCGGACCAGATCGTGCAGCCCTGGATGTTCGGCCATGGCGAGCGCAAGGAAACGCACTTCTGGCTTGAGAACCTGCCGCTACTGGTGCCGACCGAAATCGTCGACGGTCGCGAGCCGGTTGTGCACCACATGGCCCCCGGCCCTGATCGCTGGAAGAACCGTTCGCGCACCTATCAGGGCATCGCCGACGCCATGGCCGCCCAGTGGGGCCGGTACGTCATCCAAGAACTGAGCTCACCGGCTGTTCGCCAACCCGTTCAGCTGAGCCTTGTTCGCGAGGCGTACCAGTAATGCCCGGCATCGTCCTGACCGTCGCTCAAGCCGCTGAGCTGTTGCCCTTGGCCAGCCAGCAGCTTGCCCGCGCACAGATCCAACAGGACGCTGCCGACCAAAAGGGCATTCCCGAACGCTGGGACGTTCAGGAATGGCAAGAAATCGTCATGGCCCTACAAGGCCCGGTCGTTCATGGGGTGATCAATGTTCGATAAGTCGCCAAGCGTCATTGAGATGGGCTTCATCCTGGTCGGCATCGTGCTGGTGATGATCCTCCCGTTCTACATGTACGGCCTTATCCGCCTGGGCTTCCTCCGCGATGCTGGATCGGTCAATAGCCGCGCTCCCGGCTCGTCGGAACACGCTTCATCGTTCCGTCGAACGGAAGCACGGGCAGAGCGAACTATTGAACGCCCCCCGGACAAACCAGCCTGCGCTCATGAGTGTGGGGCAGCTCCTCCGCCCCGCGCTCCTGAGCCCTCGGCGGCAAGAGTGGGATGACAAGGGCAAAGCCCTTGGTGTGAACAGACTTCAACGTACCAACCGCTTCACCTGATAACCGCAACAAACCGACCCAGGCACCAGTAACGAACAAAGCCAAAAACACGAAGTTGGCTTAACGGGACTGCTCGGCCTGAAAAACCTGAAAAGCGCATTTAACGCGCAACTTAGCGAGGCAACACACATGGCACGTACCACTATGGATCTGGCTTTCATCAGCGCCGAGCGCGTCAAGTTCGACAACGTTGACCTGATCAAACTCTATTTCGGTGATGAGCCGGACGGCGAAAAAGACCTTGGTATCTCCCTGCTCTCCATGCAGGTCTCCGAGGACGTGCGCGACGAAGTATGGGCCGCCTGCAAAGGCCTGGACGTACTCGAAACCGTCCGCGTAACCGCCGAAATCGAACGCGGCTCCAAGAACGCCGGCAAGTTCATCGTGCTGCACGTTGAGTCTGCGAAGGCTCAGGCCAAGTCGGCTACCCCGCCTGCAGGCACTCCCGGCAAACCCGCCGAACCGGCCAAGTCGTAATCGGAGGGCGCTGCCGTGCTGATCGTTGATCGAGTGCTGTGTGACGGCTGTGGCTGTGCCATCGGCCAGCTCTTTGGCCAGCCCGCCGCACAGCCTGACCTGCTGCCGGATCTGCGCACAGCGCCCGAATTCACTTTCTGCCCCGACTGCTCCCGCCAGCCTGCCGCCATTGGCCACGGCTCGGCAGAGCAGCAGGAGGCACCATGAATTTCATTGTGTGCGATGGCGTATGGGAAAGCGCCGGCCAAACCCCGGTTTGCGTCGGCACGCTCTCGACCATCGCTCTCAGTGAAATCAGCCCATCCGGGCTAACTGCCGAGGATCACGCACAGATCCGGGAACACGCCCTGGTGCTGTTCGCCATCGTCTTCGGCGCTCTCGTCCTCAAAAAGGCACTCAAACTGTAGGAGAAACACCCATGCAAACCTTCAAGACCCTGCGTCGTTCCCTCGGCGCTACCGCTGCCCTCGGTCTGCTGACCGTTCAACAAGCCAACGCGGCTCTGCCGTCTGGTGTCTCCGAAGCCCTGGAAGCGGCCAAGACCGATGGCGTCGAGGTGGCCGGCATCGTCCTCGGCGTGATCATCGCCATCGCCGCCTTCAAGTTCATCCGCCGCGCCCTGTAAGGCGCACCCCAGCAATACAAAGCCCGATAGAGACCTATCGGGCTTTTTCACATGAGGCCAGCCATGGACGCCAACATGCTCACCACCGTCATCATCCTCGCCGCGTTCTGGGCGCTGCTGTTCGGGCGGGTTTGATATGCGCCTGATCAGTGGTGTGCGGCTGTTGGTGGCGCTGGTTGTTATGGGGTGGGGCCAGGTTGGTTTTGCCAAAGATTATTACTGGCTTCTTGACGGCGTAGAGTATTCAAGCGCTCAAGCTGCGTGTTCTGCCTATTACGCGCAAAACCCTGCTAGCAAGGCCGGCTATGGGGAGGGTGTTATTAGCAGCAAAAACCCTGTGATGCTCAACCCCAATCAAATTCGATGTAATTGGAGGGGATACCCTAAGGCCAATCCCAACTTCACTATCTCCGGCGCAATAACTGTTTCTCGTGCTGGCGATTCTTGCCCGCCTGATCACACCTATAACCCGGCAAAAGGTGAGTGTGAACCGCCTCCGCCAGATTGCAGCGCTGCAAGCCCTGGCATCTTCAAAAGCCCACCTGCAGGCGTCATCAACTCCAATGGTGCCAACTACGTGGCGACCCGCTCGCCCGGCACCGTTTGCTACAACCAGTGCAGCTACCTGACCAGTGAACGCGCCTCGTCGTGCTTCCTCACACCCGGTTCTAAAACCGAGGGCTACTGCAACTATATCGGCAACGCCACCGGCGCGAACTGCAATGAGCCGGACCATCCGCTCGGTGCGCCTGGCGATCCGCTGAACCCACCGGAAACACCCGACGTTCCTCCGTCCGATCCCAATGATCCTGGCTGCCCGCCTGGCTACGGCTGGTCAGGCACCACCTGCGTCAAGAACCCCACCGACGATGGCGGCAATGGCCCCGGTGACGGTGGCGGTGATGGGGGCGGCGACTCCGGCGGCGGTGGTGGCAACGGTGGTGGTGGCGGCAACGGCGGCGACGGAGGTAACGGCGGTGATGGCGGCTCCGGAAGTGGTGGCTCCGGCGGTGGTAACGGCTCCGGCGGTGGCGGTGATGGTGATGGCAATGGCGGCGGAAGCGGCAACGGGGACGGCGAAGGCCAGTGCGACCCGGCCAAAGATGCGAACAAGTGCGGCCAGTCCAGCGTCGTCGGTGAAGCCTGCAACGTTGACCTCAAGTGCGAGGGCGATGCCATCCAGTGCGCGATCCTTCGCAAGAACAAAGAGCAGCTTTGCCAGTGGGTTTATGACGACAAGGTCAAAAAGCAGATCGAGGATGAACTGGCCGGTGAGGCCTATCAGCTCGAAGAATCCTCCATCCCCGTCAGTGGCCTGTTCACCGAAGCGTTGAACAAAGGCCGTTGGCTGCCGCAGTCCTGCCCACCGCCGCAAACCGTCAGCGTTATGGGCCGCACCTACTCAATCAGCTGGGAGCCGCTCTGCCGGTTCGCCATCGCCATGGGGCCGATCGTGGTCGCCCTGGCGTCGATCTTCTTTGCCGTCTTCATTGGTCGCGGACTCAAGGGGTCTTGATATGCCATTACTGCCACTGCTTGCCACCTTCCTCGGCTCGATTGTCTCGGGCCTCGTCTTCCGGGCGCTGGCCTCGCTCGGGTTTGCCTACGTCAGCTACGTGGGCATTGGCCGGCTGATCGATCAGGTCGACGGTTACGTCAAAGGCCTGTTCGGTGCTGTGCCGCCCCAGGCCGCTGCCATCCTGGGCATGGCCAAGATCGACGTAGCCATCAACATCATGTTGGCCGCGGTGATTGCTCGCCTGCTGCTGGCCGGCATGGACAAGGTGACCGGCACCATCACCGGCCTCGCCCTGCTCAACAAGGCGGGCGGCTAAATGTTCGTCCTGCGTACCGGCCTGCAGGGCAACGGCAAGACCCTGAACACCATCAAGGAAGTGGACATCAAAGCGGCCAAGGAAGGCCGCGAGGTGTTCTATCACAACATCACCGGCTTCAAGCCTGACCATGAGGCGCTGCAAGCGGTCTGGACGCAGTTCGACAACCCGCACGAATGGTACGAGCTGCCGCAGAACGCGATCATCGTCATCGACGAAGCCCAGGAATTCTTCCGGGTTCGCCCTGCAGGCTCGGCCGTGCCCAAATACGCCAGCGCCCTCGAGGTGATGCGCAAGAAGGGCCACGAACTGCACTGCATCACCCAAAACCCTGGGTTGATCGATACCCACTTCCGCAAGCTCTGCAACTCGCACATCTACTACGTCCGGGGCCACAAGGGCCAAGTGATCAAGCGCTGGGAGTTCGAGCGCGTGAACATGGATGTGGAGAAGAAGAACGACTTCGCCGAAGGCCAATCCACCCGCATCCTGATCGACAAGAAATACTTCGGTGTTTATGAGTCCATCGCCCCCGGCTCCGAACACCACTTCAAGTTCAAGCCGCCCCGCGCCCTGTTCGTGCTGATCGCGTGCGTCCTGGGCATCGGGTATTTCGGTTACGGCGTATACGAGCGACGCATTGCACAGACCAAGCCTGAGCCCGAAGCGGTCGCGCAGGCTCAGGCCGTTGAACCCGGCAACACCGTACCTGCTCAGCAGTCAGCACAGCCAACGCGCGCGCCCCTGAGCGAGGCCGACTATCTAGCCTTGCGAACACCCAGGTTGCCCGATGTGCCCAGCTCGGCGCCGATCTATGACGAAGTCACCCGCCCGGTGACCTATCCAAAGCTCTCCTGCATGCACACCGCTGATACCGAGCTGATCGAGCGCAACCACCAGCGGTTCGTCGTGGGCTTTCGCGATGGCAGGCTGTACGGCTGCCGGTGCAACACCCAGCAGGGCACGCGTGCGGTGGTGTCCTTCGAGGGCTGCATGGCCTATGTCAACGAAGGCGCTTTCGATCCGGCCAAGCCTGACCGGCTGCCCGCCAATGAACTGTTGCCGCCGCCAGAACAGCAGACCGCCTCAACCTCGCCCGTCACTCCACAAGCCCCACAAAAGGCCGCTGGCAATCCTGCCTGGCCGTCAGTGGCTGGCTATGAGCGTTCGCTATGAGTGGGGTACGCGTCCACGCCACGCGCGGCGGTGTGGTTGCGTGCGAGGCACGAGCGCGCGGATGCGCCGCCGCGCGGGCGCTGACGTCCCTGTAACACGTCAGAAAGAAGCAATTAACCAGTGTCGTTTCGTGTCAATTTGGAGCAATCAAGCAATGGCAGTTAAAGACCTTCTCAGGGTTAACCGGGAATTCAAGGAAACGCCGGATGGCCGTGTTTTTTTTGATTCCCATACCGCCGTCATCACCGATCTGACTGACGTTCGCCTGCTCCGCTGTGGCGTGGATACCGTGCGCCAGTTGTACCGGGGCCTGATCCGCCCTGAGATCATGTGCCTGTTCGAGAAGCCCGGCACCATGGTCGAATTCGCTGGCCAGATCTGGCACTCAGGCCGTGTCAGCAAAGACTCTGGCTATCAGTACAAGCTCCAGAACGCTGACCTGGGCATCATCCTGTTGGTGAAGAACTTCAACGCCAAGATCGACGCCATCGGCGCCCACCTGAAAATCGAAGTCTCGCCCCATGCTATCGACGCCCTGTCGCCTGAGCGCCTGCAAGACCGCATGGACTATTACGCCTCGGCAGTCCTGACCCACCGGGAAATCAACCAGTGCGCCGTCCATCTCGCCCTGGATCTGCAAGGCTGGAAACCGCCTGTGGATCTGGTCGCCCGTATGCACTGCCGTGCACGCACTCAACGCGATATCTCCGGCATCAATGAAATCAACTGGACCACTAAATCCAGCACCTACGGGCGTGGCGAAACCTTCATGTTCGGTTCGGCCAGCGGCGTGCAACTGGCGATCTACAACAAGACCGAGCAAGCACGCGCAACCGACAAGCTCGACTACTGGGAAAGCGTCTGGAAGCGCCGCGACAGCTTCGATCCGCAGGACCCGGACAACTACGATCCGGACGCCGATGTATGGCGCGTAGAGCTGCGCTATCACCATTCCGTCATCCAGCAATTCGCCAGTGGCTCAATCGACCTGAAGTCCGGGGCGCTGATCGATACCAGTTCCTTTGCCGCCTTCGCGGGGCATTTGGACGGCCTGTGGCGCTATGGCCTGCGCCAGTTCAAGCTGCTCTGCCGCCCTGGCTATTTTGAGCCTATCTGGACGCTGATCCGTGACGACGTGCGCGTCGATCTGCCCGTGGATTCGCTGCTTGATGACACCGAATACAAGCGCTACTACAAGACCTCCCGTGGCTTCTCCGGCAAGAACGTGGAGCTGTTCCTGGGAAACTTCGTCAGCCTGCTGGCAAGGGAAAAGGTGGGCGCAAAAAAGGCGTTTAAGACCCTGCAGAAATGGGACTGCTGGCCGGTCATCCGCGATCACTACGCCGCCAAGGAAATGACCCAGGACGATCTCTATAAACACATCAAGGACCTTCTGACGGACCGGCATGTGCGGTGGGGGCGTGCCGTCTGATGGCAATCGAAAAGCTCCCTGACGGCCGCTGGAAGGCCGACATTGAACCCGTTAAAGGCAAGCGCTTCCGCAAGACCTTCAAGACCAAGGCTGAAGCCATGCGGTTTGAGGCTACATGCCGCGCCAAGGTGCTCGAAACACCGGATTGGTCACCGCGTCCCAGGGATACCCGCCGCCTTTCTGCACTGATCGACCGCTGGGCCACCCTTCACGCCCACACCTTGTCAGACGGTGACGCGCGCCGCCGATTGCTGGACGCAGTGGCCAAGGATCTTGGCGACCCTGTAGCGATCAAGCTATCCGGCAAGCAATACGCTGAGTACCGGGCAAAACAGCTCACTCAAGGTGCCAACCCCAAGACCCTGAATAATCGCCTTGGCTATCTGCGCTCAGTCTTCAACGTGCTGCACCAGCTTGAGGAAATCGACTATTCCAACCCGCTGGCCAGGGTGAAGCCGTTACGCCTGCAGGAAAAGGAACTCGCCTACCTGACCGATGCTCAGGTCAAGCATCTGTTCGAAGTCATTCATGAGCGCTGCAGGACGCCCCATGTAGCCATGGTCGCCGCGATCTGCCTCGCTACAGGGGCTAGATGGGGTGAGGCTCAGGCACTGACGCCAGAACGGGTACGCGGTGGGCTGGTGACCTTCGTGAACACCAAGGGCAAGCGTGCTCGTTCGATCCCGATCGACCCGCTCCTGGAACAACAGATCCACCGGCACTTCAAGCTGCATGGCGTCTTCTCGAATTGCCTCAACAGCTTCGACAAGACCCTGGACGCTACAAAGCTGGTCTTGCCTGCAGGTCAGGCTTCCCACGTCCTGCGCCACACATTCGCCAGTCACTTTGTAATCAACGGCGGAAACATCCTAACCTTGCAAAAGATCCTTGGTCACCAGTCCTTAGCGATGACCATGCGGTATGCACACTTGGCACCCGATCACCTTCAGGACGCGATTAAGTACGGTCCCATCAATGATTACAGCGCTCTTTTCGTGCGCTCCCATACTTAGCTCTTTAGCCCTTACGGTGCTTTGACCCGATGTGCTTTGCAGCTGTATCAATCAGGAAAAACGCTGAGATTGGAAGCGTAATCGCTAGCAAGATTGGGCACCAAAACAGGCTTAGTGTCAGCCAATTATTAAGATCCCAGCTTGTAGCAGTGCACTGCACATTGCTGTTCTTTAGGCTTCCTGCGCACTCGAAATGCTCGAAGGAAAACGCCCCTACCTTCCAAGCAAGAAAAAATGCGACAGGCGGTATCAGCGCCAGAATGTACTTTGTCGTCCATGACATAGCTGCACCTGATTGGTTAGATCGACACTTCTTCGACACATTGCATGCCGCAGATAGCAAAAGCCCCCGAAACTCTAGCAATTTCAGGGGCTTAGGCTTGAGATATGGCGGGAAGATAGGGATTTGAACCCTAGGTACCATCGCTGATACAACGGATTTCGAATCCGTCCCGTTCGGCCACTCCGGCATCTTCCCAGGCGGCGCGCATGATATCAGCAGAAATCCGTTTGGCGAAGCCCATCGCGTAATTTTTTTCGCGTGCTATCAAATGCTTGGCTCATTTGCTCGGCGGCAGCTGCGCTGCGGCGGGCTGATTGGTACGCCTGTCGGGGCTGGATTCAGCCGGGGTTATGCCGATAAAGCCGTGCGCCTTGGCCAAGATTGCCAGCTGCAAAACCATCCACTCGGCGGATGTGGCCTTGCTGGCAAAACAAAATACTGTACATTTAAACAGTATTTTTCTTGCCATCTGCCTGCCATGTCTTCCGTCGTCGCTATCGATCATTTGCTCAATGAACGCCGTATCTGGCGTGGCCAGGGCATTGTCGCGCCCAGCGGCTACCAGCCTACGGGCAACGCGATGCTGGATGCCTCGCTGCCAGGCGGTGGCTGGCCGGAAGCGGCGTTGAGCGAGTTGCTGGTCGAGGCGCCGGGCATTGGCGAGCTGCAGGTACTGCTGCCGACATTGGCGCGCCTGAGCACTGTCGGGGAGCGGGTGGTGTTGGTCGCGCCGCCCTACCTGCCCTACCCCAGCGCCTGGTCGGCAGCTGGGGTGAAGATGAAGCAGTTGACGTTGATCCAGGCGAGCGCGCGGGATGCCTTGTGGGCGGCCGAGCAGTGCCTGCGTTCGGGCAGTTGTGGCGCCGTGGTGCTGTGGCCGCAACGTGCCGATGACCGTGCCCTGCGCCGCCTGCAGATCGC
>Ga0268257_1001470_pt1 | contig 19981 bp, 15 predicted proteins | sample AgamicAtPrz_FD_200249 | JGI IMG/M metagenome (GOLD analysis project Ga0268257, IMG submission 200249) | Agave microbial communities from Guanajuato, Mexico - At.P.rz (v2) (version 3) | ecosystem: Host-associated > Plants > Phyllosphere > Phylloplane/Leaf | place: Guanajuato, Mexico | collected... | reverse complement strand
GCTGGGGCCGGATGTCGGGGCTAGACCTTTTGGTTACTTTTGGGGCAATGCCAAAAGTAACCCGCTCGTAAGAGCGGAACCGAGCACATAGGCAACTCGGTAATGCTGGCGAACCCATCACGGGAATAGGTTACGCCCATTGTTTTCGCGGGCATGGCCCGCTCCCACAGATACTGCTTCGATGGCCGCTCCCGCCACATTGCAGTCAACGTGCCGAAACCGAGCCGGAAGATCGTGAACAGGCTCTTGAAAGGGGCGGTTTTACCTACGCGACCCGCCCTATCTAAGAAATAAATCGCCCCTACGACGACCCCGCACCAATAAACACCAGCGCCACACTGATGGTGAAGAATGACAGCACAGTCGCCACCAAGAGGGTCGCGCTGCAGCGGTCTTCGAGGCCGAAGCGCTGGCCGAGGATGGGGAAGATGCTCATCATCGGCGAGCAGGCGAACAGCACACCTACCGCTTTCATCACCGGGTCGACACCCGGCATCAGCATGAAGGCGACCAGCACCGCCAGCGGATGGATGATCAGCTTGCCGCTGGCGATCCATGCGGCATCGACCCACACGCCGCGCGCCTTCATGCCGAACAGGCCGGCGCCGATCACGAACAGCGCCAGGGGTGCCGACACGCCGGCGAGCATCTCGATGGGTTTGAACAGCAGCGGCGGAATCTCGATGTCCAGCAGCGAAACGACCACGCCGATAGTGATGCCGATGATCACCGGGTTCTTCAGCAGCCGACCGAAGGTCATGCCCAGCACCTTGAGGCCGCCGCCCTGCTGTTTGCCCGCCTCGGCCAGTACCAGCGCCAGAGGGATCATCAGCAGGTTCTCGACCAGCATCCCCATCGCCATGCCCAGCACCGCCGGCGAGCCAAGGGCGGCAGCCACCATCGGGTAGCCGACGAACCCGCTGTTGGAAACTGACATGCCCATGGCGTTGATGGCCGAGCCCGACAGGTTGTCGCCGCGCCACCAACGCGACACGCCGAACGCCGCAGCAAAGGCCGCCAGGGAGCCAACCGCATAGGCAAGCAGATAACCGGGCGCCATGGCCTGCTGGATCGGCGACGTGCCCAACGTTTTGATCAATAGCGCCGGCATGGCGAAGGTGATCACGAAGGCACCGATGCCGCGCACCTGCTCGCGGTTGAGAAGGCCGCCCATGGCGGCGAGGTAGCCGAGGCCGATCAGCAGGAAGATCGGTGCGGTGATCTGGAGGATTTGCAGCACGGGTTCAGCTTTCCTTCTCGCAGGCGGCGCGGGCCGGTTCGCCAGCGTCTTGGGTGGCGGCCAGTTCACGCCTGCGCAATTGACCGAGGCGGCTGCGGGTTCGCACGAAATCCTGATGGGCGGAGCCACGACACAAGCGTTCAAGGCTGAATTCGCTGCACAGCAGCAATTCGGCGCCGGCATCGTAGGCGATGTCCACCAGGTTGATGAAGCGCTGGCAGGCGTCGGTGGGCTGGCAATCCAGGGTCGGCACGCCGGTCAGCGCCAGGCGCGGATAGCGCTGCAGCAGCCAGAGAAAATCCGCCGTGGAGTGGGCGTTGCCGCACAGCTCGGCGAACTCCAACCAGGCGCGACCGGGCGCCAGAGCGCGCACCTGCAGCGGATGATGATTGACGGTCAGCACCTGGTCGCGCTGGGCCTGCTCATCCAGCGCCAACCAGTTTTCCAGATAAGCCTGGCCACCCGCCGACTGCGGCCAGAGGTACTCGCCCCACTGCTGAGCGTTGCCCGGCAGTTCGCGGTAATCGGTGCCGGCATCCAGGGTCAGCACGGTAAAACGCTTCTCGAGCATCTGGATCGCTGGGGTGAAGCGCTCGCGGTACAGCGGATTGGGGCAAAGCCCTGCCGGCGGATAGTTGGATGTCATGACCAGGCCGACGCCCTCCTCGACCAGCACGTCGAGCAAACGGCGCAGGAGCATGGCATCGCCGATGTCATGCACGTGAAATTCATCGAAGCACAGCAGGCGGATGTCCTGGGCGAGCGCGCGGATCGCCAGCACCAACGGATCGGGGTGCCCGGCGAACGGCTGCATGCGCTGCTGCAGCTCCTGCAGGAAGGCATGGAAATGCACACGGCGCTTGGCACGCAATGGCGCCGCCGCGAAGAAGGCGTCCATCACGAAGCTCTTGCCGCGCCCCACGCCGCCCCATAGGTAAACGCCGGCCGCTGGCTTGCGCAGCCAGCCACGACGCCCCGTGCACCAGCCTTGCAGCCACTGCCCCAGGGTATCGATTGCTTGCTGTTGCTGACTGTCGGCGTGAAAACCGCGGGCCTCGAGGGCCGCGGTGAAACCCTGGTGGATGCGCGCGTCGATCTGCTCGACGGGCGCATCCAGGTCGCTGTCAGAAATCAAAAAACACCGTCTCGCCGTCCCCCTGAATGCGGATATCAAATCGGTAGGCCGGCTTGCCGTCAACCTCGCAGCGCTTGGCGATCAGGGTTTCACGGCGCGACGGTTGTTCGATCAGGTTGAGCACCGGGTCCTTGCCGTTGGCCTCGGCTTCGTCCTCGAAATACAGACGCGTGTGCAGGTGGATGTTGATGCCGCGGGCGAACAGCGCGACGTTCACGTGCGGCGCCATCGGCACACCAGCGGCGTTGTTGACCACACCGGGCTTGATGGTCTGCACCGTCCACTCGCCGCCGCCATCGAAGGTGGTGGCGGTTCGGCCAAAGCCGTTGAAGGGTTTGTCCAGGTTGTACTCGGCGTCGTAACGACCCTGGTGATCGGCCTGCCAGAGTTCCAGGAAGGCGTCGCGCACCAGGTGGCCGTTGCCGTCGTAGACATGGCCGATCAGGGTGATGTGCTCGCCGGGCGCGCCGGGTTTGGCCATCTGGTTCCAGATTTCCTGGTCACGGGTCGGGTTGCCGGCAACGGCCAGGGCCAGGCCGATATGTACGTAGGGGCCGGCGGTTTGCGAAGCGGTTTCAGGCAAGAGTTCGACAGGCATGGCGGGCTCCTCAGCAGTTCTCGAAGTGGGTCTTGCGCTGGCCGCGCAGCACGATGTCGAAACGGTAGGCCAGGCAGTCCATGGGGTTGGCCATACTCATGTCGAGCTTGGCGATCAGCGTCTGTACCGCGTCCGGGTTGGCGATGGACTTGACGATCGGGCACAGCGGGATCAGCGGATCCCCTTCAAAATACAGCTGGGTGATCAGTTTGGTGGAGATCGACGGGCCACTGATGGAGAAGTGAATGTGCGCCGGGCGCCAGTCATTGGGGCCGTTACGCCACGGGTACGGGCCGGGTTTGACGGTGCGGAAGCTGTAGTTGCCTTCGCTGTCGGTCAGGGCGCGGCCGACACCGCCGAAGTTCGGGTCCAGCGGCGCCAGGTAGCGGTCGTTCTTGTGGCGATAACGGCCGCCGGCGTTGGCCTGCCACATTTCCACGAAGGTATGGGGAATCGGCTTGCCGTACTGATCCATTACCCGACCACACACCAGAATGCGCTCACCGATGGGCAGACCACCGTTATTGAAATTGAGCAGCAGGTCGTTGTCGTGCTTGCCCATCTTCAGATGGGTGAAATCCGGCCCGGTGGTTTCCGAAATCGATTGCGGAATGCTCACCAGCGCTTGGCGTGGCGAACGGGCGATGGAGGTTTTGTAATCGGGGGTGAAGGCTTTGGGGTGCCAGTTGCGATCACGGATGATGAAACGGCTGTCCTCGGACATGGGACGCTCCTGTTTATTGAATTTGTGGAGTCGCCGGTCATATGGGCGCCGAGGCGCCGATGCAGGCTCTGTGGGCCATGATCAGATAAAGGGAGCAAGGCGCCTATTGAAAAAACATCGACCACACATAACCAAACGGTTATTTATGATCGGTATTCGAGATGGCATCGCCGGGCGGCGCCCCCCCCCAACCGAGGCTTGATGACCGGCAGCTACAAGGCAGAAGCGGCCACTCGCTAGGTAGGGTGGATGACGCTCTTTTCATCCACCATTGCGATCGCAGAGCGGTGGACGGGTGAAGCGTCGTCCACCCTACAAAAGGCCGCTAACGCCACTTAACCGCCACAAGCAACGAATAGGGTTCAAAAACCATGAACAGGTTGCAAGCGCTTCAGATTGCGGCTCAGTTCTGCACGCTCTGCACCGACCCACCATCGACGCGCAGGTTGCTGCCGTTGATGAAAGACGCGCGCTCCGACACCAGCAGCGCGATGGCCGCTGCCACTTCTTCGGGTTGGCCACGGCGCTGCTGAACGATTCCGGGGCGTTCTTCCTTCAGGAAGCTCTGCACCGCTTCCTCGAAGCTCACGCCCAGTTCTTCGGCCCGTTTTTTCATCATGCCGTCGGTCATGCCGGTTTCGATAAAGGCCGGCGAGACCGTATTGCACAGCACGCCGTGGGCCGCTTCCTTGTAGGACAGATTTTTGATGAAGGCCGCCAGCGCGGCCTTGGCCACGTTGTACACGGCCTCCTCCCAATAGGGCTGTACGGCATTTTCCGAGGTGATGCACACCAGCCGGCCCCAGCCGCGCTTGCGCATGGCCGGCACGGTTGCCCGGGCGATGCGCACGGCGGTGAAGAAGTCGGTGTCCCAGGCTTCCTGATAGTCGGCGTCGGAAAGCTCAAGCGGGTCGCCCTTGGCGCCGGTCACGCCGGCGGTGTGTACCATGATATCGACCTTGCCGAAGCGCGCCTCGCCCTGGCGGACCAGGTCATCGACCTCGGCTTGCCGGGTCATGTCGGCGGCGATCAGCAGGGGCTCACCGGGCAGGTCTGCCGCAGACTGCTGCAACGCGTCCTGCTCGCGGTCGGTCAGCACCAGCTTCACGCCCTCTTCTGCCAACAGCCGCGCGGTCGCCAGACCGATTCCGCCTGCTGCACCACTGATCAGTGCCACACGGTCTTTCAAACCCAAGTCCATCAACTTTCTCCTTCAGCGATACGAGTCGTGATCAAGTGGGCGAACGCGAGCATCTGCTCGGCCAGTGCCCGGGGTGCCTGCAGCGGCATCAGGTGCCCGGCGCCCGGCAACGTCAGCACGGCGCTGCGAGGAAAGTGCGCCAGGGTGGTACGGCCCTGCTCTTCGGCATTCGGCACCTGGCGATCGTCGGCGCCGCAGATCAATAGCGCCGGGTAAGGCAGGCTGCCGATGCGGTCTTGCCAGTCTTCGCGGCTGCCGTGGTCGACCCAGGCGCGCCACGCTTCGAGATTCACGCTCTGGGCGTCGGCAATGGCGACCTCACGCAGATCATCCGACAGGCGATGGAAACTGGATTCATCGACGAAGGCTTCGGCCTGCTCTCGGGATGCGTCATAGCCGCTCTGGCGGTCGCGGTCAGCGTCGCTCATCGGCTGCGGGCCGGGCGGCGACGGCGCCACCAGAATCAGACCTTGAAGATAGTCGGGGCGCCGCGAAGCCAGCACGGCTGCGACCTTGCCGGTCATCGAATGGCCAACCAGAATGCAGCGCTCGAGCCCGAGCTCGCGAATGCTCTGGTCGATCTGATCGGCCATCTCGCTGACCGAGTAACCGCTTACCGCACCGGCATCACCGAAGCCCGGCGTATCGAGCGCGACGCAGCGATACTGGCGATCCAGATAAGGAATGGTCGGGCCCCAGGTACGGTGCGAGCCGCCGAGAAAGTGCATCAGCACGAAGGTGATCGGGCCGTGGCCCTGCTGGCTGTGGGGGAGCATCGAACGCCTGCCTCATGGGTGTTCAAAGTGGAAAGCGAGGCGGCGTCGGGAGTTCAGATAATCGCTGAGAGACTCAGACGGATAAGGTCGGGTCGGCGTTTCGCTCCTGCGCCAATTCGCGCAACGTCTCGCAGCACCACTGCGCCGCCAGCGACAACGGCAGCGCGGCGTTGCTGCAGATACCCACCGAACCGCCGGGCTCGCGAATACCCAGGGCCAGCTCGGCCAGCTCGCCACTCTGCAGATCGAGACGCACGGCATCCAGCGGTGCGACCCATACGGCATCGCTCTGCTGCACATAGCGGCGGCTGAGCGCCGGCGACAGGGTTTCCAGACGCTGGCGCGGCTGCGGCACGCCGCATTGCACGAACAGGCTGTCGGCGTAGCGGCGAATGGTAGTGCCGGCCAGCGGCAGCACCACGGGGTAATCGCCCAACTGGCTGAGGCCGGCATCGCCCAGGGCCAGCAGCGGATGCTCGGGCCTCACCACCAGGCTCATCGACTCGCTGTACAGGTGCTCGAAGGTCAGGCCTTGGATTTCCGGGCTGTCGGTCATCCGCCCGACCACCAGATCCAGCTCGCCGACGCGCAGCTGCGCCAGCAGGTAGGCGCTGGGCCCGGTAGCGACGCTGACCACCAGCGCCGCGTGGCGCGCGTGCAGGCGCCGCACCACCTCGGGAATCAGCAGGCTCTCCACCGTCGACAGCACACCGACGCGCACCTGCCCGGCGTCATGCTCACCGCTGCGCAGGCTGTTCACCCCATCACGCAACGCCTGCACGCAGGGGCCGGCGTAACGCATGAAGGCCAGCCCTGCCGAGGTCAGGCTGACGCCAGCTTTGCCGCGCTCGAACAACGAGGCGTCGAGGATTTCCTCCAGCTCGCGGATGGTCTTCGAGATAGCCGGCTGGCTGACCGCCAGGGCGTCGGCCGCCTTGGCGAAGCTGCGCTGCCGGGCGATTTCCAGAAAGCAGGTCAGGTGACGGAATTTGATGCGGTTGTCGAGGTTCATGGCCGGATGCGCTGGTTGAGGCCCGGCAACAGTATCAGAACCCTATTGGCACCGTCGGCCGTTCATGATCTGCAACAGCGTGCCTGCCTCCCCGCTGCCAGATAAACAATGCATTCAGTGCGCGGCAGCTCCCTCGTTCGAGACGCCTTGAAAGCACCAAAACGGATGCTGGCCACTGGTGGCACTTAAACCTTTTGCCATGAAATATCGAACGGCTTGTAGAACAATAAAAACAGTGAACTTAGTTAGTTGTTCGGCCGTTCAAAATAAATGCAACTTCCGCCCAGTTAGTTGCGCTGTAAGTTGTAAAGGAACTGTCAAGGTTTTGTACAACTAAGCCCACTACGGCGAAACATGACCGCTCGTCGCCTGGCGCCGGCGCAAATGCCAGAAAGCCCCTCGCAGAGGGCCTGAAGAGCAGCGCAAAGCCCGCTCCTAAACCGCCTATCGCAGGCGAAACCCCGCAACTTGACGGGCAATGGCAGCGAAAACCTGCTGCTACCCATAAGTTCCCCGATACCCCGGCAGGCTTCTGAAAATAGTCGAAACTTCTTATTCGCGGGCTGGGTCATCAACTAGGTGGGAATTAATCACCAGCAAGCAGCTTTTCCTCCTGCCCCGATACGGCAATCAACTGGAAAGTCAGGCGGCATATTCCCGTCGGCGTGCAAGCGAACGAATCATTTACGGGTCAAGGAAAGAATCGAGCGGAGGATGGTATGGGAAACGCTGTTGCAGCATCACGGTTTGACCAATCGGTCTTGGTAGAAACACCCCTCAAGTCCTCGAACACAGTTACCAACCTGCATGCGGCCAAGAAGAAGATCCTCTTCGTCAGCCCCGAGCTGGCCGACCTGATCAAGGTCGGCGGCCTGGGCGATGTGTCCGCATCGCTGCCGCGGGCCATGAACGCAGACCACGACGTGCGCGTGCTGATCCCGGGTTACCGCCAGGTTCTCAATAGCGGCCACGCCATTCGTGATGTCGGCAGCGTGCCGGGCCACGCCGCCCTGCCGCCGGCACGCATCGGCTGCATGACCCTGCCCGACGGCCTGATCGTCTACGTGCTGATCTGCCCCGAGTTGTTCGACCGCGACGGCACTCCGTACGGCGATGCCCAGGGCCGTGACTGGGCCGACAACCACATCCGCTTCGCCAGCCTGGGCCTGGCTGCCGCCGAGATCGCCGCCGGTACCGCGTGCCTGAGCTGGTGCCCGGAAGTCGTTCACGCCAACGACTGGCCGGCGGCCCTGGCCCCGGCCTACATGAGCTGGCGCGGCCTGCAGACCCCCACCGTGTTCACCATCCACAACCTCGCCTACCAGGGCCTGTGCAGCCTGGAATGCAGCCCGGAACTGGGCCTGCCCTCTTCTGCCTGCGGCCATCAGGGCATGGAGTTCTACGGTCGACTGTCGTTCCTCAAAGCCGGTCTGGTGTACTCCGACCACGTCACCACGGTGAGTGAGAACTACGCCCGCGAGATCACCACCCCGGAATTCGGCTGCGGCCTGGAAGGCATGCTGCAGTTCAAGGTGCAGCTCAATCAGCTCAGCGGCATTCCCAACGGTATCGACGACAGCTGGGATTCAGTCAACGACCCGCACCTGGTGCAGGGCTTCGACGCCCATGACTGGGAGGGCAAGCGTGCCAACACTCGCCACGTCGAGCAGATGTTCGGCCTGGAGCAGAGCGATGGCCCGCTGTTCGCCGTGGTCTCGCGCCTGGTGCAGCAAAAAGGCATCGACATGACCCTGGAGATCGCCGACACCATCGTCGCCGAAGGCGGTCGCATCGCCATCATCGGCCGTGGCGAGGAGCATCTCGAGGAAGCGGTTCGCGAGCTGGCGCGTCGCCATCCGGGCAAGGTCGGCGCCAACGTCGGCTTCAACGAAGCGGATGCACGCTGCATGTTCGCCGGTAGCGACTTCCTGCTCATGCCGTCGCGTTTCGAACCTTGCGGCCTCAGCCAGATGTACGCCCAGCGCTTCGGCTCGCTGCCGATCGCCCGCGCTACTGGCGGCCTGGCCGACACCATCGAAGATGGCGTCAACGGCTTCCTGTTCAAGGAGACGAGCAGCGACAGCTACCTGACCGCCGTGCGCCGCGCCATGGCCATCCACCGCAACCCGGAGCTGCTCAACGCCATGCGCGCCCATGCCATGGCCGCGCCGCTGTACTGGAAGCAGTCCGTGGAGCCCTATGCCGCGCTGTATCGCAAGCTGGTGGCCGCGAAAACATCGGGTGGGAAACTGGTCTGATGCCTGAAGCGAAACACAGACACGGCGCCTGGCCGGACGCAACCGGCCACACCCACTTTGCCCTGTGGGCGCCAGACGCCAAGCGCGTCGCAGTAAAACTGCACGAAGACTCCCAGCACGAGATGACCGCCAGCGCCGAAGGCTGGTACACCGCCACCCTTCCGGTGGCGGCGGGCACCGACTACCACTACCTGATCGACGAGCACCTGCTGGTGCCGGATCCGGCTTCGCGCTGGCAGGCCAACGATGTACACGGCCCCAGCCGCGTTGCCGATCCATCCCGCTATCAATGGCGCAGCACCAACTGGCAGGGTCGCCCCTGGCAGGAAACGGTGCTCTACGAGCTACATGTCGGCGCCCTCGGCGGCTACCAGGCCGTCGAAGCACTACTGCAGGAGCTGGCCGACCTGGGCGTCACCGCCATCGAGCTGATGCCTCTGGGCGAGTTTCCTGGTGGCCGCAACTGGGGTTACGACGGCGTGCTGCCCTTCGCCCCGGACTCCTCCTACGGCACCCCGGACCAGCTGCGCGCGTTGATCGACCGCGCCCATGAGCTGGGCCTGATGGTGTTCATCGACGTGGTGTACAACCACTTCGGCCCGGACGGCAATTACCTGGGCCAGTACGCCAGCGACTTTTTCCGTGAAGACGTGCATACGCCCTGGGGCCCGGCCATCGATTTTCGCCGCCGCCAGGTGCGCGACTACTTCATCGACAACGCCCTGATGTGGGTGCACGACTACCGCGTCGACGGTTTGCGCTTCGACGCGGTGCACGCCATTGGCGAACGCGATTTCCTGCTTGAGCTGGCCGAGCGCCTGCGCACTTCGATTCCCGCCTCCCGCCACTTGCACCTGGTGCTGGAAAACGAGCACAACGACGCCGAGCTGCTGCAGCAAGGCTTCGACGCCCAGTGGAACGATGACGGCCACAACGTGCTGCATCACCTGCTGACCGGCGAGCACGAAGGCTACTACGCCGACTTCGCCAACGACGCCACGCACAAGCTGGCCCGCTGCCTGCGCGAAGGCTTCATCTACCAGGGTGAAACCACCCGCCACGGTACCGCACGCGGCAGCAGCAGTGGCCACCTGCCGCCCAGCGCCTTCGTGCTGTTCCTGCAGAACCACGATCAGGTCGGCAACCGCGCCGTCGGTGAACGTCTGCGCACGCTGGCCGATGACGACGCGCTGAAAAGCGCCACCGCCCTGCTGCTGCTCAGCCCGATGATCCCGCTGCTGTTCATGGGCGAAGAATGGGGCAGCGAGCAACCGTTCCAGTTCTTCACCTCGCACAACGACGAGCTTGGCGAGGCAGTGCGCAAGGGGCGCCAGAACGAATTCAAGGATTTCTCCAAATTCTCCGGCCAGGCCATTCCGTCGCCGAATGACGCCAGCACCTTCGAGACCTCGAAGCCCGACCACCACCACCGCGATACGGCGGATGGCGAGGCCTGGCTGGCGTTCTATCGCGAGCTGCTGAGCCTGCGCCACCAGTACATCGTGCCACGCCTGGCAGGTAGCCAGGCCCTGGAAAGCCGGGTGCTCGGCGAGGCTGCTGTAGCTGCCAGTTGGCAACTCGGCGACGGCCAGGTGCTGCATATCGCGCTTAATCTGGGCAGCGAGCCGGTCGACTCTGCCTTACCGCAATCTGCCCGAACCCTGTTCGGTTACCGCGCCGATGGCGATCAACTGCTCGCTCGCAGCGTGCGGGTTGTGCTGGAGGGCGCGGTATGAGCGATGCACGCCTGGCAGAACTGAGCAAGGCCGCGGGCCTGAGCGTCGACTGGATCGACGCCGACGGCAACGCCCAGTCGGTCAAACCCGAACACCAGCGGCGCCTGCTCGACGCCCTTGGCTATCCCGCCGCGGATGACGAGCAGATCGAAGCCAGCCTGGCGCAGCTGAAGCAACGCGAGGACAACCTGGCCCTCGGCCCTCTGGTGACCCTCGACCAGCAGCAGGCTCTGGACCTGACCCGTTATTTCCCGCCGGGTACACCCTTCGAGATTCAGCTCGAACAGGGCGAACGCCTGGAAGGTCGGCTGGATGACAGCGGCCGCCTGCCGGTGATCGGCACCACCGGCTATCACCAATTGCGCATCGCTGGCGGCGAAGTGACCCTGGCCGTGGCGCCCGCCGCTTGCCCCAGCGTTGCCGAGCTGGCCGGTCGCAGCGACGCGAAGATCTGGGGCCTCAGCGCCCAGCTGTATTCGCTGCGCCGCCCGGGTGACGGCGGCCTGGGCGATACCCAGGCGCTGGAAGCCTTGGTGCGCAGCGCCGCTGCACGGGGCGCCGACGCGGTGGCGATCAGCCCGATGCACGCCATGTTCAGCGCCAACCTGCACACCTACAGCCCTTATTCGCCCTCCAGCCGCCTGTTCTTCAACGTGCTGCACGCCGCACCGGCCAGTGTGCTCGGCGAGGCAGCGGTGCAGCAGGCGATCCGCACCTGCGGTCTGGGCGAGGAACTGGCGCGCCTTGAAGGCCTGGAGCTGATCGACTGGCCGGGCGTCGCCAGTGCGCGCATGCAGATTCTGCGGCAGTTGCACGCGGACTTTGCCGCCAGCATCCATCCGCTGCAGGCCGACTTCGAGGCGTTCCGCCAGGCTGGCGGCGATGCCCTGCGCCAGCACTGTCGCTTCGAGGCGCTGCGCGGCTTTATGGACCTCAACGGCCTGCCGGTCGACTGGCGGGCCTGGCCCGAGCAGTACCGCGACCCTGCCAGCCCGGCGGTGGAACAGTTCTGCGAAGGCCATCAGCATGAGATCGAATTCCACGCCTTCGCCCAATGGCTGGTCGCCCGCTGCCTGCACGGCGCCCAGCGCGCCGCCCGCGACGCCGGCATGGCGGTCGGCCTGATCGCCGACCTGGCCGTCGGCGCCGATGCTGCCGGCAGCCAGGCCTGGGGCCGCCAGGCCGAGCTGCTGCAGTCGGTGAGCGTCGGCGCGCCGCCGGACATTCTCAACCGCTCCGGGCAAAACTGGGGCGTGTCGGCGTTTTCGCCCCAAGGTCTGCAGCAAAATGGCTTTCGCGCCTACATCGAAATGCTGCGCGCCAACCTGGCCCACGCCGGTGGCATGCGCATCGACCATGTGATGACGATGCGTCGTTTGTGGGTGATTCCCGCGGGCGAGGACTCGTCTGCCGGCGCCTACCTCAACTATCCGTCCCAGGATCTGCTGCGCCTGCTGTGCCTGGAGGCCGAACGCCACCGCGCGCTGATCATCGGCGAGGACCTGGGCACGGTGCCCGACGGTCTGCGGGAAGAACTCGCGGCACGCAACATTCTCGGCATGCGCGTGCTGCTGTTCGAGCAGAGCAATGGCCACTTCCACGCCCCGGCCCATTGGCCGCGCGACGCCCTGGCCACCACCACTACCCATGATTTGCCGAGCATTCGCGGCTGGCTCGCCTCCCGCGACATCCATTGGCGCCAGGCTGCGGGCCACCGCAGCGACGACTACACCAACCAGGATCATCACTTGCGCGCCCAGGAAACCCGAGCACTGAACCAGGCTCTGCACGAGCACGGCCACGCCACCGCCGACCAGATGGACGACGGCCAACAGCTGGACGCCAGCATCGCCTTCATTGGCAGCACGCCAGCGCCGCTGGTGCTGCTGCCGCTGGAAGACGCCATGGCTGCCATGGAGCAGCCCAACCTGCCAGGCCCCGGCGACGAACATCCCAACTGGCGCCGCCGCTGGGCCGAAAATGCCGGCAGCATGCTCGACGCCCCGGCCGTCGCCCATCGCCTGCAGCGTCTGCAGTGGGCGCGCAACCTGGCGGAGGGACTCGGCCATGACTGAGTTGCGCGCCAGCGTTCGCCTGCAGTTTCACAAGGGCTTCACCCTCGACGACGCCGTGCCCCTGGCCGACTATTTCGCACGCCTGGGCATCAGCCATATCTATGCCTCGCCGCTGCTCACCGCACGGCCTGGCTCCATGCACGGCTACGACGTGGTCGACCCGACGCGCGTCAACCCGGAGCTGGGCGGCGAGGCGGCCCTGGAACGGCTGGTCACGGCCCTGCGCAGCAAAGGCATGGGGCTGATCCTGGATATCGTCTCCAACCATATGGCAGTCGGCGGCGACGCCAACCCCTGGTGGCTGGATGTGCTCGAATGGGGCGCCAGCAGCGCCCATGCGAAGTTCTTCGACATTCATTGGCAATCCCACGACCCGCTGCTGCGCGGCCAACTGCTGGTGCCCTTTCTGCGCAGCGACTACGGCGAGGTGCTGGCTGCCGGCGAGATCGAGCTGCACTTCGATGCCAAACGCGGCCTGTTCTACGCCAAGCACTACGATCACCGCTTCCCTATCAACCCGCCGACCTATGGCGACATCCTGCAGCGCAGCGGCCATCCCGAGCTACAGGCCCTAGGCAAGCGCTTCGCGGCCCTGGACGACAGCGCCGATGGTCAGCGCCAGGCGAGCGTGCTATTTCGTGAACTGGTCGCCCTGGCCAGCAAGGCCGGCCATGCCATCGAGCGTGCCCTGGCCAGCCTGCGGCCTGCCGAGGGGCAGAACTTCGAAGCGCTACATCAGTTACTCGAACGCCAGCATTACCGCCTGGCCAGCTGGCGCACCGCGGCGGATGACATCAACTGGCGGCGCTTTTTCGACATCAACGAACTGGGCGGCCTCAAGGTCGAGCGCCACGACGTGTTCGAAGCGACCCACGGCAAGATCTTCGAGCTGATCGAGAAAGGCCTGGTTGATGGCCTGCGCATCGATCACGTCGACGGCCTGGCCAACCCGCGCGCCTATTGCCGCAAGCTGCGCCGCCGCGTGGAGCGGCTGCTGCCGAAACGCCCGGCGAATCTGCAGGGCGCTCGTTTTCCGATCTACGTCGAGAAGATTCTTGGCGAGGGCGAACAACTGCCCCGCGACTGGGGCGTGGACGGCACCACCGGCTACGAGTTCATGAACCAGGTGTCGCTGCTGCAGCACGCCCCCGAAGGCGAGCCGGTTCTGGCGACGCTGTGGAGCGAAACCAGCGGCCGTGATGCCGACTTCATGGCCGAGGTACGCGAGGCGCGCCAACTGGTGCTGACCACTTCCCTGGCCGGCGACCTGGAAGCCCTGGCCCAGGGCCTGCTGCTGGTCGCCCGTGACGACATCGCCACTCGCGACCTGACCCTGGGCGCCATCCGCCGCGCGCTGCTGGAGCTGATCACCCATTTCTCGGTGTACCGCACCTATGTGTCGACCGCTGGGCGCAGCGCCAATGATCAGGCGGTGTTCGACAAGGCCCTGGAAGGCGCCCGCACGACGCTCGCCGAGAGCGATTGGCCGTTGCTCGAACATCTGGACAGCTGGCTCGGCGGCCAGGCCTTGTCCACATTGCCACCAAGCCCGCAGCGCAAGCGTCGGGCAAAGATGATCGAGCGCTTCCAGCAACTCACCTCGCCGGCTGCCGCCAAGGCCGTGGAAGACACTGCCTGCTACCGCAGCGCCGTGCTGCTGTCGCGCAACGACGTGGGCTTCGATCCGCAGCAGTTCAGCGCGCCGATTCAGGCCTTTCATGAGGGTTGCGTCGAGCGGGCCCGGCATTTCCCGGCCAACCTCTTGACCACCGCCACCCACGACCACAAGCGCGGCGAAGATACCCGCGCCCGTCTGGCCGTACTCAGTGAGCGTGCCGAGTGGTTCGCCGAGCGCTGTAAGCGCTGGCGCGAGCTGGCCGCGCCGCTGCGCGAAGAACTGGACGACGGCCTGGCGCCCTCGCCCGGTGACGAACTGATGCTGTTGCAGATCCTGCTGGCCTGCTGGCCGCTGGAGCTCAACGCAGACGACGCCGATGGCCTGCAAATGCTCACCGAGCGCCTGACCGCCTGGCAGGAAAAAGCCGTGCGCGAGGCCAAGCTGCGCAGCACCTGGAGCACCCCCAACGAGCGTTACGAGCAGGCCTGCAGAAACTATCTGCACACACTGCTCGGCAGCGATCAGGCGGCCGAGTTGCGCGGCGAGATCTGCCGTGCTGCCACTGAGATTGCCCCGGCCGGCGCCCTCAACAGCCTGGCCCAGAGCCTGCTGCGCATGAGCGTGCCGGGTGTGCCGGATCTGTACCAGGGCTGCGAATTCTGGGACTTCTCACTGGTCGACCCGGACAACCGCCGCCCGGTGGACTTCGCCGCACGCCGCCAGGCATTGGCCGATGAGCAACCGCTCGCCCAGAAGCTGGAACATTGGCACGACGGCCAGGTGAAGCAGGCGCTGATCGCCGCCACCCTGCATGCCCGCAGGACCCACGCGCAGCTGTTCGCCGAGGGCGACTACCAGCCGCTAGAGGTCCAGGGCGAGCACGCCGACCGGGTCGTCGCCTTCCTGCGCAGCCTGGGTGAGCAGCACGCCATCGTTGTGGTGCCGCGCCTGAGCGCCAATCTGCTGGGCGACAGCGCCATGCTGCTGATCGCCGCCGAACAATGGGGCGACACCCGTATCGCCCTGCCCGCGCAGCTGGCCGGCACAACGCTGCGCAGCGCCTTCGATTCCGCCAACCCACTGCCCACCAGCGGTCACCTCGCGCTGCGCGATGTGCTGCGCGATGTCCCCGTCAATCTGCTGATCGCCACTAGCCAATCTCAGGAGTCACAACCATGAGCGCTAAAGAAGACCGCATCCGTGAGTTCGCCTACCAGATCTGGGAATCCGAAGGGAAACCCCATGGCCAGGCCAAACGCCACTGGGAAATGGCCACCAAGCTGGTCGAAGCCGAGCAGACGCCCGGCAAGGCCGCGCCCAAGCGCGTGAGCAAGCCCAAGGCCGCCGCTGGCGAGCAGGCCCCTGCCGCGCCGATCAAACCCCGTGCCAGCAAGGCAGCGCCCAAGGCCGACGCCGAGAAGCCTGCCCTGCTCAAACCGGCCAAGGCACCCGCCAAGGCCAAACCCAGCACTACCCCCAAGCCTGCCGCCAAGAAGCCCAAGGCCTGATACCAGGAGCCACCCAGAATGAGTCAACCACGCTCGCGTATAACCGAAGGTCAACCCTTTCCGTTGGGGTCGACCTGGGATGGTTTGGGCGTCAACTTCGCGCTCTTCTCGGCTCATGCCACCAAGGTCGAACTGTGCATCTTCGACCCTGATGGCCTGGAAGAAATCGAGCGCATCGAATTGCCGGAGTACACCGACGAGATCTGGCACGGCTACCTGCCCGACGCCCACCCGGGGCTGATCTACGGTTACCGCGTCTACGGCCCCTACGAGCCGGAAGCCGGTCACCGCTTCAACCCCAACAAATTGCTGATCGACCCTTATGCCAAGCAGCTGGTCGGTGAACTGAAGTGGTCCGAAGCGCTGTTCGGTTACGAGATCGGCCACCCCGATGGCGACCTCAGTTTCGACGAGCGTGACAGCGCGCCCTTCGTGCCCAAGTGCAAGGTCATCGACCCGGCGTACACCTGGGGCAAGCACCGCAGCCATCGCGTGGCCTGGGACAAGACGGTGTTCTACGAGGCCCACCTGCGCGGCCTGACCATGCGTCATCCGGCGGTGGCCGAAGACAAGCGCGGCACCTTTGCCGGGCTGATGAACGCCGAGGTGATCAAGCACATGCGCAAGCTCGGCGTTTCGTCGGTCGAGTTGCTGCCCATCCATGCCTTCGTCAACGACCAGCACCTGCTGGAAAAGGGCATGAACAACTACTGGGGCTACAACAGCATCGGCTTCTTCGCCCCGCACCCGCGTTACCTGGCCAGCGGCCACATCAACGAGTTCAAGGAGATGGCCGCGCACCTGCACGATGCCGGCCTGGAGCTGATTCTTGACGTGGTCTACAACCACACAGCCGAAGGCAACGAGCTGGGCCCGACCCTGTCCATGCGTGGCATCGACAACGCCAGCTACTACCGGCTGATGCCCGATGACAAGCGCTACTACATCAACGATTCGGGCACCGGCAACACCCTGGACCTGAGCCACCCCTGCGTGCTGCAGATGGTCACCGACTCGCTGCGCTACTGGGCCACCGAGATGGGCGTGGACGGCTTCCGTTTCGACCTGGCGACCATTCTCGCCCGCCATCACGATGGCTACGACGAGCGCCACAGCTTCCTGGTCGCCTGTCGTCAGGACCCGGTGCTGAGCAAGGTCAAGCTGATCGCCGAACCCTGGGACTGCGGCCCTGGCGGCTATCAGGTCGGTGGTTTTCCGCCGGGCTGGGCGGAGTGGAATGACAAGTTCCGCGACAACGTGCGCAGCTTCTGGAAAGGCGACGAAGGCCAGCTGGCCGAACTGGCCAGCCGCCTGACCGCCTCGGGCGACCTTTACAACCAGCGGGGTCGCCGGCCGTTCTCGTCGGTGAACTTCATCACCGCCCACGACGGTTTTACCCTCAATGACCTTGTCTCCTACAACGACAAGCACAACGAGGACAACGACGAGAACAACCAGGACGGCAGCAACAACAACATGTCCTGGAACCACGGCGTCGAAGGCCCGACCGACGACGAGGCCATCAACGACCTGCGCTTCCGGCAGATGCGCAACTTCATGGCCACGCTGATCCTCGCCCAGGGCACGCCGATGCTGGTGGCCGGCGACGAGTTCGCGCGCACCCAGCACGGCAACAACAACGCCTACTGCCAGGACAGCGAGATCGGCTGGATCAACTGGGACCTGGGCGAGCGCGGCAAACAGTTGCAGGAATTCGTCACCCGGGTGATCAAGCTGCGCATGAACTACCCGATCCTGCGTCGCGGGCGCTTCTTCGTCGGCGCCTTCAACGATGAGCTGGGCGTCAAGGATGTCACCTGGCTGGCGCCCAACGGTGAGGAAATGAACGAGGACAACTGGCACGACCCGCACGCCCGCTGCATGGGCATGCTGCTCGATGGCCGTGCTCAGCCGACCGGCATCCGCCGTAGCGGCGCCGACGCGACCCTGCTGCTGGTGGTCAACTCGCACCACGACGTGGTCAATTTCCGCCTGCCGGAAGTCGCCCAGGGCAGCCACTGGACCTGCATGCTCGACACCAACCGTGTCGAAGAGCCGGAGGACGATGAAGTCTTCCAGTTCGGTGACGAGTTCATCGTCACCCATCGCTCGTTGGTGCTGTTCGAGCTGCAGAAGGAAAAGGTGGTATGACCGGGAGCGGCACTCGTTTGGTAGAACGCCTCGGCGCCCTGCTGAACGAGTGGCCGCACCCACTCCCGCATCATCCCGAGGCCCTGCTGCGCAGCCTGCAAAGGTTGTGTGACGCGGGCCTCGACCAATTACCCAAACCCGGCGGTGGCCAGACCCTGCAACGTTGGCAGGCGCTGGCCACGGTCGCCGCACAGGACCTGAGCCTGTGCAAACTCTACGAAGGCCATACCGACGCCCTGGCGATTCTCGAGCATTTCGGCGCTGATGTACCGGCTCGTGCCACCTGGGGCATGTGGGCTGCCGAACCGCCTCAGGCCCGCGTCGCCCTCGGTGCCGAGCAGCAAGACGGCAGCGTGCGCCTGCACGGTCGCAAGGCCTGGTGCTCGGGCGCCACGGTGCTCAGCCACGGCCTGCTCACCGCCTGGAATGAACACGGCGAACAGCAGCTGGTGGCGGTTGCCCTCGAGCAGCCTGGCGTGCGGGTGACCGAAGACGGCTGGCAGGCCGTGGGCATGGCCGCCACCCAGAGCGTGGAGATTCTCTTCGACGATGCCCGCGGCCAGCTGGTTGGCCCGCATGGCGGCTACCTCGCCCGCCCTGGCTTCTGGCAAGGCGGCGCCGGCATTGCCGCCTGCTGGCATGGCGCGGCCAGCCGCCTGGGCGAAGCGCTGCGCCGGCACTGCGCCGAGCGCGACGAGCCCCATGCCCTCGCCCACCTCGGCCAGGTGGACTGCGCCCTGACGGCCGCCGCCAGCGCACTGCGCGAATGCGCCGCCTGGATCGACGCCAACCCAGAGGCCAACGCCGAACTGCCGGTGCGCCGCGTGCGCGCCCTGGTCGAGCACAGCGCCAGCACAGTGATCGAGCACGTCGGCCGCGCCCTGGGCGCTGCGCCCTATTGCCGTGACGGCGCGCTGGCGCGGCTGCTGGCCGATTTGCCGGTGTTCCTGCGCCAGAGCCACGCCGAACGCGATCTGGCGGCTCTGGGCAAGCTCGCCGCGCCTCAACCACAAGAGAGCTGGATGCCATGAACGCCAACCCGATCCAGGGCCAGGGCACCTCGCCGCAAGCCTGGAAAGCCTCACGGCGCCTGGCCCAGGTGCCCGATATCGACTGCACGCACCTGGTGCCCGAAGGCTGCCGCGCAGTGATCGTCGCGCCGCATCCGGATGATGAAATCCTTGGCAGTGGCGGCCTGCTGCAGCTGCTGGCCCAGGCGCAGCGGCAGATATTGCTGATCTCGGTCACCGATGGCGCCGCCAGCCACCCCGGCTCGACCTACTGGACGCCGCAGCGCCTACGCATCGTGCGCCCCCAGGAAAGCGCCGATGCCCTCAAACGCCTTGGCCTGCCGATTACCCAGGTGCAATGGGTGCATGGCGGCTTTCCCGATACCGGCGTAACCGCCGCAGAAGGTGAGTTGCGCGAATTTCTCAAGACCTACCTGCAACCCAGCGACGTGGTATTCGCCACCTGGCGCGAGGACGGCCACGCCGACCACGAAGCGGTGGGCCGCGCGGCGCTGACCGCGGCCTTCGAATGCGGCGCACGCGCCCATGAGATTCCGATCTGGGCGTGGCACTGGGCAAGCCCCGAGGACCCGCGCATTCCCTGGGAACGCGCCCGCAAGCTGCAGCTCGACAAATGGGCACAGGCGCGCAAGCGCCACGCCATCCAGGCCTTTGCCAGCCAACTCTATGACGACCCCGACACCGGTCACCCGCCAGTGCTTTCGAGCACGGCGGTGGAACGCCTGCAGCAACCCTTCGAGGTGGTGTTTCTATGAGCGTTGCCGACAATTACTTCGAGAAGCTCTACAAGGGCAGCGAAGATCCCTGGTCATTTCGCGAACGCTGGTACGAGCAACGCAAGCGCAACCTGACCCTCGCCGCCCTGCCGCGCAGCCACTACGGCAGCATCTTCGAGCCGGGCTGCGCCAACGGCGAACT
>Ga0268257_1001459_pt1 | contig 20164 bp, 16 predicted proteins | sample AgamicAtPrz_FD_200249 | JGI IMG/M metagenome (GOLD analysis project Ga0268257, IMG submission 200249) | Agave microbial communities from Guanajuato, Mexico - At.P.rz (v2) (version 3) | ecosystem: Host-associated > Plants > Phyllosphere > Phylloplane/Leaf | place: Guanajuato, Mexico | collected... | reverse complement strand
CACGAACCGCTGACGCTGATCGACAAGCTCATCTGCGGCGCCTACATCGAAGCCCGCTCCTGCGAACGCTTCGCCGCGCTGGCCCCGTTCCTCGACGACGACCTGCAGAAGTTCTATCTCTCGCTGCTGCGCTCGGAAGCGCGCCACTATCAGGACTACCTGACGCTGGCCCAGCAGGTGAGCGACGACGATATCTCACCGCGCATACAGCTTTTTGGCGAAATTGAAGCCACACTTATCTCGACACCGGACAACGAGTTTCGCTTCCACAGCGGCGTGCCGGTGTAAACCGGCATAACTCAAGGATAAGGATGCGAGATGAATAAAACGTGGACCCGTATTGTGATTGTCGTCATTGCGGCTGCCGCCGTGGCGTTCTGGGTGTTTTTCGACAGGCAGCGCGCCCCTGAACGGCAGATGGATAACGCCCTCAACGCGATGCCCGCCTGGCAGGTGATTAAGGAGCAGGAGCCCGCGCTGCATCAGCGTATCCTCGACCAGATGGCCGCCCTGCAAAAAGCGGGCGAGCCGGAGCAGCAGATTATCGACACCATCCAGCCGCAGATCCTGCATCTGCAGATGACGCGCCTGCAGAACGCCCCGGACGCTAACGTGGTGAACTACATGACCATCAATATGGAGCAGACCGCCGCGATCCAGAAGGTGAGCGACGACGCCTGCTTCCGCTTCCTCTACCCGATGGTGAAGGGCGGCATCAACCCGATGCGCATGCTGGATAAAGACCTGATGGCGCGGCGCATGCAGGCCGACGCCGACATGATGCGCGCGGCCTACGGCAAAAATCGCCACACCGTAACCCCGGCCGAGCGCGAGGCGGCTGTCGAAGATGTGCGACCGGTGATGAAGCAACTTGCCGATAAGTACGGCGAGGACATCCAGCTGCTGCAGATGCCGGAGAAGGCGGCGGGCAAAGAGAAGCTCTCCTGCGATATGGTGCAGGAGATGTGGGTGAAGGTGCTGGCGCTGCCGGAGCAGAAGGCGGCGAGGGTGATTCGGCTGGCGGTGTCTGAGCTGGACTGACGGTAGCGCTGGTTTTTTGGGCACTTAGCGCGGGTTTAGCGCGTCGTCGCTTGCATGGCGGCGCGCGACAGGTATAATCCACAACGTTTCCGCATCCCCTTCAGTGCCGAAGTGGCGAAATCGGTAGACGCAGTTGATTCAAAATCAACCGTAGAAATACGTGCCGGTTCGAGTCCGGCCTTCGGCACCATCGGAACATCAATAGACGTCAACGGACGTCTTTTTTTGTGCCTGAAATCCAGTATCCGCAAGGCTTTCCTCGCTTTTTCACTCAACCTAAGTCAACCTGATTCAATCTACATCATCTTACTGATGCGGGTATCGTGGTATGGTTTCTGGTACACGATTAGTACTATTCTGCACGAAAAGGACAATAATTCTGCGTGGGTTGAGACGTAGCTTGCCCGCGTGGATATTTATTAAATTTGGTCATTTGATACTTTTTCACAGTGCCTAAAGCACATACACCGGAACGTTGAAGGAGCTACTGTCATGGATAAATATCAGCTCAGCGAGCGTGATATCTGCACAAAATTCATTACTCCAGCTATTCAACAAGCTGGCTGGCAGCAGCATCAGTTCCGAGAGGAAGTCAACCTCACCGATGGTCGTGTCATGGTTCGCGGTAAGATGGCCTCTCGAGTAAAAAATCCTGAAGCTAAAGGAGGTCCTAAACGTGCCGATTATGTGCTTTATGCAAGACCAAACGTGCCGATCGCAGTTTTAGAAGCCAAACATGCGAAGTTCTCTATTGGGCATGGTATGCAACAAGCTCTAGCCTATGCCGAAATGTTAGACGCGCCGTTTGCAATCAGTAGTAATGGTGATGGTTTTCTCCTGCATGACCGAACTGGCCTCTCCCTACCTGTCGAACGAGAACTTCAGCTTACCCAATTCCCGACTTTGGCCGATTTGTGGACGGTATATCAACAATGGAAAGGGTTAGTTGCACCTGAAGCTGTAACGCTGATTGAACAGCCGTTTTATACTGATGGCAGCGGTCGTGAACCACGTTACTATCAGCGTGTGGCAATCAACCGTGCCATTGAAGCTGTAGCCAGAAGGCAAACACGAATATTGCTGGTCATGGCCACTGGTACAGGGAAAACGTATACAGCTTTTCAGATTATTTGGCGCTTATGGAAAGCAAAATCCAAGAAACGCATTCTGTTTTTGGCCGACCGCAATATACTCGTCGACCAGACCATGCAGCAGGATTTCGCCCCTTTCGGTGAGGTGATGCATAAGGTCACCAACCGTGAAGCCAAAAAGAACTATGAGATCTACCTTGCTCTCTACCAAGCGGTAACGGGAAAGGAAGAATGGAAGCAAATCTATCGCCAGTTTCCACGGGATTTCTTCGACTTAGTTGTGATTGATGAATGTCATCGTGGCAGCGCTGCAGAAGACTCAGCATGGCGTGACATCCTGGATTATTTCACTACAGCCACCCAGATTGGCCTAACAGCCACACCGAAAGAAACTAATGAAACAAGCAATACCAGCTATTTCGGATACCCTATTTATACCTATTCGCTCAAGCAGGGCATTGAGGACGGTTTTCTTGCCCCCTACAAGGTGATCCGCATTGCAACTGATGTTGATGCGGTCGGCTACATACCAGAGAAGGGCAAAATCGACAAACTAGGCCAAGTCATGGAGCAACGGCAGTACAACACAAAAGACTTTGATCGCACTCTAGTTCTGAAGAAACGCACTTCTCTTGTCGCCAACAAGGTATGGGAATACCTACGAGCAATCGATCCGATGGCCAAGACGATTGTTTTTTGTGACGACCAAGATCATGCTGAGCGGATGCGTCAAGAGCTGGTAAAGCTCATACCTGCCGCTGCAAACAATCGCCGTTACGTCATGCGAATTACCGGAGACGATAACGAAGGGAAAGCACAACTCTCCTACTTTATCGACAACGATGAACCTTACCCGGTTATTGCCACCACCTCAAAGCTACTTACTACGGGTGTAGATGCTAAAACCTGCAAGCTGATTGTCTTGGACCAGAGCATCAACTCGATGACGGAGTTCAAACAGATCATCGGCCGCGGCACCCGCCTGCGCGAGGACTACCAAAAACTCTTCTTCACCATCATGGACTTTAAAGGCGCTACGCGACTGTTTGCAGATCCCGATTTTGACGGCGAACCCGTGATGATCTTCGAACCTAGTCCTGAAGATTCTGTGGTGCCGCCAGATGTCGTCACGCCCCCCGGTATAGAAGAACCAGAAACTCTAACCTATGACTCTAGCCTCACAGATAAGGCTGGAGGCAACGTAGGTCGAGTAAAGTATGTGATTGATGACGTCAATGTGTGTTTAGCGGTTGAACGCTCGCAGTACCTTGATGTCGACGGCAAGCTCATCACTGAGGACTACCGAGTCCTGCTCAAAGCTGACATTAAAAGCACTTTGCAGGCTAAATTTGGTAACCTAACCAACTTTCTACGGCGCTGGAGCAGCGCTGAACGCAAACAAGCTGTGATAGAGGAATTAACCGAACATGGCGTACCATTCGAGATCCTGCAACAGGCTGTCGCTAACGGCGGCGAACTGGATGCTTTTGATCTGGTAACCCACGTCGCCTTTGACCAGAAGCCACTCACTCGGCGTGAACGGGCTAACAACGTGAAAAAGCTTGATGTGTTCGGCAAATACAGTGAGCAAGCTAGGGCAGTACTGGAAGCTTTACTCGAAAAATTTGCCGATCATGGTATACAAGACATAGAGGATACCAATGTGCTGGAATTACCCCCATTTGACCTATTTGGCAGTAAAACACAAATCCGTCGGGGTATATTTGGTGGCGTAGAGCAGTACACTCAAGCCGTGAAGGAGCTAGAACTGGCTCTCTACGACATATCCGAACAAAAACAGGCTTGATTAAACAGTAGCCTTCAACAGCGAATAAAAAGATGAATCTCAGCAGTACCATTAAATCCATTCAAGACATCATGCGCAAAGATGACGGCGTCGACGGTGATGCGCAGCGTCTCGGCCAGCTCACGTGGATGTTATTCCTCAAGGTATTTGACCAGCGTGAAGAGGAATGGGCGGATGATAACCCTGCGTATATCTCTCCCTTGCCCAATGAGTACCGCTGGCGTAACTGGGCAGCTTATATAGCGGGGGTTGATGGCAAAAAGAAGCCACAAATTGCCGGTAGCGAATTGATTAGCTTTGTCAACAACGAGTTATTCCCAACGCTCAAAGAGATTGATGCTAACAAAAGCCCTCGGCACAAAGTCATCCGTAGTGTCTTTGAAGATGCGAATAACTACATGAAATCCGGCCCGCAGATGCTGGCCGTGATCGAAAAGCTTGAAGATGCTATCAATTTCCACGATTTTACCATCCGTGCAAATATTGGAGATGTGTACGAGCAATTACTCAACGATTTGCGCGGTGCAGGTAACGCAGGGGAATTTTACACTCCGCGCGCCATAACCGCTTTTATGGTTGATAGAATCAACCCGCGTTTAGATAAGCGTGAGACAGTAATGGACCCTGCCTGTGGAACCGGAGGTTTTTTGACCGCTGCCATAGAGCATTTCCGCAACCAACTCGCGACAATGAAATCACCACGCCCTGAAGACAAGCGCGCCATTGAAGCGCTGATCCTCGGCATCGAAAAGAAGCAGTTACCGCACCTGCTCTGCACCACAAACATGCTACTGCATGGAATTGACGTTCCCAGCCAGATCGAGCACAAAAATACCCTAGGTATCGGCTGGAACGAGTGGAAAGCCAGCGACAAGGTTGACTGCATTATCACCAACCCCCCATTTGGAGGCTATGAAGATGATGGCGTGGGCAGTGACTATCCGGCTGATCTGCGCACCCGCGAAACAGCTGACATGTTTATGGCGCTCATCATCAAAAAATTATTGAAGGAAAAAGGGCGCGCCGCCGTGGTGTTACCTGATGGTTTTCTGTTTGGCGAGGGCATCAAAAGCACGCTTAAAAAACTGCTGCTACGCGACTGCAAATTGCACACCATTATCCGCTTACCTAAAGGCGTTTTTGCTCCGTATACCACCATCAAGACCAACCTGCTGTTCTTCACCAAGGGTAGCACGGTGGACGATGGCACTGAATACTTCCACACCGACACCATCTGGTATTACGAACACCCCTACCCAGCGGGCTACAAGAGTTACTCCAAAACCAAGCCTATTCGGCTAGAAGAATTCGAAGCCGAGCGAAACTGGTGGGGCTCGGAGGATAACGATTTTGCCGATCGCGTAGAAAACGAATTCGCCTGGAAGGTGGATTTCAAAACTAAGCGCGAACAGGCTGAAGCCGCTGCGCAACCATACTGGCAACGCGCTGAAGAGCTGAATAACCAGGCCGCTGCGCTCGAAAGTGAAGCGAGTGACTTGCGCAGGAGCTTGGTCGGTACCACTGATGCTGCCTATCGCGAAAAGATCGACGCCCAGATCGCAGCGTTGCGCGCTCAAGCTGAACCGCTACGCTTGCAAGCCCGAGACGCACAAGCCGCTGGTGACCGTATCTATTGGCCGATTTTTAACCTCGACATCAAAAACCCCAATACGGCAGAAGAAGAAACCCACGACCCAGACGTACTTCTAGAGAAATACAAAAAGCTGCTGGGAGAAATTGAAGAAACTGAGAACCAGCTCAAAAGTGAGTTGGCAGCCGTGCTGGCACATCATTTTGTTGATGAGGATGCCTGATGGACGCGAAACAATTTTTGGCTGAGTTTGGGCATATTGCCAATGCGCCGGGGGGGATTGGGAAACTGCGGGAGTTGATCCTGCAACTTGCGGTGCAAGGAAAACTAATCGTATACACAGCATCTGACGTGTCGTCACGTGTTTTGCTGGACGAAGTTCGTGCGCTTAAAGCGGAGCTGGTTTCCTGTAAAAAGCTCCCGCGTCAGAAGCCGTATCCAGAAGTGTTGAGGAGAGAAATCGCCGTTGATGCTCCATCGCATTGGGAGTGGGCTCGTTTCGGTGAACTCTGGCAACTTTTATCTGGTCGCGATCTGGTGCCTAGTAAGTACAACGATTCAAAAAATGGAATTCCGTATATAACTGGTGCTAGCAATATTGTGAACGGGATCATTGTAGTTAACCGATGGACCCCTGACCCTGTTGTGATTTCAAGCACTGGTGACTTGTTAATAACATGTAAGGGTACTATTGGAAAAACAGTATTCAATACCCTTGGCGAAGTTCATATTGCTCGCCAAATCATGGCAATAAGGAATTTTTCGAAAAAACTAGACATAGGTTTTCTGAAAATCTGGCTTGATGGCTTTGTTAGTCAACTGGTCGAAAAGTCCAAGAGTATGATTCCAGGTTTTTCAAGAGATGACCTTGAGTTGGCGGCTTATCCGGTGTTACCTATCGAAGAACAGTCCCGCATTGTCGCCAAAGTCGAGGAGCTGATGGCTTTGTGCGACAAGTTGGAGGCGCAGCAGCAAGCCCGCCGCATACTGCAAAATGCCCTGCGCCAGTCCACTTTACAAGCCGTCGCCAAAACCACTAGTCCGCACGAACTGCAATCCACATGGACGCGCTTAGCTGAAAACTTTGGGCGGCTGTTTCATGCCCCGGAGGATGTAGGGCAATTACGCGATCTGATTCTTGATTTGGCCGTTCATGGACTTCTGGTTGAACAGTCGGAAGCCGACGAACCAATTAACAATTGGTTGGCGGATGTCACTGCTAGAAAAGCAGCTTTGGCAAAGCAAAAGCTCATCGCGAAACAGACCGCAATGACAACACTTTCCGAAGATGAACACCCCTTTTCTCTTCCAAAGGGGTGGGCGTTTGTGCGGCTTGGCCAGATCACGAATAAGATCGGCTCAGGCAGCACCCCTAGAGGGGGCAGAGACGTTTACGTTAAAAAGGGCATTCCATTCTTGCGATCACAGAACGTTTGGAACGATGGTCTGCATCTGGACGATATCGCTTGCATTACCACAGAAGAGCACGAGCGTATGTCTGGGACAGCAGTATTGGGTAACGATGTACTGCTGAATATTACGGGTGCTTCATTGGGGCGCTGTACACTGGTCCCCTCAGAATTTGGCGAAGCAAACGTCAGTCAGCATGTGACGATTATTCGCCTGACTGATCCCCAACTTTGCGAGTATCTTCATATTTGCATTTTGTCGCCTTACACCCAATCTATGATTTGGGAGCGTCAAGTCGGGATGGCTCGTGAAGGCTTGAGCAAGAAAGTATTAGAGCAATTTGAAATTCCATTACCTCCTATTGCAGAGCAGCACCGAATTGTTGCTCAAGTGAAGGAGTTAATGCGTTTCTGTGACGTAATGGAGCGGCAACTGAAGCGATCGCTGCAGGTGGCTGAGAAATTGGCTGTTGCATCTGTGGCAAGCATCACCGGCATCGCCATCGAACAAGAAGAGGAACCCATGAAAGCCCCACAAACCGAGCTGATCGCCCCACTACGCTTGGGTACAGTACCCGATATCAAAGCCCAAGCTCCGCTGGCCACCATTCTGGCCCGCCACCACGGCGAAATGAGCGCCAAGGATTTATGGCAGCGCTTCGGCGGAGAGATCGATGCCTTTTACGCGCAACTGAAAATAGAAGTATTACACGGCTGGATTCTGGAACCGGCCCCCGCCGAAGTACGCGAAAAACCATCCGATACGGTGAGCGCCTGATATGCAACTGCTGCGCATCCTCATCCCAACCTTTCGAAACCTGCGCGATCTCGACATCGCTTTCGCAACGCACTCGCAGCCAACTACAAGCGCAACAGATGCACCACCCAAACCCATCCGTAGCCATGCCCTGATTGGCCAGAACGGCACCGGCAAGTCCAATTTGATCGAAGCATTGATCACCATCTTCCGTGATGTTGATCTCGACCGTGATGCCGCCTTCGATTTCACGCTGGAATATAGTATTCGCGGCCATGTTGTGCGCATTGAGGCCGATACCTTCAAGCAGAAGCGCCCCTATGTTTGGGTGGACGGTAAAGTCGAATCACAGGGCTATTTGCTGAAAAACCGTGAGCTGTTGCCTGCGCATATTTTTGCCTATTACTCGGGCCGAAACGAGCGCATCGAAGTTTTGTTTCAAGAGCACCAGCGCCGCTTCAACCAGCGCCAGGAAATCACTACAGATGAAGTGCTGTCTGAGCAACTGCTGGAGAACTTTACCGGCTCCGAGTCAGATATTCGTGCTGTCGAAGAAGCCAAACGTCGTCACGAGTCGCGGTTGAAGCAAGCGGGAGACGACCGCTTGCGCCGCCTGTTCTATTGTCGCGGTGGCCACAGCCAACTGGTGCTGCTGGCTTGTCTACTATCAGATGACCCAGTGTTTCAGAAGGTGCTAAAGAATCTACACATCGAGTCGCTGGAATCCGCACTGTTTGTGTTGAAAGAACCGTACCGCTTGCGTGAAAAGCGGCGCAGCGGCAAATTTGACGAGCAAGAACTGAACGAGGGTGATCCGCGATTCTGGTATGCGCGCGGAAATGTGGTGAGCGAATTCCTCGACAAGCTCTGGCAAGTGGCTTGGGCTCCAATTGAGCAAGAGGCGACCAAACAGATCGACTTCCGTGGCCGAAACGAAAAACAAAAACAGCTGTATCTTTTTGTGCCAAGTCAGGAGAAGCTTAAGCTACTTGGCGAACTAATCGGCAGTACCGACAGCTTCTTCCGCTACGCCGAAGGGGCTTACATTGGTGATCTGATAGACGAAGTGCGCATCACGGTGAAGAAGCGTGATGAATACGGCGGCAAAGTAAGTTTCACACATCTGTCTGAAGGTGAGCTGCAAATGCTCACCGTGTTGGGCCTGATGCGCATCACCCGTGAAGACCATTGCTTGTTCCTGCTTGATGAACCTGATACCCACCTGAACCCGATCTGGAAATTGCGCTACTTCGACGATATTGAAGGCGTGCTGAGTTCCGAGGATGCAACGAGGGTACAAAGCGAGTCGCAAATAATCATCACTACTCATGACCCCATGATGGTGGGCAGTTTGAAGCGTGAGCAAGTATATATTCTGCGCCGTGATGGTAACCGTACGTTGGTCGACATGCCGGATGTGCATCCGCAAGGGATGGGCGTCACAGGGCTACTCAAGAGCGAATTGTTTGGTTTGTCATCCACGTTGGATATCGAAACCGAGCGACGCCTATTCCGGCGCAATGAACTCTTCGTCCTGTCACCTCGCTCCGCCGAAGAGAATGAGGAACTGAGCCGCTTGTCAGCCGAGTTGGCTGACCTTGGCTTTTCGACCGCCGACTTCCGTGACCCCGACTACGCAATGTTTGTGCGCAAGATGGCGCAACATCGCCGTTTCCGCAAACCCGTGCTCACACTCGAGGAACAGGCCGAACAGGACGCCATTGCCGATTCTATCATTGATGAGATTTTACGAGAGGAGGACGGCGAGTGATTTTCATCGATCTTGAAAATAAGCTCCCTACAGATGCAGACCTTCCCGCTGATATTCGCTGGTCACAAGCCGATTGGGATGCTTGGTTGGAAGAGTCTGATCGCCTTGTAGGTGAACTTGCCAAGCTCGTTGCTGCGGGAATAATTAAAGAGCGTAATGAGTTAATCGACAAACACAGCAGCCATTGGGGGAAACTGAAACCTTGGTTACTGGCGCTGTCTGGGGGAAAATGCTGGTTTTCAGAGGTACGCGAGCTGTACTCACATTACGATGTGGAGCATTTTCGGCCCAAGAAAGAAGCGAAGGCATTGGATGCAAGCCTGCGTGATGGTTACTGGTGGCTGGCATTTGATTACATGAATTTCCGCGTGTGCGGCAATGTAGGCAACCGTAAAAAAGGTGGGTGGTTTCCGCTCAAGGATGGCTCACTTTGTTCTACCTACTCCGAGCCTTGTGAGGAATCCGAAACGCCTTACCTACTCGATCCAATTGATGACGATGACGTTGCGCTTATCGCCTTCGACGAAGAAGGGAAGGTCATCCCTATGCCAGGTTCCTCTGCTTGGGAGCAGGAGCGAGTCAATGAGACGGTAAAGCGACTCAAACTTAATGAACATCCCCCCTTGGCAGAAGCTCGCCGCAAAGTTTGGCAGCAAGTGGACAGGCTAATCGATGATTTTACAACAGCCAAAGCTCGCTGCAGAACAGGCAATAATCCAGTAGCCAAAGCGAAGTTGACCGAAGTTCGAGCTAGAGTGCGCGAAATGACCAGCACAACAGCTGAATTATCAGCTGTTGCTCGTTGGTGTTTGCTGATGCGCAACGATCCCCAGCTTTCTAGGTTGGTTGGGTGAGGTGAAGCGAATACATGATCAGTCTGAGGTCTCGCTGAGCTTGGAAAATTTTTACTTATGAGCCAGTAGGTGGTACTGGCTCAGTAATTTAGCCATTCAACTTATCCGTTAGTGCATAGATCTCTTCATAAGGAATGCTCTTACGTTTTAACCAGTCATTAATGCGTAAGGCCAATTCTTCTACGCTGTCAGCCCTGGATTTACTGGTTATCTCTCCTTCATGTTCAAGCATAAAGGCGTAAAGTGCCGGTGCCACTGCTTCGGATACCGGTGCTGCATCGTTGCGCACGTATCTCGAAACGCTGGGATACACAAAGGAAAAGCGTCGCCTGGGGGATAAGGAAATCAGGTCAAAACTCGATCAGGTAAAAGGTGACATCTTCTATCTGTACTCTAATGCCGCTACGGGTGAAGTTGAACTGACCAAAGTGATGAATTACTGAGTTAACTTACTCTGCGCCGATTCATTTTCTTTTTGTGCTTTGGTCATCAAGGCCTTCAATTCCTCAATAGTAAGTGAGGGTTTTCGCCTGTGGATCATTGCATGGCAATTGGGACAGACAGGGCGAAGATCATTTACAGGATCGAGTTTGTAGCGCTCTCCAATCTCAGAGAGAGGGGTGATATGGTGGACGTGAATATAGTCCTTGCCGGTTTCACCATACGTTTTCTCAAAGTCCATATTGCATACGCTACATTGACAGCCGTAGTGGTCTATACATTTGTCTCTTGCTGTTTTGCTCCGTTCGTACTTGTTAACTTTGATCTGTTTTACGGCCCCTTCATAAAAGGTTTCCGGGACATCATCTGGATAATCGATATCTAACTTGGTAGAAAGCGATTCTGCTTTTTTGATGCCCTCATGAGTGAGTTTCCAGATGCCGAGGCCTGATTCTTTGGCATTATGAAGATACTTGTAATCAACAAGCTTTTTACGCGCCCATTGGACCATGTTGTTCCATTGGGGACGGTTGCTATCATCAGGAAGTAAGATGCTCTTTTCTTCATCGGTAAGGCCGAATTCCCTCCCCAACGGTTCATAACATGAGGAAGAACTAACTTCTCCCCCTCGGTTATAAATATTTAACAGTAAGGGAATTTCAATTTCTTTATAACTTGGAAATGCCATGTTTATCACCATTAAAATGAATAGGTTACTTTCTGAAAATTTCGCGTATATGCCACTCTATATAACTATCCTGCGGATAATTTTCTTTTTGTAGTGGGAGGTGAATTTGAGCCCCTGCGAAGTCCCAAAAGAATCTGGATACAACGCTATTACCATTTACAGCGGAAGATATTTGAACGCGCATGTTTTCATCCGCTCCAAGAGAGCCTTTATCAAAGGCTTTATGATGGATTGAGCAGAGAGCTAAGCCATTCGCGATCTCACATGGCCCTCCAAATTGCTTCCATTTGATATGAGCGGCTTCAAGTGCGACAGAGGTATTATCATGTCGCATATTGAAACCGCAAACGGCGCACTGATAGTTATAGGCTCGCAGTACCTGCTGTCGAAATAAGGGATCGCGCTGTTTGCGAATTTGCAGGAGATCGAATCCCAACTCGTCGGCGAGTTCTTCCTGGATGCTTTCGGTAAAGTGTGCTTCGAGGATTTGCTGAGCTATAGAGTTAATCAGATTCTTACTGTTTATCAAACGAGTGTAATGCGGCTCGTCAAAACCGCCTGCAACATGATTTTCATCCAGCTCTCCCGCAGGAGGTTGTTTGCTGGTACCTGATGTGGAACAGCGCTCCGCATTTTGTAGTTCCCAAAAGCCATCACCCTGTAAACGCCAGAACGGCATATCAGGACGGTACTGTGCACGCTGTGGTCCAAAACGTTCCAGCAGGCTGTGCAGCTGCTCGCGTACTTCAGTTCCGTAATCAAACAATCGCGCATGCCCCTGCTGATACTTCGCCAGCACGTACAGAAGCAATAAAGGCTTATGCGGCGCACGCTGTTCGCCTTTGCGCCAAATGGTGATGTCGGCAATCGCCTGTTCGAGAGTTTTGCTGAAAGCCATCGCGTTACGGAAGAAAGTAAATAATTGCGATGATGCTCGCAAAACCCAGACCAATCAACCCGCAATCAACAAAAACATGACCTTACCGCAAAGAACTCTATTTCCTGAATCCCCCTCGCAAATTCCAAATTTACCCAACGCCAAACCGCTGTATTTATATTCAGCCCTGTATAATGAGCACCAGAAATTACGCTGAACGGCGAAAGGAAGTATCAAAGAGAATTTAACGAAGAATTCGCGATATGAAGGTGCTGCAACACCCCCATACCGCTAACCACAAACAACTACGAAGGAGTTGAAAATGGCTGCGACGAATTTTAAGCCAGAGTTTACTGTTTGCAAAACAGAATCAGACGCTTTCACCGGCATGATTGAAAACCGCGAGCTGGTACGCAAAAACAGCGCCCGCCGCCTTCATGGCAACCAGACCAACGCGGCGCCCGTCCATCCTCGTGCGGGAACGCCGCAAGACAGTGCCGCCTGCTGCGAACTCTATGCGCGCATAGACATGAAATACCTTCTGCTGGGCGGTGAGTGGTTAACCCGTGCAGGCTTTATCAACGGTATGCCCGTGAAAATCCGCGCCATGAAAGATTGCATTGTGATTACGCCACAACATACAAGAGAATTATGGGGATGCCTGGAAGGGATGAGCGTGGTGAATATAAATAAGCAGAAAGTCGCCCAGTGGTTAAAAACGTTTCCGGGGGCGTTGAATGATACCGGGGATATACCCGTTGTGAAGCGGGGAGTCGGGCAAGCGATGCCTGAGTAATTTCTGGCTTCCTACCTAATGTATCCTTGGAGCAATAAAACGATACGAGCATGTCATCCCATGCTCGTATTAATCAGAAATCACTCGTGCTTTACCTGCTCTTTCACAGCCTTAACCAGCACAGCGTGAAGTTCGCCAACGGTTAAATCGCGTATCACAGGTTCGGGTATGCCACGCACCCAGCGCATAAACCTACAGATGCCAAAAAAATCTATACCCTCACCCGTAAACAGATACTCGTTCTCAGCAAGAGAGAACGTTTTCATATAGCCATCTTCTTCCGTGGCAAGCTGAACGGCAAAAGCTTCTTCGCAGTCTTCCAGTAGGTCTTCGCCATCCATACCGCAAATATGCAAATCGGCCTCAATCCAGGTGTTGCTATCAATAGGTTTACGATGTATCCCAGATGACTCACGTACGACCTCAATAACTTGTGCGAGAGTAGGTTCCATTTACAAAATATTCCGTATTCGTTAGTTTCAATTGGCTTTCCGGAACTTAACAGTCACCCTCTATTCGATAAGGTGCGAAGTAGAGTACTGGTCCAGAAAGCATGATTATCTTTGCTATGGTTTGAAACCGGGTTTACCATTTTCCCGACGCCACTCCTTTACTTCCTGAACTACGCCTTCGGGGCTGTCTTCTCTATCTTCTCGTGGATAGTAAATAAGATCGGAACCATCAGGGTGCTCAGTCAATCGTTTGAATTTGAGGATATTTTTTATATCTTCAGCTTCAGTGGTGGCAGTGACATCAAACAATTTTCTTACGAAATTAAGGAACTCGTATTCTGTATAATCACTTATTGTTTTCAATTTATGCCCCTCGATGAATTTCAATATGACGTTTAGGGGTCACTATCCCCATATTATCAATGTTGTATACTTCACCACCCTCAACTATAGGTTTTATGTGGTGAATCTCATATTTCACTTTACCGCCTACCTGCTCATTTTCTCGTGGTGACGGTGCTTTCCCTACCTTGATGTTACCAGTATTCCCTCGGTTGAATTGCTCCAGCAGTCCCGGATCCCTCGATACCTCCAGCCAAAATGCCTTACGAAACTGGTCAAAGTCCGTAAATGTCTGCCCACGTAATCGATCCGCTATCTGGCTTGGAATAGGAGACCCATTCCCCGTATTCGCATCAGATAACCAAATGCCGCTAATCTTCTGTCCCTTGCCTGTGACCTGTCCGGGATTGTGGCGGATATAGACATAAATCGGCGGCACCCCGTTCACCGGCAGAATCAGAATATAATCCGCAAACGTCTTCGCTTCCGGTGTCGGGCTGGTCGTCGCACCAATCCCCGTATCCTCCGGCAGCGGATCAACCACAACCGGGGTCGGTATCCGTACCGGGTTCTGATTGCCCGTATCCCACGGCTTACTGTCTCCGGTGCGGTCCGGTGTCCAGATGAGGGTGATACCGGGGTCTTCTTCGGTAGTAAAGGTGTGCGCCTGGCGTCGGCTATCCCACTCCATCCTGCGAACGCGCACGCTGTCTTTGCCGGGCGGCGTATGCCAGCCTCGCGGTGTCGGGTTGCCGCTGGTGTCGTTCTCCCAGGTGAAGCGAACGCGGGTAGGGGCTTCCCGCATCTGTTCGGCGCGCATCCTGTCGATAAAATCCTGCTCGCCATCGTTCAGCTTGCCGGGATACATCCCTATGAGCAGCCCTGCGACAGGTGCACCAAGGCCTCCCGTCGCTATCTCGGCAAGTGCGCCGCCGCGCACGGCCCATGTGCCGGAAGTGATGGTACGCCCGCCAACCAGTACGAGTTCGCTGGCATCAGCGATCGCGGTCCGCGCGGTCCAGGCCCTCTCTTCGGCCGCAATGGCAGCCTGATAGTCCATCTCCTCGTGATGCCCATTCCACCAAAGATAAAGCGCGCTGCGTTGCTTCGGCTTTGGGATCGCCTTACGCTTTGCCGCCTGGGCGTGTTGCGGGGCGTCGTTGGGTATGGCCTGGTAAAATGCCATCTCGGCGAAGTTGGTGTGTGGCTCACTTCCGGTGCCTGCATCGTTACAGCCTTCACCGCGCAGGCAGGATTTCGCAAAGACCCGGTTGCGATCGCGTTCTTCTGCTTGTCGCTGCTCCTCGGCTTTTTCCTCTTTTCGGCGTGCTGCGAGCATGGCCTGATGCTTTTCCTGTGCGATCTGTTCAGGAGAGGGACCGGAGCCGAGCCACTCTCCCGATGGGGCAATCACGCGGTTGGTTCCGTGCGGGCAGCCACAAATGACGACAGAACCATCGACGGCTGAGGCTTGCCCCATCCAGTTAACGCGAGGCTCGCCGTCTGCAACAACGCCCTGCTTGCCGCATTTAGAGCATGCCGTAGTTTTATCGCCAACGCGGATAACACCGCGACCGTGCTCGGTGCAGTTGGGCAGGGTGCTACAACATATTGCACCGGTGGTCGTTCTGTCGCCGTGCAGCGCCTGACCGCGGCCGTAGTTCGTTGAACGGTAGCCCATGGCCTATTCTCCGGGCCAGGTTAGGAAATCCTCATGAGGTGGAATACCTTCGCGGGTGACCAGATAAGTACTGCCGAGTGGGGTGTTGACAATCTCGTCATCGTTATCAAGCAGGCTACCGACCAGGGCAACGCCGTGTCCTTTCCAGGTAAACGCGGTTCCTGATGAGGTCATAATCGTGGCGAGCGTTCCATCCGGATAGGCCACACAGTCTCCTTCGACAATCAGGCTGGTGTAACTGCCATCGTCTATGAGCACTGTGGCTTCGCGATCGACGGGAAGAACCACGCCGCCCATTCGGGTCTGGCTGCCAGCAGTGGCAATCCGCCAGATGGCGGTGACGGGATGTTGTCGATGAAAGGCTTCCTGTTCAGCAATGATGGCGCGCGCGTCCTCAGGCATGGCGGCCAGCTCTTCATCGGAAAAAGGCGAACGATCTATTTCCGCTTTCAACTCAGCAGTGATTTCATTGGTATAAAGCTGCATGACAATTCCTTGTAGGGGCAGAAGAGTAAATGCAGCAATGCTAGGTTTTAGACTGTATGGAGAATATACATAAAGTGGTTAATAAGTCGGGCTAAATTCCGAAATAAATATCTAGGTTGATATTGGTCATCTTTTAAAGAAAGGATAGTAATGGTTCCTGTTAATTATAAATGTAATATTCTCTGAATTGCCGATAAATAATATTATGCAGCGCATGTAATATTTGAATACATACGCTGCATGACGTTATTTTAAAACACCGGCACCCCCAGCCCAACCTTCACCTCCCTCAACGTCTCCTGCGTCACCCCCTGGGCCCGTTCCGTGCCGCGCTTCAGCATCGCCATCAGTTCCCCTTTATCCTGCATATACATCGCCCTCCGCTCCCGCATCGGCGCAATCAGCTCCTGCAAACACGCCTCCAGCTCGTTCTTGCACGCCCGGTCGCCCAGCCCGCCCGCCTGATAGTGCGCCTTCATCGCCGCCACTTTGTCCTTGTCCGGATGAAACGCGTCGAGGTACGTAAACACCACGTTCCCCTCAATCTGCCCCGGGTCGCTCACCTTCAGGTGGTTCGGGTCGGTGTACATGGCGCTGACCGCACGGTGAATAGTCTCTTCGCTGGCCGAAAGGTGCAGCGTGTTGCCCAGCGATTTCGACATCTTGGCGCTGCCGTCGGTGCCGGGCAGGCGGCTGGTGTCGCTCAGCATCGCCTTGCAGTGGCGCAGCACCGGGGCGGGCAGCAGGCTGTTCATCTTGTGCACAATCTCGTTGGTCTGCTCAATCATCGGCAACTGGTCGTCGCCGACGGGCACGCACTCGGCCTTAAACGCGGTGATGTCCGCCGCCTGGCTGATGGGGTAGGCCATAAACCCGACCGGCAGCGAGCGGGCGAACCCCTTCTGTGCAATCTCGTTTTTCACCGTCGGGTTACGCTCCACGCGGGCGACGGTGACGATGTTCATATACAGCATCGTCAGCTCGGCGAGGGCGGGCAGGGCGGACTGCAGGCAGATCGTGGTCAGGTTCGGGTCGATGCCGGCGGCGAGGTAGTCGGCCAGCACTTCGGGGATGTTGTTGCGAATTTTTTGCGGGTTGCTGCCGTTGTCGGTCAGCCCCTGCAGGTCGGCAATCAGCACAAACTGGTTGTGCGTCTGCTGGAGCGCCACGCGCTGGCGCAGCGATCCGACGAAGTGGCCGAGGTGCAGCGGGCCGGTTGGGCGATCGCCGGTGAGGATGGTAGGTGTGTTCATAAAGACTCCTTAATGCGCAGTTGCCGAAAGGGGTCTTAGATGTGAGAAAGCCGCCTTTCGGCGGCTATCTGAAAATGGGGAAAACTACTCCGTGCCGCCTTTAAGAAGGCAGCCACCAGCGGTTTACGGTGAGCACGGCGTGGTTTATGTTCATCTCTTTACCGTACCACGTCCGGCGCGAAAAACAAAAGGGCACGTCATGCTGCAATCACTCAACCATCTGACCCTCGCGGTCAGCGACCTGCAAAAAAGCGTCACCTTCTGGCATGAGCTGCTGGGCCTGACGCTGCACGCCCGCTGGAATACCGGGGCCTATCTCACCTGCGGCGATCTGTGGGTCTGCCTGTCGTACGATGAGGCGCGCCAGTACGTGCCGCCGCAGGAGAGCGACTACACCCACTACGCGTTTACCGTGGCGGAAGCGGATTTTGAACCGTTCTCGCAAAGGCTCGAGCAGGCGGGCGTTACCGTCTGGAAGCAGAACAAAAGCGAGGGGGCGTCGTTCTATTTTCTCGACCCGGACGGGCACAAGCTGGAGCTGCACGTGGGCAACCTCGCCGCGCGGCTGGCGGCGTGTCGCGAGAAGCCCTACGCGGGCATGGTGTTTACCTCAGACGAGGCTTGATGCCCGCACCTTCAGCCTGCCCGCCAGCGTCACGTGCGTGGCGGCATCTTCCTGATTGCACAGGTACTCCACCGCCAGCCGTCCCAGCTCGCTGTAGGGCAGCTGGATACTGGTCAGCGGCGGGGTGAGCTGTTCGGAAATCTTCTGGTCGTCGTAGCCCGCCAGCAGCATGTCCTGCGGGATGCGCACGCCGTTCACCGCCAGCGCCTGATAGCAGCCAATCGCCAGCCAGTCGCTGGCGCAGAAGATGGCGTCCGGGCGCTCGGCCAGTTCCAGCAGAGAGGTCGTCGCGGTAAAGGACTCGCTGAACTGCCAGTTGGTCTGGCGCACCAGGCCGTCGTCGCACGCGAGTCCGGCCTGCTGCAGCGCCGCCTGGTAGCCCGCCAGACGCTGTCGGGAGGCCTCCATCCAGCTCTCGCCGGTGATGTGGGCGATGCGCGTGGCCCCGCAAGCGATGAGGTGTTTCGTCACCTGGAAGGCGTTGGCGTAGTCGTCCGGGATGAACGACGGCAGCAGCGGCGAGCCGGGGTCGCGCTGGTTGAGCAGCACCAGCGGGATGCGGGTGCAGTCCTGGAACGCCGTCATGTCCACCAGCGTGGTGACCGGAGACGCGAGAATAATCCCGATGCAGTTGCGCTTCTCCAGCTGGCGGATGATGTTCAGCGCCAGCTCGATATCGTCGCCGTAGTCGTAGACGGTGAGCAGGGTCTCGTTGCGCCACGCGGCTTCCCGCGCCTGGCTGATGGCGTCAATAAACGGGTCGAAGCTCTGCATGGAGCTGACCAGCAGGGCGATCTCTTCCTGGTTGCGCGGGGCGTGAACGGCGGGGAGGCGGTCGTAGCCGAGCTCGGTGGCCACGTTAATCACTCGCTGGCGGGTCTCGTCGCTGAGCTTGATGTTGCGGGACTGATTAAGCACCAGCGATACCGTCGCCTGCGACACCCCTGCCGCCCGCGCAATATCGTTCATCGTCACTTTCGTTTTTCGCTTCATCCGTCCTCTCCCTTTCGCGACTTCGCATCATACCCTAACCGCACGCTTTAGCGCCGTCGATCACGTTTCTCATTCATCGAAGCGTGAACTTTGTGAGGGGCATCGCTTTTCTAAACGCCGTGATTTGCGCATTTATCCTGCAACTAATATTTATTAGCTAAATATTATCAGTAAGAGGACGCGTAATGAAAGAGCAGTGGAGCAGGGAGCAGGCACAGGCGTGGTATCAGCAAAAAGGCTGGTTGTGCGGGTTTAACTATCTGCCGTCGACGGCGGTGAACTGGACCGATATCTGGCAGGAAGAGACCTTCGATGCCGCCACCATCGAGCGCGAGCTGGGCTGGGCGGCGGAGGCGGGCTATAACACCCTGCGCATCAACCTGCCGTTTATCGTCTGGGAGCACGACCGCGACGGGCTGCTGGCGCGCATCGACCGGTTTTTGACGATTGCCGACGGTCGCGGGTTCAGCACCATGCTGACCCTGATGGACGACTGCGGCTTCTCCGGCGACGAGCCGTACCTCGGCCCGCAAAAGCCGCCCGTGCCGGGCAAGCACAACAGTCAGGCGGCGGCGAGCCCGGGGCGTGACAAAGTGTGCGATCCCGACTGCTGGCCGCAGATTGAGTGCTATATCCGCGACGTTGTGCGCCAGTTCCGCGAGGATAAGCGCGTGCTGCTGTGGGATCTCTATAACGAGCCGGGCAACCGCGGCATTTTCGCGACCGGCACGCAGGAGGTGCAGTACGACGCGAAGCTGGAGACCTGCGCCCATAAGCTTATGAAGCTCGCATTCCAGTGGGTGCGCGAAGAAGATCCAACCCAGCCGCTCACCGTCTGCGCGTGGCGCCTGCCGCCGGAAGAGGAAGGCGAGACGTTCTTCCGGCATCCGCTGGACCAGACCGCGCTGGCGCTCTCGGACGTGGTGAGCTTCCACGCCTACACCCACACCGGGCGCATGACGGCGATTATCCAGCAGCTGCAACAGCTTGGTCGCCCGCTGTTCTGCACCGAATGGCTGGCGCGCCACGTGGGCAGCACCATCGAAGAGCAGCTCCCGCTGATGTACGCGGCGAAGGTCGCACCGTACCAGTGGGGGCTGGTGCGCGGCAAAACCCAGACGTGGCTGCCGTGGCCGGTGGTGATGAAGGAGTCCACGGACTACTGCCGCCTCTGGTTCCACGACGTGTTCGAGGAGAACGGCATTCCGT